>CENP01032679.1_pt1 | contig 15570 bp, 15 predicted proteins | sample 361281 | NCBI WGS metagenome assembly CENP01 (sample SAMEA2591122, study PRJEB7988) | marine metagenome | biome: marine biome (ENVO:00000447); feature: deep chlorophyll maximum layer (ENVO:xxxxxxxx); material: saline water (ENVO:00002010), including plankton (ENVO:xxxxxxxx) | depth 70 m
TGATTATGTTGCTTACTATCAAAAAAGCTCTGAGTAGCCTTCTTCTTTTATTTACACTTTCAACATTTGCTGAAATAAATAATGTTTCAATTGTTATCCATGGGGGAGCAGGTTGGTTCACAGGCATGGCTCAAGATGATATCGATGGCATTAAGAAGGCTTTAGAAGAGTCAGCTAATAAAGGTTATGAGATTATGCTTAAGGGCGGCACAAGTATAGATGCTGTTGAGGAGGCCATAGTTATATTGGAGGATAATCCACTCTTCAATGCTGGAAAGGGAGCAGTTTATACATCAGAATTTAAACAGGAATTAGATGCTTCCATTATGAATGGTTCTGATTTAAATGCTGGAGCAGCAGCTTCTGTAACAAACGTTAAAAATCCTATAAGGCTAGCAAGACACATAATGGAAAATACAAAACATGTTATGTTTTCCAGTAAAGGAGCTGAAAGAGTTGCTAAGGATGCTGGCTTGGAGATTGTCTACCCAAGCTATTTTTATTCAAAAGAAAAGCTTGAAAGAGCAAGAAATCAACAAAAGAAAAGCAAAATGGGCACAGTAGGTGTTGTTGCTTTAGATGCGTACGGCAACATAGCTGCAGGCACGTCAACTGGTGGAATGACAAACAAGAAACCAGGCAGGATTGGAGATTCACCAATTATCGGTGCAGGAACATGGGCAGAAAATAATGTATGTGGTGTGTCAGGTACTGGTCATGGTGAGTACTTCATAAGGCTTGGTGTTGCAAAAGAAATTTGCGCATTAGTGAAATATCAAAACTTAAGTATTGTGCAGGCCGCTCAGGCAGTAATTGATAAGTTAGGGGATATGGGAGCAGATGGGGGCGTCATAGCATTAGACTCAAATGGCAATCCTGCAATGATATTCAACACTCCTGCAATGGCCAGGGCTTATAAAAATTCAGATGACAGCACTTACGTAGAGATATACACAGATAAGTGAAGACATTTCTTGAAAACCAACTACTCAATCTCGATTTGCATGGTGTAAGACATGGTGATGTGGAAGTAGTTGTTGAAGATTTTGTTTTAACCAACCAAGAACAACTTCCATTAATTATTATCTGTGGCAATTCTTCAAAAATGATCGATATCGTTTCAAAGACATTAAAAAAAATGGAAATTAATTTTGAGGAAACTAGATACGGTAGAATAAGGATTAATTCTTTAGATGCGTAAATTAAAAGTAATACAAATTCTTCCAACACTCAATACTGGTGGAGTAGAGAGAGGTGTTTTAGATTTTAATAACTACCTAGTAAAGAAGGGACATGAATCATATGTGATATCAAATGGCGGCAGACAGGTAAAAAATTTAATTGAAGATGGTGGCAATCATATCCATCTTCAGATCTCAAACAAAAGTATCTTTACGTTATTTCAGGCAAAAAAATTAGCTGATGTAATTAATGAAATATCGCCAGACATAGTCCATATTCGTTCTAGAATACCAGCTTGGGTTCTCCAGTTATCAAAAATATTTATAAAAAACCCAAGACCAATTATTTTCTCCACATTTCATGGTTTGTATAGCACTCCTTTCTATAGTCGAATAATGGCAAGCTTTGATAGAGTGATTGCTATTTCTAAAACAGTGGAAAACTATATTAATGAAAACTATGAAAGATATTTAAAAAAACCTCCTAGATTGATTTATAGAGGGTCAGATGAAGAATATTTTTCAAATAGTTTTGTTCCATCTGAAAGTTATAAGGATAATTTCTTTCAACAATTTACAAACTTAAAGAATAAGAAAATTATTACTTTTCCAGGAAGATTATCATCATGGAAAGGCCAGGAATCATTTATCAAGCTAATGTCTGATTTACCCGATGATTATTCAGGCTTGATAGTTGGACCATATGCATCTGCTAAACCTAAATATTTAAACAGTTTAAAGAAGCTTATTGAGGACTATAGATTACAAAACAGAGTTTACTTTTATAATGCCAAAGACGACATTAGAGAGATTTACTACTTATCAGAAGTGGTTTTGAATTTGTCATCAAAACCAGAGCCATTTGGTAGAACAATTTTAGAGGCAGCCATGATGGGAAAGAAGATTGCTGGTTGGGATAGAGGCGGCCCAGGAGAAGTTCTGGAAATGTGTTTTCCTCAAGGAAAAGTTGAATTTAATAAATTCAATTCATTAGTTGAAACAGTCAAAAATTTATCTGAAAAAGAAGATGTTCCAAGCAATATTTTTTTAACATCTGATTTAATGCATTCAAAGACTATCGATTTTTATCTGGATGCTATAGATAAAAATTCTTGATACTTTCTATTTACTTTTTGGGTTTGTATGGAAAGTAGGTTCTTACTCTTAACCTGATTGAAACAATTCTTTTGCAATAAGCTAAGTTCATTAATTTTTCCTACCCATTTTTCTAATAAATGCTGGAATGATTTATCGTTCGTTTCTGCGATAGATTCATTTGGTAGCACTTCTGCAATGTTGCCACAATCTGTTGAAAGAACTGGAACTTTACAGTACAGCGCTTCGTATAAAACTTTTGGAGATCCTTCCCTATCAGATGAGATGATCAAGGCATGCGCCTTACTTAGTAATGACCCAACATCGTCAATCTCTGAATGAAGTTCGATAGTGTTGCTTAAACCAAGCTGTTTTATTAAAACTATTAAATCTTTTTCTAATTGACCACTGCCTACCATTAATAATTTTCCATATTCAGGGTTCCAAGCTCTAATCAGTCTTTCAGGATTCTTCACTGGTTCAAACCTTCCTATATATAAAAAATATTCAGGGTGTTTTTGTTCGAAATTACTGAATCTACTTTCATCAACCCAATTTTCTAGTACCATAGATTTTTGTTGTGGTATTTGTTCTAACGATTTCTTACTAGCCCCAAAAATAAATTGTGTTTTTTTGAAAGCCGCTACATTTTTCTTCGTGCCATGAATGGTTGAGAAATGTAAATCAGCTTTAATAAAGTTCGTCATTTTTTGGCCATGGGTATGCACTACTTCAGGGTTAATTCTTGCCATAGCATCCCGCAATTCAAGCCAAAGTAGTGGAGAATATCGCCATTGATTCGTATCAATTGCTGTGTATTCAGCCCTAAATTTATCTTTAAATCTTTCAGGTCCGATGACAAGAACCTGATGACTTTTAGATTGCTCATATGATAGCTCCTCGACATGTCTTTCTAGACCTGCAAAGACTTTGCTAGAAAATAAGTGAAGAATTTTCATAATATCTTTAAAAGTTTTTGAACCACTCTTTTTGTCTCACATAAAGGTTCATTAATTTTTGGGTGAACTAAATCTGCAGATTTGATAGATCTAGATAAAAGGTACCTTTTTGAGTCAATATAACCTATTTGGCCTTTATCCTTTAATTTATCGATATTTCTCGTTACTTTTGTATTTCTTTTACCGTTTTCACCATCAGTGTGATGTTCATGATGAAAAACATAAACATTTGTATTTGTTGATAAACCCTCATAAAGCACTGATACACTCTCAGGTGTTAAAAAGGTAATTTCACTCTGTTTTATTTCTTCAGACAACCAATTCTCTGGCGTATCTTTCCAACTATAAAAACTAGCATTTCCAGAGTGTTTTGGAATATCTAGATTTGGAGATCTTGGTGATGTAGTGATTTTCCATTGATAATCTTTGTAAAGATCATTTACGAGCCATTCAATTTGTTGTTTAACGACATTTTTTCGGAAATGATAATGTCTACTTTTTCCCCCAATTATTATTAGGCCTGTTTTAGGTTTAGTTCCCAAATCAGAGTATTTTGATAAAACACCTTTGGTAGTTATCACATTTTTAGGTTTTACAAAATAGTACGTATCCATGTCAGGAACAATGGCAATATCAAACCATTGTGTTGGTCGTAATGAGGGCTTCATTAAAACAATAGTTTTGGCTGTTGGGTGTTCTTTTTTTGCTGTAAGCATATGTTTATGGGTATTATTTCCTGCACCAATAATTACATCTGGTACAGAATTATGTTTTTCCCAGGTATTAAATTCAAAGAGAGAAATTTTTTTAAATAAGGTAAATTCTGAAATTAGAGCTTCAAGTTGCTTTTCATGTCCTTTTTTTCCATCTTTAAAGGCCCAAATAGTAATTTCTTCTTTTTGTTTAAGAGACATAGATTAAAATAATGCTATATGAATAAAAATAATCAATATAAATCTATTTTTCTTTCAGATATTCATTTGGGATTTAATGGTTGTCAAAATGAAAAATTAGAACACTTTCTCAAATCTGTAAGTTGTGAAAATTTATACTTAGTGGGAGATATTATTGATTTTTGGTCGATGGAAGATAAATTCTATTGGCCCGAAGGACATCAAAGAGCATTAAGTATATTTGATGAAATGTTCAAGAATGGCACTAATATTTTTTACATATCTGGCAACCATGATGACCCATTAAGAGATCAAGGTCTTAAAGAAAATTTAAAATTAAAGAATGATGATTATGCTCAAATCATGGATGTTTTATCTAATTTTAATCATGAAGAGAAACATGAATTTGTGTCTATCAAGCATGGAAAAATTATTGTCTTACATGGCGATCAGTATGATGCAGTTACTTCTAATGCAAAATGGCTATCCAAATTTGGAGGTATGCTTTATGACGCACTTATATTCATCAATAGGCCTTTATCAAAATATCTTAAAAACCTAACAAAAAAAATTGTTTCACGAGCTAGTGGGTTCCAAGATTTGGTGAAGAAAGAATGTCAAAAAGGCAATTATTCAGGTCTAATTTGTGGCCATAACCATAGACCTGAAATATTGAAATTTAAGACACATTTTTATTTGAACACGGGTGATTGGGTTGAATCTTGTTCTGCTATAGTGGAAGAAAACGAAGGAACAATAAAATTATTAAAGATTGAAGAAGACCTTAAAATAAATACAATTTCAGAATTATGAACAAAATATTAATAATTACAGATGCATGGGAACCTCAAGTTAATGGTGTAGTTACTACTATGACCACAGTTGTTAAAAAACTTAGGGAAAAAGGCTTTGAAGTTGATGTAATACATCCAGGAAATTTTCATACATTTCCATTGCCAAATTATCCTGAGATTTCTGTAGCTTGGAATTTCTGGGATTTAAAGAAAAAAATTAAAAAATCTAATCCTGACTATGTGCATGTCTCTGTTGAGGGCCCATTAGGTGTCACTGGTAGACATTACTGTATAGAGCACAATATTCCTTACACAACATGTATTCACACCAAATTTCCAGAATATGTCTATGAGAGATTTGGTATTGGACTTGACGTTACAAAAGGTTTGCTCAAATGGTTCCACAATTCAGCCGCAAAAACTCTTGTAAATACAGAAAGCCATAAAGCAGAGTTAGAGGAAGATGGATTTACAAACTTGGTACTTTGGTCAAGAGGATTTGATAGTGAAATTTTTTATCCTAGTCCAGATGAAGCCAAACAAAAATACCTTCTTTATGTTGGAAGAGTAGCTGTAGAAAAAAATATAGAAGAATTTTTAAAAATGGAATCAGATCTACCTAAAGTCGTTGTTGGTGGTGGGCCAAGTTTAAAATCGTATGCAAAAAGATATCCTGATGTCGATTTTGTGGGTTTTAAAAAAGGAAAAGAGTTAGCTGATTATTATAGAGATGCGGCATGTTTTGTTTTCCCATCAATGACAGATACTTTTGGAATTGTATTAATAGAAGCTCTTGCTTGCGGTACACCAATAGCTGGATTCAATGTTACAGGTCCAAAAGATATTGTAATAGAAGGCATAAATGGATCATTAGATGATGTAGATTTGCAAAAAGCTGTAAATAGAGCATTACAAGTTAGTAGAGATACAACTTATGATTCATCAAAAACCTATACTTGGGATAAAGTAGCAGATCAATTCATTAATTCCTTGGTCCCTATAAAGTAATGTTTTTATTTTTACCAATTTCAGACGAAAATCCGGCATCACAGAAACCTTTACTTACTTGGTCACTGATAGCATTAAATTTTTTAGTATTTTTCTATCAACTGTCTTTATCTGGCAGTGCCAATCAAATGCTAATAAATGAATTTGGTGTTAAACCTAGTGTATTTTTCGAGATGCGTGATTTTCACACAATTATAACTTCAGCTTTTATGCATGCTGGGTGGATGCATCTCCTTTCAAACATGCTTTTTTTATATATCTATGGAGATAATATTGAATCCTATCTAGGTAGAATAAATTTTTTAATTTTCTATATTCTCGGTGGAGTATCAGCTGCCTTGCTGCAAGCTTTTTTTTCTGGTGGTGTAGATGTTCCGATGATAGGAGCAAGTGGTTGTATAGCAGCAATTATGGGGGCTTATTATGTTCTCTACCCTAAAGCAAAAATAAATGTATTTCTTTGGTTCTTTATATTTATACAGTTCATTAAAGTTCCAGCAAATATTGTTTTGTTAATGTGGATTATTGGGCAATTTATTTCTGCTGCAGGCGGCTCATACTCGGGTGTTGCATACTTTGCACATATTGGAGGCTTTTTATTTGGGTACTTAGCAATTCAGTATTTCTTTAAGGAATATGTAAAAAAAGCAAGGGTTATTACAAATTATGAAGTTGTAGAAGATAATGATTTACCAATTTCCAGAAAAAACAAATCACAAGGATTAACCAAAGATGATTGATGAAATAAAAGATAAATTAGCAAGCCAAATCAATAGTAAGTATTTGGATATTATTGATGAAAGCCCAAAGCATGGAGGCTATACAGGTGCAGTCTCACATATAAAAATAATTATTGTATCTAATCAATTTGATGGATTGAGCTTAATTAAGAGACACCAACTTGTTTATAAAGCACTAGGACCTTATGTGCAAAAAATTCATGCAATCTCTATAGTCTCCAAGACACCAGAGCAATGGAAAGAATCCAGTGATTTTATAGCTTCACCAGATTGTGCAAAAAATTAATGAACAAATTCTTTCAAAGCATCGTAAAAAATAACAAACTGACACTTATAGTACTTGCTGCTTTTATAGTAATTAGTTCTCTAAGTCTGGATAAATTTAGATTTGATGCTTCATCAGACACTCTAGTGCTAGACACTGATCCAAGTTATGAATTATATGAAGATATAAATGACAGATTCTCATCAACAGAATTTCTAGTTATAGCTTTAGAAGGTGACAATATTTTTTCCGATGAAAGTCTTAAGCAATTACAAATATTGGAATATAAATTAGAGGAAATAGTTGGTGTAAGCAATGTTATATCAATTCTGGATGCTCCACTTTTTGAACAACCAAAACTATCTCTCGTAAAATCTGCAACCAACGATAAATATCTTCTTCAAGATGATTTAGATTTACAAGATGTAAGAAGAGAACTTATAGAAAGTCCATTATTCAATGAATTAATTATTAACTCATCAGGTAGAGCCATAGCGATGCAGTTAAATTTAGTTGATCTTGATGACTACAGTGAGACAGTAAAAGACATAAGAAATGTTTTAGAAAAAAATAACTTTTTTTCTCATTCATATTTAGCTGGGCCGGCAATGATTGTGTCTGACACAATATCATTCATAAAAAAAGATGTTCAAAACTTTGGACTAATTACATTCCTTATTTTTTTTATTCTTCTTTTAATATTCTTTAAAGATTTTTGGTCAGCAACAATAATCATGACAAACGCTACAATTGTTATCTTTCTAACAGTATGTTTTTTAGGTTTTTATGATTGGCCAATAAGTATTGTTTCATCAAATTTCCTTACCTTATTATTTATTTCCTCAATAGCCGTCTCAGTGCATATTCTTGTTAAATTGCATGAGGGTCAGAAAGAAAATATTCCTTATGAACATTCTCTGGCTAAGATTTTTATACCTTGTTTGTATGCTGCCTTAACAACAATGGTTGGTTTTCTTTCTTTATTGCTAAGCAATATTCAGCCTGTAATTGATTTTGGCAAAATGATGGCCTTGGGTGTGATAATAAACCTAATTATTTCCTTTCTTTTTATTCCAGCCTTAATAGGTGTAAAGAGATTGAATGAAACAAGCCAGCTTTCTATTGCCGATATATATTACAGATACTTGTACGTAGACTTTGTTCATATTTTTAGAAAGGTCTTATTGCCTTTAGTCCTAATTGGTGTTCCGTTCTTTATTTACCAAACTTCTAACCTTAAAGTCGAGAATAAATTCATTGATTATTTTGATGAATCCACTGAAATACATAGAGGTATGAATTTTATTGATCAAGAGCTAGGCGGAACGACACCATTAGATATTATTCTTACATTGCCTGAAGAAGAAACCTTCATAGATGAAGATGATCTTTTCTTTAGTGAAGGATCAGAAACAAGTGAGTATTGGTGGCGACAAAAGAACATGAAAATATTAAAAGATATTCAAAGTTATTTAGATAATTTACCAGAAATAGGCAAAGCTTTAAGTATTGTAAATGGAGTGTTATTGGCTGAAAAATTAAATAATTTTAATGAAATGGGAGATCTAGAATTAGCCTTTGTAAAAAATTCCTTACTCACCAATGACAAAGCAAAAGATCTTCTAGGCAGTTACATAACCAAAGACAATAAAGAAGCAAGAATTACCTTAAGAATAATAGATACATACGATCAATTAAATAGAAATAAACTCATTAACTCTATAGATGATTATTTAGCTAATAAGCTTAATGATACAAATATTGGCTATCAGATTAGTGGTTTGGGTGTTCTTTATAATAATTTATTGCAAAGTTTATTTAGTTCACAAATTAAAACATTATCATTTGTTTTTATTTCTATTTTCTTAATGCTATTAGTGCTATTTAGATCATTCTTTACAGCATCAGTTGTAATTTTTATTCCTTGCATCGCAGTAGGGATGATATTCACAACAATGAGTTTGTTTTCAATACCACTTGATATTATGACAATAACCATTGCCTCCATTTCAGTGGGAATGTCAGTAGACTATGCGATACATATTGCCTGGAGATTAAAAGAAGAACAAAAGAACTCAACTGAAACTGCTGAAAAAAATACTATCTATAGCTCAGGCCAAGCAGTTTTAATTACAGCTCTGACGATCGTGATTGGATTTTTAGTTTTTAGTTTTTCTAATTTCAATCCAACGATTCTATTTGGACTATTATCTGCACTATCTATATATCTCAGTGCCGAATTATCTTTGAGGTTAATACCTTCTATCTTAAATACGAAATAACCTCTTGAAGTTCTTGGTTGTTTCATCTGCAAGCAAGCTTTCATCAATATTCAGTAACTCGCTTATATTGCGAGCAATATGTTTTAGAAATAATGGTTCATTTCTATTATTACGTGGTTTATTTCCCAAATTTTTAGGAACCAAATAAGGTGCATCTGTCTCAATTATTAATCTGTCTAAAGGGATGTATTTAATTATGTCTTTTAAGTTTGCTCCACGTTTTGGATCACAAACCCACCCTGTAATACCTATGCATAATCCAAGATCTAAAAATTTCTTTAGTTCAGATTTTGTGCCTGTAAAGCAATGCACAATACTCTCAGGAACATGGTTAATATAATTTTTTATCATTGGGTAAAAATCATCAAACGCCTCTCTATGATGTAAAAATACCGGGTATTGATTTGTGCTAGCTAGCTCTAGAAAAGCATTAAAGCATTTTCTTTGGATTTCAGGACTTTGAAAATTTCGGTAATAATCCAATCCAATTTCGCCAACAGCTTTTACATGCTGATTATCTAAATACTTTTCCAAATTCTCGATAGTGTTAGGTTTTAAATCTGATGCATAATGAGGATGGATGCCAACAGAACAGAAAATATTATTTTGATAACTTTCTGATAATTCAATTAAATCTTCGATTTCTTTTTCTTTCGAAGCTGGGCAGAAAAAATATTCAACTCCTTCATTATTTGCTGCTTTCAGAACTTCACCAAGATCGTTTTTAAAACTTTCATGATTAATATTGAAACAAGAATCTGCTAGTAACATTTGCATTTATTTTGGTAAACTCTAATCTAGTCTAAATGAGATTCCAAGGTACAAAAAGTTATATTGCTACAGATGATTTAAAACTTGCAGTAGATGCAGCTTTAAGTCTTGAAAAACCTTTGCTTGTAAAAGGTGAACCAGGCACGGGAAAAACAATGCTTGCCTTAGAAGTTGCTGAGTCACTAGGCATGAGGTTAATTGAGTGGCATATCAAGTCAACAACCAAAGCTTCCCAAGGTCTATATGAGTACGACGCTGTTTCAAGGTTGAGAGATTCTCAACTAGGCAACGAAAAAGTTGAAGATATTGCCAATTACATTAACAAAGGAAAATTATGGGACGCTTTCACAGCGGATGAGCAAGTAGTTCTGCTCGTTGATGAAATTGATAAAGCCGATATTGAGTTTCCTAATGACTTGTTACAAGAACTAGATAGGATGGAATTTTATTGCTATGAATTAGACCAAACAATTAAAGCAAAAAATAGACCTCTAGTAATCATTACGTCTAATAATGAAAAAGACTTACCAGATGCATTTCTCAGAAGGTGTTTCTTTCATCACATAGCTTTTCCAGAAAGAGATGTTCTAGAAAAAATCATCTCTGTTCATATTCCAAAAATTAAAAAGAAACTTCTTAAAGAAGCTATGGATGTTTTTTTTGATATAAGAAAAGTTCCAGGCATGAAAAAGAAACCTTCTACAAGCGAACTTATAGATTGGTTAAAATTAATTGTATCTGATGATATTGCCCAAGAAGTAATAGCATCTAAAAATAAAAATTTAGTTCCACCTCTTTATGGAGCACTTCTAAAGAATGAGCAAGACGTTGAACTTTTACAACGATTAGCTTTCATGACAAGAAGAGAGTCTGATTAATGCTAATAAATCTTTTTAACACACTTAGATCATATGGTGTGCCTGTAAGTCTTAAAGAATTTCTTGATCTACTAAAAGGCCTTGAAAAACAAATAGTTTTTGCAAATTGGGATGATTTCTATTTTCTTGCCAGAACTGTATTAGTTAAAGATGAAAAATATTTTGACAAATTTGATAGAGCATTTGATGTCTACTTCAGAGGGATAAAAAATATGGATGATGTTCTTAAAATGATGATTCCTGAAGACTGGATTAGAAAAGAATTTGAGAAAAATCTTACCCCAGAGGAATTAAGCAAGATTAAAGATCTTGGTGGCTTAGAAAAATTAATGGCTGAATTTAAGAAAAGATTAGAAGAGCAAGAAAAAGAACATCATGGTGGGAATAAATGGATAGGTACTGCTGGTACTTCACCTTTCGGAAATTCTGGTAACCATCCAAATGGTATTAGAGTTGGTGGTAAAGCTAACAAAGGAATGGCTGCCAAAGTTTGGGAAGAGCGAAAATATGAAAATCTTGATGATTCTCTTCAACTAGGCACAAGAAACATAAAGATAGCTTTAAGAAAATTAAGGAAAATGGCGAGAAAAGGGGAGAACTTTGAATTTAATCTCGAAAATACAATTAAAAGCACTGCAAAGAATGCTGGTTATTTAGAGCTTGAATATGTAAGAGAGAAGCTTAATGACATAAACCTTATAGTTTTCTTTGATGTTGGAGGCTCAATGGATCCTTTTGTAAAGATGTGTGAAGAATTATTTTCTGCTGCTAAGTCTGAATTTAAAAATTTAGAATATTATTATTTTCACAACTGCATCTATGAGTCAGTTTGGACAGATAATTTCAGAAGAAATGAGAATAGAATTTTAACCAAAAGCATCATCAATAAATTTTCACCTAATCACAAAATTTTAATTATAGGTGACGCTAGCATGGCTCCGTATGAATTAACTAATGCTGGTGGCAGCATTGAGCATTGGAATAAAGAGTCAGGTGAGTATTGGCTTCAAAAAATTCAATCATATTTCAATAAGACTGTTTGGCTAAACCCCGTTCATGAAGATCACTGGGATTATACGTCGACAATAAAAATGATTAACCTCTTGATGGAAGAAAAAATGTACCCACTAACTATTAGCGGTATATCTGGTGCTGTAAGCCACTTATCGAAAAGACAATAATGAAAGCTTTAGAAATAAAAAATCTTACAAAAATCTATGGTAATAATGTCCATGCTTTAAAAGGCATAGATTTAAATGTTGAAAGAGGTGATTTTTTTGCATTGCTTGGACCCAATGGCGCAGGAAAATCTACAACAATAGGGATTATTTCTTCATTAGTAACCAAAAACGAAGGATCTATTTCAATATGTGGGGTTGATATAGACGAAAATTTTCCACTTGCAAAATCAAAACTTGGAGTAGTAAACCAAGAATTCAATTTTTCTCAATTTGAGAAAGTTCAAGACGTCATAATGGGGCAGGCTGGTTATTATGGAGTAGATCCTAAAACCGCAGCTGAGAAAACAGAACATTATTTAAAAAAGCTAGGCATTTGGGATAAACGTGATGTTTTTATAAGAGAACTTTCTGGAGGTCAGAAACGTAGAGTAATGATTATTAAAGCTTTAATTCATGAACCAGAGTTGCTTATTTTAGATGAGCCGACTGCAGGAGTTGATATTGAACTTCGAAGAGGGTTATGGGACTTTCTTATAGAAATAAACAACGCAGGCACAACAATTATTTTAACTACTCATTATTTAGAAGAGGCTGAAAATTTATGTCGAAACATAGCTATTATCGATAACGGCACAATCATAGAAAATACCAAAATGGATTCGTTGTTGCAGCAATTAGAGAATCAAATTTTTACTATTGAAACGGATAATGACTTACCTAGTGACTTAAAGATAGAAGGTTTTAAAATAAATGTAGATGCAAGCAGAAAACTTTCTGTAGTAATACCTAAAGATGTTGCTTTAAATGAGCTATTTGCAAATGAGACATTTAGAGAACTCAAAATTAACAACATTAAGAACCAAACTAATAGACTTGAAGAGCTATTTATTAATTTAACAACTAAAAAATGAATCATTTACAATCTCTCAAAACTTTAGCTTATGGACAGGTTCGAAGAATACTTAGAATTTGGATTCAGACTATTATCCCGCCTGCAATAACAACAGCGTTATATTTCTTAATTTTTGGAGAACTAATAGGTAGAAGAATTGGAGAAATGCCAGGCTATGAAGGCTTAACCTATCTAGAGTTTATGGTGCCAGGTTTAATTATGTTAGCAGTCATTACTAATTCATATGCTAATGTTGCTTCGGCATTTTTCGGAGCAAAATTCCAAAAAGCAATTGAAGAGATTTTAATATCCCCTATGCCAAATTGGTCAATACTTCTTGGCTTTATTGTTGGCGGCATTGCGAGAGGTGTGTTGGTAGGTCTTGTTGTTGTAGCGGTAAGCTTATTTTTTACATCATTTGAAATTGTAAATCTTCCATTAACCTTGTTTTCAATTTTGATTACTTCAACATTGTTTTCAATACTAGGTTTAATCAATGGCGTATATGCCAAGACTTTTGATGATATAAGCATCATTCCTACCTTTGTGCTTACACCGCTTATTTATTTAGGAGGTATTTTTTATTCAATTGAAATTCTAAGTGAACAATGGCAGTTCTTCTCAAAAATTAACCCAATCCTTTACATAGTAAATTTCTTTAGATATGCGATGTTAGGAACATCTGAAATAGACCCTTTCTTAGGTTTCATATTAATCTGCGTATTCACTGTTAGTTTTTTTATGCTCGCTTATTATCTATTGTTGAAAGGCATTGGCGTAAAGGATTAACATGACAGGACCACTTGGAAAGAAGGTAGATACTCCTTCATCTTTTGCACCAGAAATTTTATTTAGCATCTCTCGTGATGAGCAAAGATATAAAAAACAATTAATTAATCAAGATGGTGTAGACATATGGAATATCCATGAGCTTTTTTGGGTTGATAAAAAAGGGCATGCTTATCATGATGAAATTTCAATACATATTCCGGCACAAAGTCCCAATACAGTTGAATCAAAATCATTAAAATTATTCATTAATTCATTAATACATCAAAGATTCGTTAATCTTGATGATGTAAAAAATGTAATTAAGCTTCACTTAGAAGAGTTATTAGATGCTGAAATAAGCATAGGTAAGATTCATAAGAAAGTCTCAACACCTCACCATCAAGTAATCACTAATTCTGAATTGAAGCTACTTTTTACTACGAAGGGCCAAACAAAACTTAAAGGATTTAGGGGTTTCCGCTCTTTATGTCCAGTAACATCACAACCTGACATTGCAGAAATTTTTATTGACGGGAATATCCACGATAAAGATTTAGATGGAGTCTCAAGCTACTTGGGTAGTTTTTTTAAAAGAGAATGCTTCCACGAACTTTGTATTGAACACATTTATAGTGATTTGATCAAGGCGGGTTTCGATATTAAGAAAGTTGAGGGGTACTTTGAACGAAGAGGGGGAATCGCAATAATCCCTATCAGATATTCACAATAAAATTTAGGATATAATGCCAATTTCGGAGAGATGGCAGAGTGGTCGATCGCGCTACCTTGGAAAGGTAGTGAACGTTTATAGCGTTCCGAGGGTTCGAATCCCTCTCTCTCCGCCAAAACAGTGATTTTCCTTCATTTTTAAGTATTTTGTTGTACATATTAGAAATTCTGTATAAAAATTGACGTAAATCCTTGACTAAATGGGCGAATCAGGTGATAAATAAAGATTAATTATTAAATTAAGAGGAAAGATATGACTAAAAGATTACTTTTACTATTAGTTTCTCTAGGATTCTACGGTTTAGCATTTGCTGATCAGGAAGTCGACGAAGCGGCTGATCCTGTTGTCGAGCAAGTTGAAACTGGAGATGACTCAGACGAAGCCGAGCCAGAAGAAGTGGTTGTTACTGGTTCTAGAATTGCTAGAACTCAGTACGAAGTCGCTCAACCAGTGACTATCATTTATGGCGAGGAGTATGAAAATAGAGGTTATACAAATGCCGCTGATGCATTATTTGATGTACCAGGTATTGGTGTAACAAACTCTCTATCAAACGGTTCAGGCGGTAGCTTTGGTAACCAAAGCTCACTCAGTGTGGGTCAAGCACTCGCAAATAACTTTGGACTAGGATCAGGTAGAACATTAGTTCTAGTAAATGGAAGAAGATTCGTTGGATCTACATCTCCATATGGTTCAGGTGGTTCAGGTAATGCCGTTGATATTAACAATATCCCATCAGTAATGATCGATAGAGTTGAAATTGTAAACGCTGGTGGTTCAGCAGTTTATGGTTCTGACGCTATTGCAGGTGTTATTAACTACGTTCTCAGAGATGACTATGAAGGAGCAGCAATGACTCTTACATACGATGATTACGCAGGAATGTCATCTGATACATCATTCCAAGCTGTTATGGGTGGTAACTTTGCCGGTGGTAAAGGTAATATGGTAATGAATTTCCAATACGAAGATATTGGAACAGTATTTACTGGAGACTGGGACAGATACTACGATAGAGAATCTGGCATTTGTAATACAAATACACTTGTAAGAACATATGCAGCAGGAAAATCATATCAACGACAATACATTAGAGCTGGCATGGTTGTACCTTACACAGCTAATGTAGA
>CENP01227114.1_pt1 | contig 15558 bp, 16 predicted proteins | sample 361281 | NCBI WGS metagenome assembly CENP01 (sample SAMEA2591122, study PRJEB7988) | marine metagenome | biome: marine biome (ENVO:00000447); feature: deep chlorophyll maximum layer (ENVO:xxxxxxxx); material: saline water (ENVO:00002010), including plankton (ENVO:xxxxxxxx) | depth 70 m
CCAATGTTATTCAAAAAACTAAAATCTCAAATTTGGACATAATTGGTTCCAATGTAAATTTGTCAGGTCTAGAAGTAGAAACTGCAAACGATACAAACAGAGCTTTTTTATTAAAAGAAATTTTAAAAGATCAAAGTTCAAAAATAATAGAAAAATACGATAATATTTTTATAGATTGTCCTCCATCATTAAGTCTATTAACAATAATGGCACTAGTTACCTCTAATGAGATTTTAGTTCCTCTACAAACCGAATTTTTTGCTTTAGAAGGAATAAGTCAATTAGTGAAAACAATAGATCGAATTAAAATCAAACTAAATCCTTCTTTAGCATTAAGAGGGATACTCTTAACAATGTTTGATAAAAGAAACAAACTAAGTCTTCAGGTTGATCAAGAGGCAAGAAATTATTTCAAAAATAAAGTGTATTTAAATGTAATACCTAGAAACGTAAGGTTATCAGAAGCTCCATCACATGGTGAGCCCTGTGTTTTTTATGACCCATCATGTAGCGGAAGTAAAGCATACTCAAATCTTGCAAAAGAATTTTTAGAAAAAAAAAATAAAATAGGAAGTGCAGCATAATGTCAAAAAAGAAAAAGGGACTTGGTAAAGGTCTCTCAGCTTTATTCGGTGATCAAGATAAAAGTGACAACCTTAATAATAATAATTCAACACCAATTAAGGCTTCAATTGGTAATCTAAACAGAAACTCTTACCAACCTAGAATCAATTTTGACGAGGATAAACTTACTGAATTAGCCGCATCAATTAAGAAGAACGGGATCATACAACCAATCGCCGTAAGGCCCAGCAAACTAGAGGAGGGGACCTATGATATTGTTGCCGGTGAAAGAAGATGGTTGGCAGCTCAAAAAGCAGGATTACACGAAGTTCCTATTGTAGTACTTGATTTAGACGATAATGAAGCCTTAGAAGTTGCAATAGTTGAAAATATACAAAGGGAAGATTTAAATATAGTCGAAGAAGCCAAAGGTTTTGAGAGGCTAAATAAGGAATTTGGATATGATCAAGATAAAATAGCTCAAATGATGTCAAAAAGCAGAAGTCATATTAGTAATACATTAAGACTACTCACATTACCAAAAGATATTCTAGCTATGCTTCAAGATGGTGAATTAACTGCTGGCCAGGCAAGACCTTTAGTTGGTTTACCTAACGCATCTCAAATTGCAGAAGAAATATTGTCAAAAAAAATGTCAGCTAGATCAATCGAGAATTTAAAAAAAAATACAAAGAAATCATTTACAATAGATCCAAATGTATTTGATATGCAACGTGAATTGGAGCGTGTTTTAGGTCTTAAAGTTTCCATTACTAACAAAAAAAATAATTCTGGAAAAATTATGCTTGAGTACAAAAATCTAGAACAATTCGAATTTCTAACGAAATTATTAAAAACTAAATAGATGCTAAGCCACAGGTACTAACCAGAAACATTTTAAATAAAATATTTTTATTTATTTGTGATTTTGATTTAAGAGATAGTTCAACTTGATTTAGATCTTTTATAATTTTATTCAAATCTTTATTTTTCCATCTATTAAATTGTATGATGTAGGAATTTTTATCTTTCCAAAAAACTTTAGGTTTAAGGTTTGATAATGTTTGTTCTATATTATTTGAATGTTCGAAAAGAACTTTCATTTGTTTTATTCTTAATAATCTCTGACTAGTTTGATTAAGAAAAAGAAATAAATTCTCGTCCGTCAATCTATAATTCCCAATTAGTTTATTCAATTTTTGCTTATTTCCTTCAATTGTAGCATTCATCAAATCCTTAAATTCTTCTATATTCTTTTCATTAAGTAATTTTTCAATTTTATCTAACGTTATTTTCTCACTAGTCGATAAAGCTATTATTTTTTTAATCTCAGAGTTAATTATACCTCTATTACCATCTGAATTTTCTATTATATATTGAATAATCTCTTTTGAAATTCCGTCAATCCCTTTTAATTTATTTTGTGCATAATTAATTAAAGTATAATCATTGTCCTTATAGCACGGAACACAAGCTAAATTTTTATCTTTTTCATACATTGCTCTCAATTTTGATTTTGTTTCCAGTTTACCCGAAGTGACAATGAGTTTTGTTTGTGACTCAATTGAAATCAAATTTGAAATATCGTCGCAAATTTTATCTTCAGCATTGTTTAAAAAAATTAAATCTTGATCACCAAATAGGGAGCTATTTGTAAATTCATTTAAAATGATATTTTTATTATTTAAAAAATCACTTACAAAATAATTTTTTGGCCTGATTTTTAATTTTTTTATTAGAGATTCTTTTATATCGCTCACAAGACCCTGATTTTCACCGTAGATTAAAATTGATTTAAAATTTTTCAACTCTTCTATATTTTTTTCAACTAAAAAACTTTTTATAATCATTTTAATAATTAAGTGCTAAAATATTCTTAAAATCGCTGGCTATAAGTTTTGCAAGATTAGAGTAAACTCTTTCTTCATCTAAAAAGTTACTAAAAGAGGAAGCCGTCACACTAGTTGAAGAAGATTGTGTAAAAGAAAATTTATCATCAAAATCACCCTTTACATAAGCTGTTACATTTAATGTTAAGTTGTATTTAGTTACTCTATTTTTCAAATTCTTTTCTTTTATAAGTTTTTTTTTATCTATTTCTAAAATAATATTAATATTTCGATTTGATTGAAGGGAGCTATATAACATTATTTCACTTTTAATTATTTTACCTAATTTTCTGTCACCTTTTTGTGTATTGAAGTTCTCTATATTTAAATTTATTGGATTTTCTTTTACTAAACTTTTGTAGCCACACGAAGAAAGTAAAATAAAAAGAATAGTTATTGCAAATGATTTTAAATAAATTCTCATTCTACTATATAATTGATTAGTTTATTCTTAATAAATATTTTATTTTTTATTTTTTTTGTTGTTAAATATTTTTTTAGTTTATCATTTTCTAGCAAAGTTTCTGTAATTTTATTTTCTTCCATATCAATTTTAATTGAGGTTACTAATCTAGTTTTGCCATTAATTTGCACAACTAATTTTATATCTTCCTCTTTTATTAAGTTTTTATCAACAACTGGCCATTGATCACCTGATGATTTTAGGGCCTCTAAGCACTCACTTGAAAGATGTGGAGTAATAGGAAACATTACTTTCATTAAATTAATAAGTTGTGTTAACAAAAATTTTTTACTGGTAGAAAGTTTAAAACACTCATTAAGAGTATTAAAATATTCATAAATATTGGCTATCATCACATTAAGGTTAAATTTGTTTATATGTTCGTCAATTTTCAAAATAAACTTTGAAAACTCTCTCTCATACTTTTTTTCAATTTCAATATCACCCTTCCTATCGGACAAAAGATTAATTTGGGAATTTAAATTCCATACTTTTTGAAGAAATTTATAGGAGGCATTTATTCCTTTATCAGACCATAAGATATCTTTATCAGGGGGACTGTCGGACAAAACAAACCATCGAATTGAATCTGCCCCGTATATTTTTATAGTTGCCTCAGGATCCACTATATTTTTTTTTGATTTTGACATCGACTCCGGAGCGCCAACTTCAACCTTCGATTTGTCGCTTTTTTTCTTCGCTTCATTTTCCCCTACTTTTTCAATTTCATCCGGGCTTAACCATTTTCCATTTTTATCTTTATAAGTCTCATGCGTTATCATTCCTTGCGTGAACAAGTTTTTAAATGGCTCATCAAATTTCATTTTATAGCCGCATTTTTTTAAGGCTTTGACAAAAAATCTTGAATACAAGAGATGCAGAATAGCATGTTCTACACCCCCAATGTATTGATCAACCGGCATCCAATAATTTACTTCGTCTAAATTAAATGGTTCATCATTATTCTTTGGTGAACAAAATCTTAAAAAATACCATGAGGAATCAACAAATGTATCCAAAGTATCAGTTTCTCTAGTAAACACCTCTCCTTTTTTATTTTTATAGAATTTCCATTTTTTATGTTTATCTAACGGATTTCCTGGCTGACTAAAATCAACATCTTCGGGCAATTTGATAGGTAATTCAGATTTATCGAGGACATGAATTTTTCCTTCTTTATCATAAACTATTGGAATTGGGCATCCCCAGTAGCGTTGTCTTGAAATACCCCAATCTCGCAACCTGTAAGATGTTTTTTTTTTACCTATTTTATTTTTTTCAACTTCCCTTATAATTTTTATTTTTGCATCGGAGGTACTTAGTCCATCTAACATTGAAGAATTTATCATTTTCCCATCATCAGTAAAAGCTGTTTTTGCTTTTTTAAAATCAATATAGTCATTTTTTTTTACCACCTGAATAATCTCTAAATTATATTTTATTGCAAAATCCAAATCTCTTTGATCATGAGCGGGACAACCAAAAATTGCGCCAGTTCCATAGTCCATTAAAACGAAGTTAGATACATACACTGGAATCTTTTTTTTATTGAAAGGATTTATAGCCGTAAAACCAGTTTTAAATCCTTCTTTTTCTGCATTTGCTATGGCCTCTTCAGTGGTGCCAGTTTTTAAACATTTTACTTTAAAATCCTTAAATTCTTTTTGCGAACTTATCAATTTACAAATTGGATGATCAACTGACACTGATATAAATGTTGCACCAAATATTGTGTCTGGCCGAGTTGTAAAAACTGTAATTTTTTCTTTTATTTGTGATAATTGAAAGTTTATTTCGCATCCAACAGATTTACCAATCCAATTACTTTGCATAAGTTTTACTTTATTTGGCCAATTACCTAATTTTTCTAGATCATTTAATAAGTCATCAGAAAATTTTGTAATTTTAAAAAACCATTGATTTAATTTTTTTCTTTCCACAGGTTGATTAGATCTCCAACCTTTTCCATCGATTACCTGTTCATTGGCTAGAACGGTTTTTTCAACTGGATCCCAATTCACATAAGTTTCTTTTCTACCAACCAAGTCATTTTTATAAAAATCAATAAATAATGATTGTTGTTGTTTATAATAATCTTCTTTACAAGTTGAAATTTCTCTATCCCAATCAATAGAAAAACCTAACATTTGCAGTTGCTTTTTCATTGTTTCAATATTTTGAAAAGTCCATTCTTTGGGGTTAAGATTATTCTCTTTTGCTGCATTTTCGGCGGGTAAACCAAAAGCATCCCAGCCCATTGGGTGCATAACATCGAAACCTTTCATAATTTTATGCCTCGCTATAACATCCCCTATTGTATAGTTTCTCACGTGACCCATGTGAATTTTTCCAGAAGGGTAAGGGAACATCTCAAGGCAATAATATTTTTTTTGTTTATTATTTTTTTTGTTTTTTTTCTTAGACCAGATATTTTGCCATTTGTTTTCTATCTTTGTAAGAACAATTCTTTCCATAAAAATTAGATATGATTAGTTTTGCTTTTTTTGAGTTTTTTCAAGCAATGCAGCTTTTTTTATTATCGTATCTCTAATTTCATTTTTAAGTTTAGAGTCTATCTCTGTTACTGAACAGACTTGATTTGTTGTACAAATTTTTTTATGTATTTTAATTGCAATGCTATCTGCTCTGATTTCATTTGATAAAAATCTTAAAGTAATTTTGATTGAGTAGTCTTCGCCTGCTTTACTATACCAGTCGGTTATTATCACTCCACCAGAGTAATCTGCATTAGTAAGTGGTATAAAATCTAAAATATCAAGTGATGCTCTCCACATTGGATTAGATGAGCTAAACTCAAAATTAGTTCCCTTTTTCATTAAGCCGCCAATACTAATCCCTCTCCCTTCCTCAATAGCCTTTCTAGCTCTCTCATCTCCTTTAACCGGCACTTTTCTTGCATCAACTGGTTTGTAAATTCCACAAGAGGTTGTTAGAAAAATTAGTAATAAAATTACTGTTAAATGGTGAATTTTCTTTGATGAAATGATCATTTTCTTAAATACTACTGTTATAAATTAAACTAAAGTAAATTATAGTGTTGCTAATATGTCACAATTGATGAAAAAATCAACATTTAAAAGGAAAATCGTCGAATTATTAAGTGTCATTAGATAATTTCACATCGTTTAAACATTAATGTTTAATTTATGAAAGGAAAAGACATGACAAAACTAACAAAAATAACGTTAGCAATGATCGCATCTTTATCACTTTTGGGTACAGCATACGCTGGTGAAGTAACAGTTACTGGTAACGCAGAAGCTACTTACAGCATCACAGGTTCTAAAACAGGAACAAGCGTTGATGATACCGCAACTGTAATGGGTAAAGGTATTGGTGTTGCGAACGAAATCGATTTCACTGCAACAGGTGAAACTGATAACGGATACACATGGAAATACCAAACGCAGTTTGACGATGGTTCAGCTGTGGATGATGGAAGATTAGAAGTAACGTCTCCATTTGGTACACTAGGATTATATGTATCTGAAGGTTCTTTAGGTAAGCACTACGGTTGGGATGTATCATCATATGGTGTTGGTTCTGACCAAGGTATTACGACTGGAGCAGAAATTAATGGTATAGAGGCATCTGACTATAACAATATTCAGTACCACATACCATCTGGTATACTTCCATTCGGAATAACTGCAAAAGTAGCTTACGCTCCTAATGGTGCAACTGGACAAACAAAAGCTGCATCAGTAAGAGGTCAAGGTGCAATGGCTCACATCGCTGAAGCTACGTCATACCAAGTGACAGCAGCTCCAATTGATGGACTAGAATTAGGTGCATCTTACGCAGAAGCAACTTATAACGGTGGTGTAGCAGCTACTAAATATCAACCAGAAAACGGTTCTTTATACGCAACATATGCTGTAGGTCCGGCAACTTTTGGTTATGGTAAAACTTACATTCAACCACGTGTTGGTGCAAGAGCTGCAGCTACAGACATTACTAATGAAGCTAGAAAATACGAGAACACTTCATACGGTATTGGTGTAGCAGTAAACGATCAATTATCAGTTTCATTCACAACTGAAGAGTTTGAATTAACTGAAGTTGATATTGATGCAGGTACAGACGCTGAGACAAGCGCAACTCCAGTAATTAATGTAGATACTATTCAAGCATCTTACAATGTTGGTGGAATGACTGTAGCAATTGGTCACGCAGAAGCTGATGAAATCAGTTACAACGGTGATAACGGAACAGCTAACGATGAGCACGACAATACACAAACGTTCATCTCAATTAAAATGGCATTTTAATTAATACCATTTAATTAATTTTAAAAAAGCCGGTTAATTATTTTAGCCGGCTTTTTTTTTATTTCTGATAAAAGACAAAAGCCCTCTGAATTTGATAGCCTTACTAGTCGAAGATTATTTTCTCTAATACCACCAAGTGGAATTAATTTTTTATTAATTAATCTTGAAAATAAGTTAAATCTTACTAGTCCTAAATAAGTATTTTTAAATTTATAATCGGTCTTAAAAATTCTAGAAAAAACTATTTTAGTACAATTTTGTCTTATTTTAATAATTAATTCTTTCAAATTATGGGCGGATCCTATTATATCTATTTTCAAATGATTTAAACGACAGAATCTCAAACTTTTATTATATGCTGAAATATATATACCATCAGCTTTATACTTAATAACTGATTTTAAATCATTTTTAACAAAAAATTTGATTTTTTTAGTCCTGCATTTATTTCGGAAAAGTCTGATTTTTTTATCACTATAATTATCCAGAATAGTCATAATTATTATAAATTTATTTTTAACTTTTATTTGATCTAAATCAAAATTTTGTGCACTATCCACCATTAGATAGTAATAATTTTTTTTGATTGTCATATGAATATCATTATTGAAAGATTTGAAAAAATAAAAGCAAATATTTTAAATTTTAAGCAAAATTACAATACAAATATAGTAGCCGTTTCTAAAACATTTTCCATAGATCATATAAATCCCCTCATTTTACATGGACATAATCATTTTGGAGAAAACAAGGTTCAAGAAGCTGAGAAAAAATGGTCTGATATAAAGTTAAAGAATAAGGACATTCAGCTACATATGGTTGGCAGTTTACAATCTAATAAAGCAAGAAAAGCTGTAGAAGTTTTTGATTATATCCATTCTCTAGATAATGAAAAACTAGCGAGGGCACTAAGTAATCATGAAAAAAAAATTAACAAAAATCTAAAGTACTTTATTCAAGTAAACATTGGTGCAGAATTACAAAAATCAGGTGTAAAAATTTCAAATTTAAATAATTTTTTTAATTTGTGTGTTAAAGATTTTAATTTAAATATAATAGGCTTAATGATTATCCCTCCAAATGATGATAATACAGAAATGTATTTTGATAATATTAGTAAATTAAACTCTTCTTTAAATTTGAAAGATCTCAGCATGGGTATGTCACAAGATTATCAACTTGCCTTAAAATATAATTCGACTTTTGTAAGAATTGGTAGCGCCATATTTGGAGAAAGAAGTTAAATTATTTTTAATAAAACTCTCTTATTAATTGTCTTCAGAATAAAATATAAATCTTTTAAATTTAAAGCAACACATCCTAAAGTCGGTTTATATCCTTTTTTCGATAAATGAAGAAATATTGCGCTACCTTTGCCTTTGACAATCGGATCCATATTATAATCTAGAACAACAATAATATTATATGTGTTATCTTTTCTGTATAACTTCTCTGCTTTAAACTGGAAAGGAAACTTAATTAGTTTATTGTAACTATTTGATTTCACATCATTACACCAACCCATATTTTTTTTTAATACTTTAGTCTTTAACAAAGTTTTAGGCTTTTTTATTCTGTCTTTCCTATATAATACGTATTTCAACCTAAAAAGACCTCTTGGGGTGCTTTTATCACCTTCCTTTTTTTTATATTTAATTCCTCTTTTACCTATTGCACATTTTAATTTATAGTTATTGTAAACCAAGAAATTATTTTTTAAAATTATATGCATGATCAAGATATAAAAGTTTTATCAATCGGAAACGATGAATTCAACAATTCTTTAGAGGAAATAAGAGAGGATTTTAAATACAATTTTACGAGTAAATTAGAAAATAATAAAAAAATTTCTGATTATAAAATAAGTATTATTCATGAAGATTTTATAAAAGATAATAAGAACTTTGAATTAATCAAGAAAAATAAAAATAACAAAATTTTACTTGTAAAAAAGAAAAAAAATAAAAATTTACCTGATACATTACAAGTTTTATTACCAATTAAATTCAGAGAGTTGAATGAAATCATTGTAAAAACTGTTACTGCTAGCCAATTTATTGATAACTCAAAGATAAATATTAAAAAATATATATTAGATAAAAATGAAAGGAAGTTAAGCAAAGAATCTTCTTTTATTATTATTACCGAGAAGGAAGTTCAGCTTCTTGAATTATTTTTAAATTTAAAAAAACCTTTATCAAAGACAGAAATCTTAAAAAAAGTATGGGGATATTCAGTTGATGCTGATACACATACTGTTGAGACACACATTTATAGATTAAGAAAAAAAATTAAGGATAAATTTGAAGATGATGCTTTTATTTTAAATAATGAAAATGGATACTCGATTTGAAAAGAAGAAATAAAATTGCCATAGATTTGTTCTCAAACAAATATAGAAAAAGAGTTGTTAAACCTAAAAAGGGCAAGGGAAGTTTTAATAGATCAAATAAAAATAGGAAAACTAATTTAATCGATTACAATAACTAAAATCTAGCTCCTACTTGTTGAATTATTTTTGATGATAAGTCTGTTCCTTTTTCTAAACTCTCTTTTAAAGACAAATTATTAATATATCCGTGTAAAAAACCTGCAGCAAATAGATCGCCTGCGCCTGTGAGATCTTTTATTTCTAAATTATTCTTGACACCGCACTCTTCAACAGTTTCATTTTGTATTGCTAAGGCTCCATTTTCTCCTCTAGTGATAATTATCAATTTTTTTATTTTCTTTGAAAATTCAATTACTTCTTTAAAGTTCTTTGCGTTTATTAGGCATTTAATTTCTTGTTCATTAGCAAATGTTATATTTAGCTTATTTTTTACTAAATCTAAGAAAAATTCCTTATGCCTTTCCACACAAAATAAATCCGAGAGAGACATCGCTGATTTTCTTGAATAATTTATAGCCTTGTTGAAAGCCTTTTGAGGGTCTCCTTTATCCCACAAATATCCTTCTAAAAAAGTAATTTCACTTTCCGCCACAATTTTTTCATTGATATCATGCTCATTTATCTTTCCAGCGGTTCCTAGAAAAGTACACATTGTCCTTTCAGAGTCTGGTGTAATTAAGATTAAACACGTTCCTGTCGGAATTGGTTCAGTTTTTATATTATAGTGAAATTTTACATTCTCTTTAGAAAGCCCTTCCAAATATTTTCTCCCCAAGCCATCGTTGTTAACTTTTCCAACAAAACCAACTTTATTTCCAAGCTGAGAAAGACCAACAATGCTATTAGCCACAGAACCTCCTGAGATAGTTTTTTCAATTTTAAGATTTTTAAGCAGTTTTTTAAAATCATTTTCATCGACTAATTTCATCGTACTTTTTGTTAACTTATTTTCGTGCAGAAAATTTTCTCCTACACTGCAAATAACATCAACAATTGCGTTTCCAATACCCAATACTTTCATATTATGCTTTTTTTATCATAAGTTTTCTTTTTCTATTTGGGTAACAGTTTTTACAAATTTTGCAAGTTAGTCCATAGCACTCCCTGGCTTTGCAATATTCTCTTCCATACCAGATGATCTGTAAATGAAGTTTATTCCAATTTTTTTTAGGAAATATAGCCTTTAAATCTTTTTCTGTCTGAATAACGTTTTTACCATTTGTTAATCCCCACCTTTGAGCTAACCGATGAATATGAGTATCAACAGGAAAGGCCGGGAAACCGAATCCTTGAGACATCACAACACTTGCAGTTTTGTGTCCAACGCCAGGCAATTGTTCTAACTCTTTGTAAGTTCTAGGAACATTACCCTTATATTTCTCTACTAATATTTTTGATAGATAAAAAATACTTTTTGCTTTTACTCTAAAAATACCAATTTTTTTTATCAGGCGCTCTATTTTTTTTCTTCCCAGTTTCACAAAGTGTTTTGGTTTGTTATATCTTGGATAAATTTTTTTAGTAACATTATTTACGTTTACATCAGTACATTGAGCTGAAAGTAAAACAGAAATTAGTAAAGTAAAAGTATTTTTATAATTTAATGGAATTGGAATTTTTGGATAAGTTTTATTTAGTATTCTTTGAATAATCTTAGATTTTTCTTTGTTGTTCACTTAAAGTTTAAAAGGTCTCTCATTGAATAAAGACCTGGTTTTTTTTTCATCAACCACCTAGAGGCAGTCAGTGCTCCCTCTGAATATAAAGCTCTATCAAAAGACATATGATTTAAACTAACTATTTCTTTGCCACTTGAAAATTTAATTTCATGTTCACCTATCACATCACCTTTTCGAATGGAATTAAAATTTATCTTTTTTCCATACGGAAATTTTTTTTTATTTAAAAATGTTTTTCCTTTTATATTGTAAAAATTCTTATTTTTACCAGCTGCCACACCGTTTCCAAGCATTAAGGCTGTACCAGAGGGGTAGTCTATTTTACGTTTGTGGTGAACTTCATAAATCTTTGAAAGAAAATTTTCTCCCAAAGATCTTGATGAAATTTCTGTTAAATATATTAATAAATTAACACCTAGACTCATATTACCAGCTTTAAGAATTGGTATTTTTTTGGAGTATCTTTTAATTAAATCTTCGTCTTTTTTTGAAAACCCAGTTGTACCAATTACCACTCTCTTTTTTAATTTAGAGGCAATATTTAAAACTTGTAGAGTACACTTAGGAACCGTAAAATCTACAATTACATGGGCCTTTTTTAACGCATCTACCGTATTTAGCTGAGGTTTAATTCCACTAATTTTTTTTTTTATAATTTTGCTTTCTGTAAGAGCTACTAATTTAAAATCTTTAAAATCTTTTGACGATTTAATAAGCTGCTGGCCCATCCTACCCAGGCATCCAGTAATTACTAAATTTATTTTTTTCCTCATTTAATTAGATAAATAATTACAATAATTACTAGTACAATAATAGTCCAAACAGACAAATTTTTAAAAAATTCTTTCAAATTTTTGTTAGTGGATAAAAAACCTGGCAAAATTAAAGCTAATACTGCAATTAAAAAAATTACAGACATAACTTTATCGAATATCATTTATTTTACGAACTTTTCCAAAATTTTTTTGCTTTTTCAAAAAAATTTTTTATAACTGGGTTAGGCTTTGACTCCTCAATTTTTCTAAATTCTTCCAAAAGTTGTTTTTGTTTTGAGGTTAATGAGATTGGAACTTCTGTGACAATTCTGATATACAAATCTCCATATACACCTCCTCTTAATAAAGGCATTCCTTTACCTTTCAACCTGAATTGTTTTCCATGTTGAGTTCCTTGTGGTATTTTAATTTTTGACTTTCCTCCATCAATAGATGGAACTTGAACTGTGGTCCCTAAGGCAGCATCTGAAAATGTTATTGGTAATTCATAAAAAAGATTTTCTTCGGATCTTTTAAAAATATTATGAGAATTTATTGAAATAAAAAGATAAAGGTCACCAGTAGCTCCACCCTTTTGTCCCGCTTCACCTTTCCCTGTAAGTCTTATTCTTGTGCCATCGTCAACACCTTTTGGGATTTTTACAGAGATGCTTTCTTGGCTTTGGTTTTTTCCACTTCCGCTACATTGCTTACAAGGGTCACTTATGCTTTCTCCATAACCGCTACACTGCGGACAAGTTTGTTGAATGGTAAAAAATCCTTGATTACTTCTTATTTTTCCTCGGCCATTACAGTATTCACATTGTTGTGGCTTTGAACCAGGCTCCGATCCTAGACCTGAGCACCTTGAGCATTTTTTATAACTTGTATAATTAATTTTTTTGTTATTACCTCTATATGCTTCCTCTAGAGTAATGTTTATGTCATATCTTAAATCATTCCCTCTATTTGATGATCTTCTTCCAGAACCTCTTGTACTACCAAAGATATCGTCACCAAAGAAGTCCTCGAATAAGTCAGAAAATGAGGAAGAAAAATCAAAATTACCAAAGCCTTGGTTGCCACTACCTTCAAAAGCAGCGTGGCCGAATTGATCATAATTAGCTTTTCTTTTGTTATCAGATAAAACGTGATACGCCTCACTTGCCTCTTTAAATTTTTCCTCTGATTTTTTATCACCCTTGTTTTTATCAGGATGAAATTTTAATGCTAATTTTCTGTAAGCTTTTTTTATTTCTTCTTGAGATGCTGATTTATTAACACCCAGGATTTCATAATAATCTCTTTTAGCCACAAGAAATTGCTCCTTTGTTTACCTTAGGCGCTTTTTTCTTTATCTTCTTTGACGTCTTCAAAATCTGCGTCAACTACATTTTCTTTATCGTCTTTTTTTAAATCTTCGTTTTTATCTTTGTCTTTTTTATTTGGTTCAGCTTTATTTTGCTGACTTTTATAAACCGCTTCTCCTAATTTCATAGAAACTTGTATCAAATTTTGAGTTTTTTTCTTAACATCTTCAACATCGGTACCTTTTAAAGAGTTTTTAAGATCGGAGATTGCATTTTCAATTGATTTTTTTTCTGCTTCGGTAATTTTATTACCATGTTCTTTTAAACTTTTCTCAGTTGAGAAAATTATACTATCTGCTTGATTTCTCGAGTCTACTCCATCTCTTTTCTTTTTATCAGCTTCTTTATTTGCCTCAGCATCTTTCACCATGCTCTGAATCTCATCGTCAGAGAGACCACCTGAAGCTTGAATTTGTATTTTTTGCTCTTTTCCAGTTCCCTTGTCTTTTGCAGATACACTCACAATACCATTAGCATCGATATCAAATGTTACTTCTATCTGAGGAGTTCCTCTTGCAGCGGGAGGAATTCCAACTAGCTCAAAATTTCCTAAAAGTTTATTATCCGCAGCCATTTCTCTTTCGCCTTGAAGAACTCTAATCGAAACAGCAGGCTGATTATCTTCTGCTGTAGAGAAAACCTGGCTTTTCTTGGTTGGAATCGTAGTATTTTTATCTATAAGTTTCGTTGATACCCCACCAAGTGTTTCAATTCCAAGTGATAGTGGTGTAACGTCTAATAGAAGAACATCTTTAACATCTCCCTGTAATACACCAGCTTGAATAGCCGCACCCATTGCAACAACTTCATCTGGATTAACACTTTTATTTGGCTCTTTTCCAAAAAAATTTTTAACTGTTTCAACAATTTTAGGCATTCTAGTCATACCTCCAACTAAAACTACTTCATTGATATCGGCAGCAGAAAAACCCGAGTCTTTCAAAGCAGTTTTACAAGGTGTTAAAGTTCTATCGATAAGCTTTTGAACTAAAGCTTCAAGTTTTGCTCTTGTAAATTTTAAATTTAAATGTTTTGGTCCAGTTTTATCAGCAGTTATAAACGGCAGATTTATCTCAGTCTGTGTAGCAGATGACAGTTCGATTTTTGCTTTTTCAGCAGCTTCTTTTAATCTTTGTAAAGCAAGTTTGTCGGATCTAAGATCTATTGCATTGTCTTTTTTAAATTCGTTAATTAGATAATCAACAATAGTATCATCAAAGTCTTCACCTCCAAGGAATGTATCTCCATTAGTAGATTTTACTTCAAAAACACCATCACCAATTTCTAGGATTGATACATCAAATGTACCTCCTCCTAGATCATAAACAGCAATTTTCTTTCCACCCTTTTTATCTAAACCATAAGCAAGTGAAGCAGCAGTTGGTTCATTTATAATTCTCAGTACTTCTAATCCTGCAATTTTTCCAGCATCTTTCGTGGCTTGTCTTTGAGAGTCATTGAAATATGCAGGAACTGTAATCACAGCTTGTTTAACTTCTTGACCTAAATATTTTTCTGCTGTTTCCTTCATTTTTTGGAGCACAAAAGCCGATATCTGTGCAGGAGAATATTTTTTACTTTTTCCTTCTACCCAAGCATCACCATTATCCGATTTAATAATTTTAAATGGAACTTTTGAAACATCTTTTTGCACTGAAGGACCATCAAATTTTCTACCGATTAATCTTTTTACTGCAAAAATAGTATCACTTGGGTTAGTTACCGCTTGTCTTTTAGCAGGTTGCCCTACTAACCTTTCGTCTTTTTCTAGAAAAGCAACAACAGATGGAGTAGTTCTAGCTCCTTCTGTATTTTCTAAAACTTTTGCCTGCTTGCCATCCATTATAGCAACGCAAGAATTAGTTGTTCCTAAATCAATTCCAATTACTCTGCTCATATTATTTCCTCACTGATTATTCATATGGGTGTTTTTTTTACTTCTACAAGTCTATTTTTTATCTTTTTTGCCATTTTCACCTCCCTTTTTCTTAGAAATACCAACAAATGACGGTCTTAATAACCTATTCCCAAACATGTAGCCTGTTTGAATTTCTTTTACAACATTACCTGGTTCTATTGTAGCGTCCTCAATCTCAAGCATCGCTTGATGGAAATTTGGATCAAATTTCTGGTTTAAACATTCAATTTTTCTAA
>CENP01073109.1_pt1 | contig 15553 bp, 17 predicted proteins | sample 361281 | NCBI WGS metagenome assembly CENP01 (sample SAMEA2591122, study PRJEB7988) | marine metagenome | biome: marine biome (ENVO:00000447); feature: deep chlorophyll maximum layer (ENVO:xxxxxxxx); material: saline water (ENVO:00002010), including plankton (ENVO:xxxxxxxx) | depth 70 m
TCGTAAGGAGTTAAACATATTAAATATTTATTTATTGATGATATCTTGTGAATGAGGCCTAATTTTATCCAAAATTCTAACACTCTATAAATAGTAGATATATTGATATTATTTTTTTTAGACTTATTTATTTCCTTTTGTAATTCATAGGCGGATTGTGGTTTTAAATGTTTAGATAAAGTTTTAATAATTAATGATCTTGATGGGGTCAAAGCTTTTTTTTTCTTCAGGCAAAATTCTAAAAGTATTTCTGTATCAATAGTTTTTTCTTTAAAATTTGACATAAATTAAATTAATTTAAAAAAAAAAATATATCAATATATTATTTTCACTATTGCAATAATATTGCATAAATGATAATTATATTTTTTTAAAGAAACACTCACAGGAAGAAAAAATGAAACATTTATTTATAGTTATTTTTTTAACTATTTTTTTTATAAAAAATATTAATGCTGATATTAATCAGGATGTAGCCGATCTAAAGAATGAATTTAAGCAAATTAAAGAGATTTATGAAAATAAGATTGAAGAGTTAGAGGCTAAAATCGAAAAATTAGAACATGAAAAAGATAGTCATGAAAAACACGCTTCTGAAAATAAAGACTCTCATGATAGTCATGAAGGTCATAGTGAAGAAAGCAATTTTAATATAGAGGCTGTATTAAATGGCAAATATACTTCATATACTAGAAGTGGAGAAGTTGTACCTAAGGGTTTTGGTACTGCTCATGAAGGAGAAAGAACTAGAGAAGGACTGTATATTGGAGAATCTGAACTAATTATGAACTCAGATATAGGAGAAAAATTTAGTGGTTCTTTAACAGCAGCCATTGTAAGAGAAGATGGAGCTGATAAAATAGAATTAGAAGAAGCTTATGTTGAAAGTTTAGATGGAAGCTTTCTAGATAATACATATTTTAAATTTGGTAGAGCATTTTGGAATGTAGGTATTTTAAATCCTCAACATTCACATGCTGATGATTTCGCAGATAGACCATTACCTTATAGAGTATTTTTAAATAAAGCTTACAACGATGATGGTTTAGAAGTATCTTATTTATTAGGATCTAGTGAAATAGGATTAGGACTTTTTAGAGGAGAAGACTTTCCGTTCGGAAACACGGCTGCGAGTGAAGGTAGTGGAAGTGATGCTTGGTCAGTTTATTACAAATCAAACATAAATCTTTCAAATTCCGAGGAGCTTACATTTAATCTGTATCATTTATCAGGAAAATCAAAATCCCCTAATGCTAGATTAGGTAATGAAGACACAGTAACATTTAGTGGTGACAGTGATTTATCAATAATTAGTTTAGACTATGAAAAATCATATGAAGCTAATAAAAAGTTTAAGTTAAGTGCTGAGTATTTTTATAGAAACCAAGATGGTACTTTTGCTGATAGTGAAGCTTCTACTGGAAATGTAGGTTTTGATGATAATGATAGTGGATATTATTTATCGTTAGTAAATCAATTTAATGATCACCTGAGTTTAGGATATAGATACGGTAAGTTAATTGCTGCTGATACACCTACTGGATTAGTAGATAGTGCATTAGATTCAGGTGGTAATGATCCTGAAACGCATTCTATAATGTCAGAATGGAAATTTGACTCTGCTTCGGTAATGAGATTACAACTCAATCATGAGACACCTCAAGCAGATATAGTAGACAATCAAATTATTTTTCAATACATTATGTATCTAGGCTCTGGCGGACATGATGGGCATGATCATTAATTAATTAGGGAGTAATTACAATGAAACTTACTGAAGCCAAGAAACAATTTAGTGATAAATTATCTATATGTTTATCAGTGTGCTGTATACTCCATTGTATAGCCCTTCCATTTTTAATACTTTTGATCCCAAGTGTAGCATCACTTTGGATTAATGATGAAAGTGTTCATGTCGTATTAGTATTTTTAGCTATTCCAATAAGCTTATTTGCTATGAGTGTGTCATTAAGAAAGCATCATAATTATAAGTGTATAGCTTTAGCGGTAATAGGGCTGGCTTTGTTAGTTTTAGCTATTTTTATGCATGATATAGGTTTTAGTGGAGAACATGGACACGTTGAACATGCTAATGAAGAACATGGTAATGAAAAACATGAAGATGGGGAGCATGGTCACGAAGAATATGGTGGTCTTGGTGAAACTCTTGAAACCGTATTTACGGTATTAGGTGGTTTGATATTACTTAGTGCTCACTTTCTTAATATTAGGCTAACTAATAAGGCTATTTAATATAATTTAGAAATGCTATTTTAAGGCAATGATAAAACTTTTCATTGCCTTGAATTTCTTCTTTTGTTTTTGCATAAATGCAGAAAATAATTATAAGAGAAGTTCTTTTAAATTTAATTCTTATTCAACTAATACTGATATAGGTTTTTATACTGGAAAGTATTGTAAAACTAATATAGACCATGTTGTATCACTAAAGGATGCTTTTGATAGCGGGGCTTATATGTGGGATACTAACAAAAAAGAAAAGTTTGCTAATGATAAAGAAAATCATGTTCCAAGTTGCTATAAAATAAATAGTTCAAAAGGATCAACAACGCCGAAAGGTTTTTTAAGAAGAAGTAATGATAAAAAAGGTCTGGAATATAAAATAATAAACTTTTGTAATTACCTTAAAATTTATTATCGAATTAAAATTAAATATGATTTGTCATTGCAAAATAATAAACCTAGTTTATTTAATAAATGCTTTATTAAAATTAAAAATTAAATGTTAAACGATAATTTAGAAATCTATTTATTATTGTTACTTTTATTATTTGTTCTTTATTTGGGTTGGAAATTAAGAAAAATTTATAAAAACATTATATTTTTTTTAAACAAAAGAAGAGGAAAAAAAGCTGAAAAAAAAGCTATTAAATTATTAAAAAAAAATGGGTACAAAATTCAAAACTATCAACCTATTGCAAAAGGGCATGTTTTACAGGATAATGAAAAAATTCATTTTGATATAAGAGCAGATTTAATTGTTTCTAAAGACAAAAAATTGTATATAGCAGAAGTGAAGACAGGCGCTTCTGCTTCTATAAAAGAAATAAATACAAGAAGACAATTGTTAGAGTACTCTAAAGTATTTGAAAACAATAATTTAATTTTAATTGACACGGAAAAAAATAAGATAAAAAAAATAGAATTTTAGCTCTATAACATTTAAACTAGTATTTTTTAATAATTAAACTTTCATATGGATATTTACTGGAAATCAATTTTAACGGCTATAAATTTAATAATTTCTATAGATAATAAGCTTTTAGAAATATTTTTTTTATCTTTCAAAGTTACTTTAATAGCTTTATTAATATCATGTTTAATAGGTCTTCCATTAGGTACTTTTTTGGCTACGCAAAGATTTAAGGGTAGAAACCTAATTATAGGAATTATTAATTCTTTAATGTCATTGCCTCCTGTAGTTGTAGGTTTGTTTGTTTATATTAATTTATCTAGATCAGGTCCTTTTGGGTGGTTAGGAATTCTTTACACTCCTACAGCCATGATTATTGCACAAATAATTTTAATATTGCCAATTATAACCGGCTTAACAGCACAAATTATTGAAGATTTACATGAAAATTATAATGATTTATTTATTTCTTTAGTTACACCTAAAATATATTCAATACAAGCTTATATTATAGATGCGAGATATTCATTAATAACTGTGATTTTAGCTGGATTAGCTAAGGGTATTTCTGAAGTAGGTGCTGTAATAATTGTTGGAGGTAACATTGACCATATTACTAGAGTAATGACCACAACAATAACTATGGAAACATCAAAAGGAGATCTTTCTTTGGCATTAGCTTTAGGTATAATACTTTTAATTATTTCTGTTTTAATAAATTTAATAGTTACCTATAAAAAATATACTCTTAAAGATAAATATCATGGAAAATAACAATTTGTTGCCTTTAGAAGTTAATAACCTTTACTTTGTAAAAGGGAAAAGAGTATTGCTAAGTAATATATCTTGTAAAATTAAATCTAGAGGTATTACGATAATCTTAGGACCTAATGGAGCAGGAAAAACATTATTTTTGAAATGTTTGCACGGTCTAATTATTTTTAATAACTTTAATATAACCTATGCAAAGATGGCTCTAAATAAAGAAATAATGAAACAACAATCTATGGTTTTCCAATTTCCTATTTTACTAAGAAGATCGGTGATAAATAATCTTTTTTTTGTAATTAAGCAAAGAAAAATGAAAATTAAAACTGATGAAATATTAAAGATTTTGAAAAAAGTAGAACTACTTCATTTAGTTAATCAAAATGCAGTTTCTTTATCAGGCGGAGAAAAACAAAGATTGTCACTAGCAAGAGCTATCATAACTATGCCAAAAGTTTTATTTTTAGATGAGGCAACATCTAACTTAGATCCTTATTCTATTCAAATTATAGAAAAAATCCTAAAAGAAGTTAAAAAAAAAGGCACTAAAGTAATAGCTGTAACTCATGATTTATTACAAGCAAAGCGATTAGCTGACGATATTATTTTTATCAATAAGGGTATAATATGTGAGCATAGAAGTGCCAAATCATATTTTAAAAAGCCTCTATCAAGAGAAGGTAAATTATTTATGTCAGGAAAACTAATTGTATAATAATAATGCGTAAATTATTTCTTTTGTTAATTTTTTTCTTATTTATTTCAGCGTTAAAAGCAGAAAAACAAATTATTATACAATCTACAACATCTTTAAAAAACTCGGGATTTTATAATTTTATTTCACCATTAATTTATAAGGATTTAGGTATTAGAATTAATGTAGTTGCTGTAGGAACAGGAGCGGCAATAAGAAATTCAATGAATTGTGATGGTGATTTACTTATTGTACATAGTCCTTGGCAGGAAAAGCTTTTTATAGATAGTGGTTATGCCAATCAAGCTAAATACATCATGCATAATTACTTCATAGTAATAGGACCAAAAAAAGATCCTGCTAAAATTGAAGGTTTAAATGTAAAAAATGCTTTTACGAGGATTTTTCAAAAACAAAGTTATTTCATTTCTAGAGGAGATAATTCAGGGACTGATAATAAAGAAAAAGCTATTTGGAGAAGCCTTAAACTAGATCCCTTTCAGTTCTCTGTGGATTGGTATTTAGAAACAGGAACAAATATGGGGTCAACTATAAATGTTGCTGTAGGTTTGAATGCGTATACATTTACCGATAAAGCTACTTGGATATCTTTTAACAATAAATTAGATTTTAAAATTTATGTAGATAATGATGATTACTTAATAAACAAATATAGTGGATTGACAGTAAGTAAGAAAAAATGTCCTCATAGTAAGCTACAATTTAGCAGTGAAGTTTTAAGTTGGCTAATTTCTTCTGAAATACAAAATAAAATTATTAAATTTAAAAAAAATAATAAGCAATTATTTTTTATTAAATAAATTGATCTTTTTTAGATATCAATTAGTATATTAAGCATGGATAGAGGATATAAATTAAAGGATAGGCCAGAATATAATTCTAAACCTAGACCAATTACATTTAAAAAAAACGATTCTGTAGCTAAGGCAGTTAAAACAATGTCAGAGAAAAATTATGGATCAGTTGTTATAGTTGACAATCAAAGTAAAGTTATAGGAATATGTACTGAAAGGGATGTTCTTATAAAATTAGTGAATAAAAAACTCAATGCAGAAAAAACTAAAATCAGTGAAATTATGACCGAAAACCCTAGAGTTGGTAAAGAAGATGACGAAGTTCTTTCATGGTTAAGAACCATGTCTAATGATAGGTTCAGAAGATTACCTGTGGTAGATAATCAGGGAAGAATAAAAGCAATATTTACGCAAGGTGATTTCGTGTCTTACACTTGGCCAGATTTACTTTACCAAGCTACACAGATGACTAAAGCATCATTAACAAAACATTTTAATGCAACTTCTATTATAGTTATGATTATGCTATACAGTGTTGCTATGATTATAGCAATTAGATTTATTTAGGCAAATTATATTTTTGTAATAATTAAATTTTAGTCTACTATTTGGTATTGTCGTTTAAAAAAGTTACAATCATTACAGTTTTCATTTATAGTAGGAGGCTTATTCATTTGTAAAATATCGATGGCTAATGTAATCCTTGCTATTAAGTCTTCATAAATTCTATCTTTCAATTCAACATAATGTGTATTAAAAGTTATATTACAATCTTTTTGATTTTTAGTTTCAATTTTATTTGGATCAAATTGAAGTATAGCCAATTTTGTTATAGGTGTTAGCAAAGGTGTTTTAAAAGAATTAATTTCTCCCGGATTTTCAAAAATTGTAGCATAAGCTTCTAATTGAAATTTATAAAATTCAGCCTTTTGATCGGATATTTTAGTAGTTTTAAAATCAATAATCCCAAACCCTTCTGTTTCAAAGTCTATTACAAGGTCAGGAATACCAACTAATTTAAAATCTCTAGATTTATTATCTTTTAATACTGAAGATGAAATTTTCTTTGGTAATTCACTATCTTGTAAAAACTTTCCCTTGGGTAGTTTTGATGAAATATAACTAGTATCTTTATTTATAAAAAACTTTTTTTGTATTAAATCTAATTGATTGAATACAGGTGGTGGAAAATTATTGGTTTGTATACCTAATTTTTTTGATAAATAAAAACATCTATGACATTTGTTAATTTGAAAATCTAAAGAAGATGGAGAAAGTTCTATTACCTTCTTAATATTATTATGTTCTAAAATGATATCTTTTTCATGGCTTTTAATCCATTTTTTAAAATTTGATGCGTTTACACCATCTGGAACATACCATTTTTTCCTCTCTGCATCCCACTTGCCGCCTAAGGCTTTACATTCATCTTTTTCACTAAATGGACAATCTAAAAAAATCATTAAACTAGATTATGATAGCTAAAGGAAAATTTAAACTCCTTAAACAACTAAAATAACTTTAATTGGTTCATGGGGGAAGTTGAATTTTTGCTATTAAGTAACATTCTATACATGTATATACCTTCTATTACTCTTTGAACATAATTTCTTGTTTCGCTAATAGGTATTAATTCCATCCAAGTTACAGGATCAATTTCATTTTTTCTAGGGTCACCGTACGTTTTCAACCATCTATTAGCTCTACTAGGTCCTGCATTATAGGCAACTAAGGCTAATACATAGGATCCATTAAATTTATCCAGCATCTCTTTAAAGTAAAAAGATCCTAATTTTATATTATAGGAAGGCCTAGATGTTAAATAAATTCTTTTATATCTATAATTATTCTTTTTTGCTGTTATTCTTGCAGTCCTTGGCATTAATTGCATTAGCCCTCTCGCACCTACTCTACTTTTAGCATTAGTATCAAAAGCACTTTCTTGTCTAGCAATTGCTAATGTGACGGGTACAGGTATTACTGTATTTTTTAAGATTAAATTCATTAATTTTTCTTTAGGTAATGGAAAATTTAAAGTAGGAATATAGATATTTTTATAGATAGCTTTTTTACCGGCAAATATAGATAATGATATTTTATCAAAATCATTAAGTATTTTTGAAAGCATTAAAATATCAGAGGTAGTATTAGATTGATTAACTAAATGCATTGCAAAAACTCTCGCTAATTTTTTTTCATTCATTTGTAGAAGAAGTATTAATGCTCTAACTAATTCATTTTTTTTAAAATCTTTGAATAGGTCATTATTTATTTCAAGTCTTTGTAAGGGTAAATATAATTGTTTATCTAATTCTTTTAATGCTAATTGTCCATAAAATGTAGCAGGAAAGGCAGCAGCTCTTTCATACCATATTTTCATATTTTTAGGATCTCCTATTTTTTCTAATGCTTTTCCTGCCCAATAGGATGCTCTAGCTTTAGAAATAGGAGTATTAACCTCAATGAACATTTTTGAGAAATTTTCATATGCAGATCTATAGTCTTGATTAAATGTTAATGAAAGCCATCCTGCTAACCATTGTGACTCTGATAAGTAGCTAGTACTCGATAGATTATATTGCTTTAGAATATTAATAGCAATTTGATAATTTTTGTAGCTGATTTGTTTTCTTGTATGGTAATTAACTTCTCTCCACCATTTTTTTGGATAAGAATATTCTCCTTGATAAGATAATAGCAATTCAAGAGATGTTTTTTCTAGTTTTGCTTTACGTCTCCATTTAATCCTTTCATATACCAATGATTCTTCATTAATTAAATTTTTTGGAACATTACTAATAGATTGATCAACATTACCTCTTCTTCTTGCAAGGTTTATTTTTGCTACAGAAAATTGTTTAATATGCTTAGGTACTCTTTTTAGTTGTCTATTTGCGTTTCCCCATTTTTTTTTCCATATTAAATTTTCTAATCTTTTTGAATTTTCTATATCAGTAATTAAATTTTTATAATTTTTTAAAATATACTTTTCTTCTGAATAACTAAAACTATTATTTATCCAGGTTTCTTTTAAAAGCCAACTTCCTTCTTCAAGGAAATTACTTCTAATTAATATTTCACCAAGCTTGATTTTAGCAATTGGAGTTATAGGAGGGTTTGATTGAAACCAATCTAAAGTGGTTTTTAAATTATTTGTTCTTTTTTTACTTTCTATTTTAGCTTTGATTTTATTAATTTTAGGCCATGATTTATTATTTCTAAAAAATTTTTCTAATTCTTTATTAGTTGCTTTACCATCATTAGCAGTTAACCAACGCCAAATTATAATTTTTCTCGCTACTTCATCCTTAATTTTATCTATACCTTTAATAGACCTAGACCATTTTTTACTGTTACCTGATTTTATAGAAAGTTGGAAGATTTTTTTTTCATTTATATTCAAGCTATCAGGATAGTTAGAAGCAGAAAATCCTAAATTTATAAATAATAACTGAAAAGAAAATATTATAAAAATTTTAAAATATGACATAATAATAATCTATTAAAAAATTACATAGGAGTAAAATGAATTATCAAGGATCTTATTGTGCACTTATTACACCTTTTAAAGATGATAAGTTTGATGAAAAGAGTTTTATTAAGATTGTAGAGTGGCATATAAAACAAGGTACAAAAGGTATTGTGCCATGTGGCACTACTGGAGAGTCCCCTACATTAAGTCATGAAGAGCATAAAAAAGTAGTTGAAACTGCTTTAGAGGTATCAAATGGAAAATTGCAAGTAATAGCAGGTACAGGTTCGAATTCAACTAAAGAAGCAATCTCATTAACAAAGCATGCCAAAGAGCAAGGAGCTAGCAGCGCTTTAATAGTAGTCCCTTATTATAATAAGCCAAGTCAAAATGGTTTGATCGAACATTACTTAAAAATTGCTGACAGCGTTGATCTTCCAATTTTTATTTACAATATTCCAGGTAGAAGTGTAGTAGATATGCATAACGATACTATTCAAAAGTTATCTGAACATGAAAATATTATAGGCATAAAAGATGCTTCAAATGATTTAAGCAGACCAACCCACATAAAAAAATATATCAAACATAAGAAATTTTTTCAATTATCTGGAGAAGATGCAACTCAACTTGCATTTTTGGCTCAAGGAGGTGATGGCGTCATATCAGTCTCAGCAAATATAGTTCCTAATATGATAGCGCAACTTCATAATTCTTGGTTTTCTGAAGATTACGCTAAAGCTATAAAAATAGATTTAGAATTAATGGAGCTAAATAATGTTCTTTTTTTAGAATCTAACCCATGTCCTGTAAAGTATGCAGCATCGAATTTAGGAATGTGTAATTATGAGTTAAGACTACCTCTTACGAAAATAACAAATAAAAATAAAATAAGTATAGATAAAATTTTAAAAAGTTTGAATATTAGTTTTAATTGATGCACATAATTGCAAACAATAAAAAAGCATTTTTTGAGTATTTTATTTTAGAAAAAATTGAAGCAGGTATTCAGCTGACAGGAAGTGAAGTAAAATCATTAAGAGCAGGAAAAGCTAGTATAAAAGAAGCTTATGCTGAAGCAAAAAAAGGTCAACTATTTTTAATAAACTCAGATATTTCTATTTATGATAAAGCTTCAAGCTATTCAAGGTTAGATTCTAAAAGAGTTAGAAAATTATTAGTGCACAAAAAGCAAATATCTAAACTTCAAGGGAAGATAGAAAAAGAAGGAATGACCATAGTACCTTTAAAAATTTACTTTAACAAAAAAGGTATAGCAAAAATAGAAATAGCTATTGCTAAAGGTAAAAAATTATACGATAAAAGAGAAAATAAGAAAAAAAGAGATTGGAATATACAAAAAAAGAGATTACTTAAAAATAATAACTAGATTGGAGAAAATAGAATATTATGTTAAAATTTATTTTTATTATTAAATTATTTTTACTTTCGTTTTTAGCTATGGGTTCAGAATTTTATAATTTTCAATTTGAAAGTATAGAAGGAAAAAAAATGCCTTTAAAAGACTTTGAAGGAAAAGTAGTTCTTTTGGTTAATACAGCGTCAATGTGTGGTCTTACAAAGCAATATTCAGCCTTGCAAGAATTATATGAAGATTTTAAGGATCAAGACTTTGTAGTATTAGGTGTTCCATCCAATAGTTTTAAGCAAGAACATGCTTCAAAAGATAAAGTAAAGGACTTTTGTGAAACAAATTTTAATATTACTTTCCCTATGACTGAAATAGTATCCGTATTAGGAGCTGAAAAACATCCATTATATAAATGGTTAAAAGAAGAACATGGGATCAAACCTAAATGGAATTTTCATAAAATATTAATAGATAAAAAAGGAAAGGTAGTAAACTCTTATTCTCCATTAACCAAGCCTAATAGTGATAAGTTAGTAAATATAATAGAGGAAAAGATTAAAGGTTAAGGCTCTAAAATGAGGGTCATTTTTTATATTATTATATCTATTATAGGTATTAGCCTCTCAATAATTATTCTGATGCCTTCTTTATTTGATATTAATAATTATAAAGATAGGATAGAAAGTTTAGTTTTTACAAAAACAAATAACATTTTAAAGATTGACGGTGATATTAGTATTTCTATTTCATCTGGTTTAAAATTATCAGTACAGGATGTAAGTTTTACATCTCCTGATGGAGAAAATCTTTTTAAAAGTGAAGAGTTGCTAATAGCTCCACTATTTTTCCCACTGCTGAAAGGAGAATTACTTTTTAATTCAATAAAAATTGTAAATCCTACTATTTATATTACAAAAAGAAATAATAAAAAAAATAATTGGGAAACAGCATTTAACATAAATAAGGAAGATAAAATTAAAAAGGATTTTAATAAAGATTTAGAAAATAAGAAAAGTCAAAAAAAATTAAATCCATTAAATATAAATTCATTAAATGTAGTAGATGCAATTATCTTAAGTAACATTGAAAATAAAAAAAGTAAATTTGATAATATAAATTTTAGATTAAATTATAAAAATAATAATCAATATCTTATACATGGAGATATTTTTTATAAAAAGGAAAAAATTAAATTTTCTTACGATTTAAAATATTTAGAAAAAAATATTAATATAAATGGATATATCAAAGGAAAAGATTTAGAGGTAAATAACAATACTACTGTCGATATGAATACCTTTAATGGACAAAGTACAATATATGTAAAGATAAATAAATTAGATAGTTTTTTTGAAAATAATTATTTACGTGATCAATCTTTGAAATTAGATGCTATTTTAAAGTTTACTAATAAATCTATTAAAATTGATAATGCTAGAGTTACTAATAAAAAAAACTTAATAAACTTAGAAGGTGATTTAACAAAAAAAGGAAAGAAAAATATTATTAATTTTAACGTAACTACTGAGATATTAGATGCAGATGATTTATTGTTATTTAATACTAAAACTAAAAAATTAAATGAGGTGCAGGATGAAAATAATAAGAATAAAAATTTAAGTAAAAATAAACAAAATCATTTACTAGATGTTATATTTAAAAAGTTAAATCTTTATGAAATTAATGTTAATTTTTTTGCAAAAGAAATAATATATAAAAAGAATAAAATAAAAAAAGTAAAAGCTAAAGTATCTAAGAAAAATAATTTAGATATTACAGTAAGCTTAAATAGTAAGTTTTTTAAAAAGCTAACGATTATGTCAAAAATTGATAAAGAAAAATTTTCTACATTTGTGATGTATGTTGATAATTTAGATATTCAAACAGTTAATGATTACATGGGTTATAATAAATTATCGGGTTTATTTAATTTGTCTATTGAAGGCAATACTAATATAAAAAATAAAAGCAAGATGCTAAATCAACTAAATGGCAAACTAAAGTTGAAAACTAAAAATATGCAAATAAATGATTTAAATCTAAAGGAATTGAAATCAAATATTACAAGTATAGAAAATATTAATAATTTATTAGAATTAAATAAGAAATTTTTTAAAGGTAATACTGCCGTAAAAAATCAAGAAATTTTTATTGAGATTAAAAATGGAAATTTAAAGCTTCCAAAAACAGATATTATATTAGATGATGATATAATTACTGTGATTGGTTTTTATGAATTAGTTTCTAGAAATATTAATGCTAGTTTAAAATATAACAATGAAAAAAATAAATTATTATCTTTATTTAATGTTAGCTTAAAAGGTAACATTAAGGAGATAGAAACATCTTTAGATTATGATAAAGAAAAAGTAGATCAATTAATTGGAGATATGGTAGAAAAAAAAATGAAAAAGATAATCAAAGACAAACTGGATTCTAAATTCAATAATATTATTGAGAATTTGTTAGACTGATGAGTTTTGATCTTTATACTTCAGCAACTCCAAATGGTTACAAAGTATCGATAATGCTAGAAGAGTTGAAACTCAAATATAAAGTATATAAAATTGATTTAGGTAAGCAAACACAAAAAGAAGAATGGTTTTTAAAACTAAATCCAAATGGTAGAATACCTGTATTAAAAGATAATGAAAATAACAAAGTTATTTTTGAAAGTGGTGCTATACTTTATTATTTAGCTGTTAAATACAATAAATTTTTTTTTGAAGAGAAAAGAACAGAGATTATGCAGTGGTTGATGTTTCAAATGTCTGGAATAGGACCTATGCAAGGTCAAGCTAATGTATTTTATAGATATCTTGATGAAAAAATTCCTATTGCAATATCTCGTTATCAAAACGAGTGCAGAAGACTATACGAAGTTTTAGAAAAACAGTTAGAAAGTAATAAATGGATTTGTGGAGAGTATTCAATTGCAGATATTGCAACCTGGCCATGGATAAGAATATATTTTTGGGCAGGTATTGATATTACAAAACTCAGCAATTTGTCAAGATGGATGGATCAAATGAAGAACAGACCAGCATGTAAAGCAGGTATAGTTGTACCAAAAAGGGAAGCATCAAAGAGAGTAGTAAAAAACGTAAAAAATATTTTACAAACTTAGGAAATAAGTTTTTCGTAAAAATCGTTTCCTTTATTATCAATTACTAAAAAAGCTGGAAACTCTTCTACCGTAATTTTCCAGATAGCTTCCATTCCTAATTCAGGATATTCTAAACATTTAACACTTTTAATGTTTTTATTTGCTAATTCAGCCCCTGGCCCTCCTATAGACCCTAAATAAAAACCAGAATATTTTTTGCAACTTTGTTTAACTAACAGCGATCTATTTCCTTTTGCAAGCATAATAAGACTCCCCCCGGCTTTTTGAAATTGTTCCACATAAGAATCCATTCTACCGGCAGTAGTTGGACCAAAAGAACCAGTACTGTAACCATAAGGTGTTTTTGCAGGACCAGCATAATAAATAGGATTATCTTTAAAATAAGAAGGTAGGTCTTTTCCTTTATCCAATTTTTCTTTTAATTTTGCATGGGCCATATCTCTTGCAACTACTAGAGTACCATTAAGTAATAATCTAGTTTTTACTTTGAGTTTAGATAGTTCTTCTAATGTTTCACTGATTGGTTTATCTAAATTAATGACTTTTTCTTTTTTTGTAAGTTTTTTTAAATTAATTTTGGGTAAATATTTAGAAGGGTTTTTTTCTAATTTTTCTAAAAAAATTCCATTTTTATTTATCTTACCTAAAATTTGTCTATCTGCACCACAAGAAACGCCAATACTTATAGGTAAACTAGCTCCGTGTCTTGGTAGTCTTATAACTCTTACATCATGGCAAAAATATTTTCCACCAAATTGAGCTCCAATCTTTAAATCTTGTGTCATCTTTAATATACTTTTTTCCATATTAATGTCTCTAAACGCTAAGCCTTTGAAATTGCCTTTTTTTGGAATACTATCTAAATAATGACATGTTGCTAGTTTAAGTGTCTTTAAATTCATCTCTGATGACAAACCTCCTATAACAATAGCTAAATGGTAAGGAGGGCAAGCAGAAGTTCCTAATGATGCTATTTTTGGTTTAAGATAGTCAATGATAGTTTTTGTTTTTAGAACAGAAGGTGTTGCTTGAAATAATAATGTTTTATTGGCAGAGCCTCCTCCCTTTGCTATAAATAAAAATTTATATTCATGTTGTCCTTCCGAATAAATATCAATTTGTGCGGGTAAGTTATTTTTGGTATTTTTTTCATCATACATACTTTTTGCTGCAACTTGACTGTATCTTAAATTATTATTGATATAGCAATTATAAATTCCCTTAGCTAAATAAAAAGAATCTTTTCCTGAGGTTACAACGTTAACACCCTTTTTTGCTATTATTAGAGCAGTTCCTGTATCCTGACACATCGGTAAAATCCCACCTGAAGATGTATTAGCATTTTTTAAAAGAGAAAATGCTACATATTTATCATTATTTGAAGCCTCTTTATCTAAAATAATTTTCTTTAATTTTGATAAATGGCTAGATCTAAGGTAATGGGAAATATTGTAAAATGCTAAATTAGAAAGTTTTTGTAAAATGCTTTCTTTAATAAATAAAAATTTTTTATTTTGTATACTTATTGATCTACCTTCAAAAGGAAAAACTTTCTCATATTCTATTTTTTTTTCATTAATATTAAAAATTTCTTGATATGAGAACTTTTCTTTCATATTCAGTTGCTTTTAGGTTTTAAAAAAATTATATTGCTTTTATTTTCTAATTGTTTCTCATGTGTTTTAGTTGTTTTGGTTTTTGACTGCTTAGTTATATTTTTATCTTCTAGCTCTAAATTTAAGGTAAAAGACACTGAGGGATCTACAAAATTTTTTATTGAGGAAAAATAAATTTTTAAATGATCAATTTTTCCTTTGAACTTTAAATCAACTGAAAAATATTCTTTGGTGACTTTTAGATTCCAGAATTCATTTTCTATTACTACCATCATTGTTTTTGGGTAATCTTTTTTTAAATATTTAGGCATTTCATTTTTAAAATATGTAGTATCAAAAGTAATATAAAAATGATGACCATTTGATATACCATATTCAGAAGTTTTTGTTAACGCATGCTTAACAACATTAAGCAAACTATATTTTATCAAACTTTTATAATCTAAAAACATTTCTTTTTTTTTCATAATAATAACATATTTATTTTAGAAGGCTTCTGTTGCCAGGTGCCTTCAAACCCCGCCTAAAATGTGTG
>CENP01180870.1_pt1 | contig 15547 bp, 14 predicted proteins | sample 361281 | NCBI WGS metagenome assembly CENP01 (sample SAMEA2591122, study PRJEB7988) | marine metagenome | biome: marine biome (ENVO:00000447); feature: deep chlorophyll maximum layer (ENVO:xxxxxxxx); material: saline water (ENVO:00002010), including plankton (ENVO:xxxxxxxx) | depth 70 m
TAGTAATCTCAAATGTTAAGCATACGCCACATAAAGAAGTGCCAGAACTAATTTTAAATAAAGCAAGTAAGTTCATAAAAGCAATAAATTACTGAAAGACAATTGCTAACATCTTTTTATCAAAAATGTTTTATTGAATTCTATTCAGCTTGGGTGAGATTATAATCTATTTCTTAATAAACTACTCTTCATTTACACATTATCATAAATATTCAATTATATTCAAATAAGGGACGCAGTTTTAAAGGACACAAGGATGGTATCTGATCTTTATCTTGCTTAAATTATGAAATCTGGGGTGGTTGAACCCTGCATTTGAGAGCAGGAGAATTGGAGTTCGAATCTATCTACCCCGAAATCTTTTAAAATTATATTACATTAAGGTAAGGAGATATTTTATGAGAAGATTCTTTTTATACTTTATTCCACTTTTTCTTTTCGCTCAACAAGAGGATGGTTCTATTTCGGGAACTGTAATGGGAGATAGTGAGCCTCTATACGGTGCAAATGTTTTTCTCGAAGGCACTACCTTAGGAGCCACAACAGATTCTCTAGGTAGGTATACCATAGATAACGTTCCAGTGGGTAAGTACACTGTCAGAGTGGACTTTTTAGGTTATGAAACTGAAAGACTTGATTTATACATATCCTTACAAGACATGGAGATATCAGAAAATGAATCTTCGAGTTTTAATGAAAAATTGGGCATAGAAGATGAAAGTCTAACCACCACGGTAAGAGGTAACACTATCACTGATTTTAATTTTAATTTAAGATCATCTGCGCTAGATCTTGATGAGATAATTGTTTCTGCATCGAAAGTTCAACAAAAAATAACGGAAGCTCCAAGTGTAGTATCATTAGTTAATGAAAGGACAATTCGTAGAAGAGTGGGGGTGACTGATTATAATAGACTTGTGGCAATGGCCAAAGGCGTCGATGTGACCTATTTTGGATCTCAAGGAGCGCAAATAAATGCTAGGGGATTTGATGGTGCTTACAGTACTCGGTTTAGACAGTTTTATGATGGTCTATATCTTGGAGAGGCCTTATCAGGACAGGTTTATTCGTTATTATCTGGTCCACCTAAAGAATCAATATCTAGAATAGAGGTGCTGTTTGGCCCTCAGTCTGCACTATATGGTCCTGATGCGTCTCAAGGACTCTTAAATATTATTCCAAAACATCCCATGCGAGATACAGATAGCGAAGTTAATTTTTCTTCATCTAGCTTAAATAATCCGAGACTTGGAGGTAGATATGTAAAAAATTATGAAAAATTATCTATCGATATCAGTGGTGAATTAAAATATTCCAATGAAGTTCCCTATAATAATGACGAAGATGATATTTTTTGGGTTGTGGGAGATACTCTTTACCTTACTGAAGATTTATTTGATCCAATAGAAGTCAATAAAAATCATATTAACGCAAATATTTATTATAGGTTAAACAGAGGTAGTGAACTATCTGCCTTTTATAATTATACTGCAGGCAATGGTTACGCTATGGGCAGTTTAGGCCCTCAGTATAATAGAGATCTCATTAATCACCAATACGGTCTTAGGTTTAATAATCAAAATCATTTTCTTCGAATTACTGCAAGGAATCAAACTGGTGAAGCTGTACCTAGAACAGCAATTGGAATTCATCAGGTGACCAATAGAAATCCAGATGGATCAAGCATGCCATGGAATGTCGCATTAGAAGATTATGGAAAAGATGGCCAAGGCTGGTGGCTTAAGTATAACAGTGATGATTTTAATGCTGATTATCAATATAATAATCAATTAAGTAGTAGGTTAAAAGTTGTCAGTGGATTTGATTATGAGTTCAAAGATCCTAAAACAGAAAGGACCGCTATTAATGATTTAGGTACCAGCCCTATAACCGGCAAGTACGGAGGAACTGAAATCAATGAGTCGAGGTATGGGATATATGGCCAGCTTGATTTCTTAATAAATAATGAGTTTTCAATCAATTCATCATTGCGCTATGATGATCATGAGTTTTATGGTATGACACTCTCTCCTAGAGCTTCATTGGTCAGAAAAAACTTTCTATCTGGCACACTTAAATTAATAGCAGGAACGGGTTTTAAAGCACCTACCTTGTTAGAGAGGAATATCTATGCCGGGCAAAGATCTATAGCTGGTGGGACTGAGGGTAGCCTTGATCCATTTATGAATATACCCTACCCTCAAGATTTTATTATAGATGCGGTAGCTATGGGTTCTGGAAATGGTTTTACCGTTGTAGATTTTAAAGATCTTAATGGTGATGGCATCTATAACGGAACAGAGATCGATTCATTTATTACTAGTAATTACGTAGAGCCAATTGACTTGGAAGAGCACCAATCATTAGAACTCGCGTATACTAGCGTCATTGGTGGAAATAATCTTTTTGAAGTAAATCTCTACAGCGGAAGATATAAGAATTTTAAAGGACCGCTAACTGCTTTTGCTGTTACAGGTCCTGCTTGGAACTATCTTGTTCAATCATCAGGCCCATTACAATTAGATGCAATAAGACAAGTTAACTATGGTGATAACCTAGTACATAGCGACCCCGTTCCACATTTTACTTATGCTTTAACCTATGCTAATCTTCCACTTGATGTAACGTTTTTTGGTTTAGAAGGGGGTTGGAAACATCTAAATGAGGATTATGAAATATCCATGAATTTTTCCTATTTCAATGATCAGGGGCTTGTTAATAAGAGAGAAAAAGGAAAGAAATATTCAAATTATTTAAATTCGCTTGAAACATCGAGCCCTAGTGATAGTATATATGCTGATTATTTTTTATATGCCAATATTTATAGTAATACACCAAATTTTAAAGGTTCATTAGCAATCACAAACTATAATAGTTTGTTAGATAAACTCTCTTCAACCATAACTTTAAAAATGACATCTCCATTTGACTTTGTGAGCGGATTCTTTTCAGCTACCGATGAGGGGAAAGGTACAATTGCTCCAGCCAATGCTGGGCAGTCGTGGTTCCGTAACCCTGGGCAAATAGGCGGTCAATTATATGCTGACCTTGATATGATGTACGATTACAGTGAACAGATATATTTTGGGTTCTCTATAAAAAATATTTTTGAAAGTGAGGCTCCTACTATTCCAATTACTCCAAGGATCCCCAGATCATTTGTTTTTGAAACTGGATACATTTTTGAATAAAAATCATTTTATCCATTTATTTTAATAAACTACATCTAATCCCACACTCGTGGGGTTTTTTGTTTGTATGATGGTGGGTACATTCGGAACATAAGATTTAAGAATTGATGAAAAATATAGAATATGATCTGGTCATTATGGGAGCAACTGGTTTTACAGGGAAATTGGTTGTTGAATATCTGATAGAAAATTATGGCGTCGAAAATGAAGAATTCACTTGGGCCATAGCAGGGAGAGATAAAAATAAGTTAGAAAGATTAAGATCTTCTTTTAAGTACATAAACTCTAATTCAAATAAAATTCCAAGGCTTGTTGTTGATAGTCATGATACTAATTCATTAGACAAAATGACATCCATTAGTCGTTTAGTGATAAGCACCGTTGGCCCATATTTAAAATTTGGTGAAGCTCTAGTTGAGTCCTGCGTCAAGAATGGTACCCATTACTGTGACCTCACTGGTGAAGTTCCTTTTATTAGGAGATCGATTGACGTATTTGATATAAAAGCTAAAAAGAATAATTGCCGTATCGTTCATAGTTGTGGATTTGATTCCGTACCCTCAGATATAGGTGTTCTTTTGCTTCAAATGGATTCTTTGAAAAGATTCGATAAACCTTGCGATGTGGTAAATCTATATGTTCGATCAATACGAGGTGGTCTTAGTGGAGGGACCATTGACAGTATGATCAGCATTTTCAAATACATGGGTTCCAATCCGGGTCATCGAAAATTATTGAAGAGTCCCTTTTCCTTAAATCCAAGGGAAAGTTTAAAAAACAATACCTGGCAACCCATTCTGAAAAGTGTAAAATGGGATGATGATATCCAACGATGGCTCTGTCCTTTTATCATGGCGGGGTTTAATTCAAGGATAGTAATGCGCACAAATGCGATTACCGATTATCGATACGGAATTGATTTTAAATACAGTGAGGTATCCTCATATAAAAAAGGTCTAAGTGGTTTTTTAAAAGCGGTGGTTATGTTTATTGTATTAGTGCTTATTCAAATATCTCTAAAAGTTCGACCATTGTTATGGTTCCTTAGAAAATTCTTTCTTCCATCGCCAGGAGAGGGGCCTTCCAAAGAGATAAGGGATAATGGCTTTTTTAAACTGGATATAATTGGTTCAATGGATAATATAAAAAAAATAAGGTTTACTGTCACTGGTGAAGGCGACCCGGGATATTCAGCAACTGCTAAAATGATAACAGAGTCTGCTCTAAGTATTTTATTAAATCAAGATAGGATTCCTAAAGTTAGTGGGGTATTGACACCTGCCGCTGGAATTGGAGTTGTACTTGCTGAGCGTTTAAATAATAGAGGATTTAATTTTAGTATAAATGAATAAAATGATCAATAAATATTTGTTTGGTTTATTCATCATATCTTCAATTTCATCCGATTCTTATCATCAATCCCATATCATAATGTCTTATAACATAAGGTACGATAACAATTGGGATCTAAAAAATAGTTGGTTTATACGGAAAAATAAGGTCATTCATATATTTAATCAATATTCGCCTTCAATTATAGGTGTTCAGGAAGGGGTGCTCAATCAGGTACAATACATAGACAGTTGCCTTACAAATTATGACTATGTGGGTGTTGGAAGAGATGATGGCAAAGAGCAGGGGGAATTTTGTGTGATATATTTTGATACTACTCGCTATACTGTATCAAGAGATTCTACGTTCTGGCTTTCAGAAGACCCTGATACCATATCTGTTGGATGGGATGCTGCACTAGAAAGGATATGCACATACGCACTATTCAAAGAAAGGAAGACCGCTGATCAATTTTGGGTTTTCAATACTCATTTTGATCATATGGGTTCTATTGCAAGAGAACGCTCATCAGAGTTGATTTTAGACAGGATTGATAGGGTTAATCGCCGAGGTTTACCTGTAATACTTATGGGAGACTTCAATTCAGTTCCTGATAGTCTGCCAATAGATAAAATAAAAACTGAAATGAGCGATGCTCTAAACATATCCCGAGAAGAATTTCAGGGTCCATCAGGTACATTTAATGGATTTGACCCAGACCTGCCTATAGAAAAAAGGATCGACTATATTTTTACTAGAAATGTTAAAGTTCTATCATATATACATATCAATGATAGATTGAATAACAATAGGCATATATCAGATCATTTACCTGTAATGATCAAAATACAATAATGTTTTTTTTAAAAAGAATAGTCTTTACCATGATTCAAGGGAATCCAAGTAAGATCACTTATCCAATGCTTTTGTTGTTAGGCACCGTATCTTCACAGGATCTGGAAGATTTGTCCTTTGGTGACGATGCCTCACTCGACATAGCAACATGGAATATTGAATGGTTTCCAAAAAATGATCAGACAACAGTCGACTACGTTTCAGACATCATTAACCTAATGGATTTAGATATTCTTGCCATTCAAGAAGTGGATGATACTGTTATGTTTAGTCAAATGCTAGATGAGCTACCCCTATATTCAGGCTATTATGAGTCAAGTTGGTTTGCAGGGTTAGCATATATTTATAAAACAGAATCAATAGAAATCAATGATATCTATGAGATTTATACAACATCATCCTATTGGAATGCATTTCCTCGCTCCCCTATGGTAATTGACATGAATTTCATGGGTGATAATTATTTAATTATAAATAATCATTTCAAATGCTGTGGTGATGGTATACTTGATACTGATGATACATCTGATGAGGAGAACAGAAGATATACAGCAATAAATCTGCTTAAAGAATATATTGATATCAATTTACCGGATAGCAATGTAATTGTGCTGGGTGACCTGAATGATGATATAGCTGAAGACCCACCAAATAATGTATTTCAAAACATTTTAAACGATTCCACAAACTATCGTTTTGCTGATCTTGACATTGCCATTGGTAATAGTTCTGAATGGTCATTCCCTAATTGGCCGTCGCATCTTGACCATATCTTAATTACAGATGAGATCTTCAATGGTTCTAATGGTCTCGAAGTTCAGACAATAAAGATTGATGAATACCTTGATGGTGGTTGGAGTGAATATGACCAAAATATTTCGGATCATCGACCAGTTGCAATAAAGATTATTAACCAAGTGCCATCCTACGATATAAATGGTGATGGGACTATAAACGAATCTGACATTTTGTTTCTAGTGTCTCTTGTACTTAATGATGATGAATCAATTGGTATGGCAGATATAAATCAAGATTCTCAGACCGATATTTTTGATTTAATTATCCTGACTGACTTTCTTCAAAATAACTAAATTATTAGACCCTGAATTATTAGCACCTGATTGGTATAACTCTTAATGTATGAAGGGGCTATGTTTGTGGGAGGTTGGAAAGAATTAGAATGACCAAAAACCTTATAATACTAATATTCATTTTTATTTCATGTTCTAAAGATGACAATACTAGTGTGACTTCTCCAGACACTGAGATCCAGCCATACTATGGAACCTATCTATACACAGATAATGAATGTTCAGGTTACGATATTCAATATTTGACTATTGATATAAATGGGATTTCATTTTTTGATTATTTGGGTGATTCTTGTGATGATACGGTTGAATGTTATCTGGTAGAATCATTTGATATTACAGAATCCTCAATAGATACGGTCTTAGATTTTTCTTCTGATAATGTTAACATAAGTAATGGAACTATTCATATTGTTTCGGATAGCTTAATATTGATTTCTTATGATCAGGACAATGAAAGGGTAGAACACAGTTGGGGAAAAATAGAAGATGAAATATACTCGTTTACGCCATTATGCGATCAAGAATATGAAAATACAAAAGATATTGTTGATATAATTGCCTATGCTGTAAGTGACGAAGGCGATTTATTGTGGGACACTTACTTGCATGATGGTATTTGGGATGTAGGCACATCTATTACGCAGTTGTCGGATGGTGGCTATATGGTCTATGGGCTCTTTGATGCTATTAATTGGGGCGGTTGTTGTTATAATCAAAAAGCGGGCATTCGGGATATTATAAAGCTAAATAACCAAGGGCAAGAGCAGTGGCGTAGAAAACTTAAATTTGATGATAATACTAGTTTAAGCTGGCCGCCTGCAACATATATTGGTAAATCTCTCATTCAGACTTCAATCGGTGACTTGGTGGTGATAGCACCTGGATTGGATAACATAATCAATGTTGTTATGATGGATACTTCTGGAAATTTAATCTGGACAAAAAATCTTCCGGATATAAGGTCTTGGAGTGGATATAATGATATCTTGGAAACAGAGTATGGTGACCTTGCACTCATAGCACAAACAATCCCCTCTGCTGCGTTTGTGTTATTAGATCATTATTCAGGCGATGTTCTTTTACAAAAAGAGTACGAAGGATTAAGGTATGCACAATCGATTGTAAATGTTGATGATGACTTTGCCATTCTCGGGACTCTCACTGATCCGGACAGCTTAGATAATAAATCTATATTTCTACTGAAAATATCAAGTGAAGGAGATGAGCTCTGGAGGAAAACCTGGGCAAATGATTCAATGAAAATTAGACAGCCTATGGATCTAATACTTACATCAGATAATGGATATCTCTTCTTCTGTAATTCTGATCCACCTCCATACGCAACATTAATTAAAACCGACTCAGAAGGGAATGAACAATGGCGCAAAAGGTACGATGATTATACCTCCGGAAAAGGCTGGTTACACCAGACTGCGGATGGCGGGTACTATATGGCCTCCGTTTATGCAGTCACAAAACTTGATGCAGTTGGGAATGTTGAATGGAGCGCAGCTGGTTCTTACAGCTTTGCTAAGTACTTTAATAATGGTATGGTGACTGCAGCTAATAGGAATATGAGAAAGATAGAAGGCGGTGTTGTTTTTACAGGATATGGTGGGATAGAATGAAAGTAGTAGGGCATAATAGATTATTAATTATAGTTTTCTCCAATAGTTTTGAAGCAAAAATTATCACTCCCTACATTTGTGGGATGATGGGTAGATTTTCAGATGAAAAAGAACTGTATAATTACAGGAGCAACTGATGGCATTGGTAAACAAACTGCCTTAGATCTAGCTAAGCTAGGATATTGTATTGGTTTAGTTGGAAGGGATGAACAAAAAGGCACTTTAGTATTAGATGAAATAGAAAGAGCTACAGGCAATCAATCTCTTCAATTTTTTAAAACTGATCTATCAAATATCAAAAGTTTAGAAAGTCTATCAAATGAGCTTAAAGAGAAATACGACTCTTTAGATATTTTGATCAATAATGCTGGAGCATATTTTAGTGAATATATTCAAACTGAAGCAGGATTGGAGATGACCTTTGCCTTGAATCATCTTAATTATTTTAGACTTACACACTTGCTAATGGATATAATAAAAATTGATCAACCTGGCAGGGTGATCAATGTAGCATCTTCTGCTCATTTTAGTGCAAGGCTGGATATTAATGACATACAAATGAGCAAAGGCTATAAGGGTTGGACGGCTTATTGTAATTCTAAATTAATGAATATTCTTTTCACATATGAAATTCACAAAAGGTTCAAGGAAACTGGAATAACATTTAATGCCCTTCATCCCGGTTTTGTTGATACTCGTTTTGGCGATAATAATACTGGTTTAGGTAAAAATATATTAAGCATTGGAAAAAGGTTGATAGCTATTAACGTTGTTAAAGGAGCTAGTACAAATGTTTATCTAGCTTCATCAGATGAGGTTAAAAATATGAGTGGTAAATATTTTGATAAATCAAGATCTGTTCGATCTTCAAAAGTATCTCATTCAGAAATATATCAGGAAAAACTTTGGTCATATAGTGAAGATATTTTAAATAATTTGTAGAATATGTTATATCATATCAAAAATGAGTGTATTTATTTAACAAAAACTTCTAAAAATCCTTACATTATTGATTGAGTATGATATGGATGTGAATCGTAAATTTTACTATGAGAACATACCTTTTAACTTTTAGTACAATTTTTTTATTTAATAACTTATACGCGGAATGCTCAGATCTTGATTCTACAGAATGTTTACAGTGGGCCGAATATTGTGAATGGAATGAAGAAGCTGGCCAATGCCAAGAGATTGGGGGTGGTGGTGGCGATACTGATTATGGGCCATATCAGTTTTCATCTATTAATGAAAATAATGGTTTAAGAAATGGTCCTGAATACATGGATGGTGTTTTATACTACCCAATTGATGCAGAACCTCCACTTAGTTCAGTTGTTTTAACTCCTGGATGGGGTGGTGGAAGTTCAACGATGTCAGATTGGGGGGAATTTTTTGCCTCCCATGGCTTTCTTTCTATGACGATTGGTCCTAATGATGAGATCAATGACTCACACCAGCAAAGAGCCGAGGGCTTATTAGATGCAATTGAGACAATAAAAGAAGAACAGTGGAGAGCTGATTCCCCATTACTGGGAATGGTAGATACGAGTCGTTTTATAGTGTCAGGGTACTCTATGGGTGGGGGAGCATCGCAGGTAGCACTTACCCTTGAAGATTTTACCTCTAACCACTCTATTGTTGCTGCCATAGCATTGAACCCTACCATTATTTTTGAGGATTGTGATATTTGTACTGATAGTGAATATTGTATTTGCCTTGTCCCGGAGTTTTTAGATCATGGAATTCCCACTCTTATAATTGCAGGGCAAAATGAAATAAATGAATTACCTTCATACGAAGGGCTGCTTGGGCAAGACATTTATGAAAATACGCCAGAATCAACTACTAAAATCTTATATGAAATAGAGAGCGGTGGACATGGTTCCGCGGCCTATCCATATGGCGATGTTTTAGAAAAAACATTGTTCTGGGCAAGATATCATTTGATGGAGGAACTCTCTTATTGTGATTCACTCCTTTTGACCCCGTCTAATGCTTCACAGTTCATTTCAACACTAGAGTGCGGAAATCTCCCTGCATATGATGTAAATGGTGATGGTGAGATCGATCAATCAGATCTGATCATGTTGGTAGTATCGATAATGAATGCAAACGATATTGAGGCTGTAGGGGATTTTAATTTTGATCAGCAAACGGATATTTTTGATATACTGATATTATCTGATTATTTATAAGCTATTTCTTTAATTTCCAATTAAGAATTAGCAGGTAAACATGCAAGCAAATAAATTAGCTTTTGTTATCTTCATCCTGTTGCAGTTGTCAAATATATGTGAGGCTAAAACAAAGTTCTCTGACAGGCAGGTCGCAACGATGATTCCAAAATATTTTGCCAGAGATCACAACTCACCGAAGATAACACGTACAAGGGTCTATGCAGAAGACAATAAAAAAGTCCTTCATTTAAATATTGAGGTAAATCGAAATCGATATGAGAATCAAATGCAATATGCTTTATCAGCTATGGCGAGTGTATCGCAATATGCAGCAAGGCCATTTGATAAATTTGTGTTGATAATGGAGCCCAACAGTAGACAGTTTGAAACTGAAAAAGTAGAAGCTAAAGCTAAGTGTACAATCGATTATTTCGTATTCAAGAAGGTGAAGAATGAGAGATGGGTAAAAAAATGTATCGATATTGAAGAAATATAAAAAGTGTGATATATATCACACTCACGCCAAGCCCAGCTTTATTTAGAAATCAAAAACTTTATCCAAATTTTTCTTAATTATGGTTTTTATTTTTACCGGGTTTTCGTCATATAATATTCCATGAACAAAATAACAATTCTATTAATTATATCAGCTGCAATGGGGCAATATGATTATTCACTGGAAGATTTGAATCCTAGTTCAGAATATTATGGGAATAATGTTGGGGCTACATTCTTCAGTGGTAAGATCACCATGCATTATTTTGGACACTTTACGTGAGGCACATGTACAGCCCGGTTCGGGCAGTTAAATGACCTTTATAATAATCTGAAAGAACAAGATATCCCTGTTGAGTTGGTTGGAATCGGTAAGGATACTCACATAGGGTACGTAAATAATTGGACAGATAATAATGATGCAGCAGTGTGCGCAGATGGATCCCCGTTTAATGTTTGGTCAGACTGGAATGCTTCCCAAAGAGATCTTTTTCTAATAGATATGAATGGTAATCTCGTATTCCATCAAAATATAACAAGTGGTGTCCCAGATAATCTGGAGGATACTATCATTGATCTATTAAACCCTAGTACTGACCCCTGTGATTTAGGAGTTGTATATGTAAGTGAGGCTCATACATCTGGAGACCCAGAGGATTATATTGAATTGTATAATTCAGGAGACACAGACTGTTCACTAGAAGGGTTTCAATTGGATGATTCAGAGGATCTAGAAGATCTTACCTTTGGAGCAGTGATCATTCCTTCAGGGGGGTACTGGATCGGATATGAGGATCAAGATAGTAGCTTTTCATCAGGCCTGAGTGCTGATGGAGATATCATAGTATTTGCCGACCCTGATAATAACAGCTTAATAGTGTCCTTAGGGGAGTCACAAGAACTGGATGGAGTTGAGTTATCTCAGAGTTTCGATGCTAATGGCGTTGGTTGCTATACGAACCCAACACCAGGAGCTGCTAATGGAGATTGTATCACACTTGGAAATGGTATAGATCCATTATTACCAAGAATAATGACCCTACATCAAAATTACCCAAATCCTTTTAATCCGGTCACGACTCTCAGTTATGACCTTTCAAAGGATGTGATGGTTAAAGTAAGTATCTATGATATGAATGGAAATCTGGTAACAAACCTTCTTAAGGAAGATCAAAGTGCTGGTCATAGATCTGTTAAATGGAATGCTACGAATCAAAATGGGCAGCCAGTATCAGCAGGTGTTTATTTATACAGCATAGAGGTGGATGGTTTGATACAAACCAGGAAGATGATACTATTAAAATAGACTTATGGTTGATTTTTTAATAAAACTAAATATTGGTATATTTAGTGCAGTAATAGAGGAGCATAGTATGTCTTTCTTAAAAACACTGAGTTCACTCGAGAAATTTATTCTCGGTGAGAAGAAACCTAAAGATCACTGGAAACAATACCGTAAGCAGAAATAGGTTTCAAACCAACGTAAGACCACAAGAATAATAATCCTAACTATTCATCTAATCATTGATCAGTAGTTAGGATTATTTGGTTTTTGATTCATCTATTATTTTTAGTTCTTCCTTTTCCCAATCCTCCAGGTCAATAATAACCTCTTTTCTGACCTGATTGCTATTGCCACTGTGTTTTTCAGTATATGGGCACATTAGACATCCATTACCACAACACTGACCTTGTTTAATTAAAAAAACTCTCGAAAGCATAGATAAATATTATAAAGCCATATGTTTGAATTAGTATGTTATTTTCTTTCTGTTTGTGCCTATAAATTATGTGGTGCAATTCGACTTATTTTTATTAGTTGCGGCCTTTATTGCGGTCCCTGCTGGTCTATTTTTTGTTATGTGGAAAAATAGAAATAAATGATCAGAACCATTATTAAAGCAATGGCTCTAATTGCAATATGCATTTCTTCAGATCAAGAGATATTTTTTATAAATCATTTAGTAGAAAAGAATGGTGCATACTTCAGGCCTATAACAAATGAACCTGTCATTGGAGAAGTTTATAGATACTTTGGTCATGATAGATCAAACCATAGTGAATTTGTAGGTATAATTGATCATAAAGGAAAAAATGGTACTTGGACCAGATGGTGGGAAAATGGAAATAAAAAGTCGAAAGGTAGTTATGTGAATTCAGTTAGGCATGGTTTTTGGACGGAATGGAAGAAAGATGGTAATAAATATGCTGAAATGCTTTACAAAAATGGTAAGATCATTCAATTGAAAAATTGTGAAAAAGAAAATTGTGACGAAATAATGGAACAATAATGCCAAAAATTATAAATAATCCTACAATTATAGAGCCAGTTGGCAATAAACCAAAGGTCATAAAGGAGTTTATTGGTCTTGTCAATTCTAACACAAGTGACGTGAGCATAGCGGAAATGAATTCACCCCAGGGCTGGATAGAGCCTGGTCAAAAACCTGATTTTGATGAATATACCATTGTCCTGGAGGGGGAACTACAGGTTGAGACGGAAAACGAAACTATATTTGTATCATCTGGCCAGGCGATTATCACCCATGCTGGTGAATGGATACGTTATAGCACACCAAAAAAAACTACAAAATATATAGCCGTCTGTATGCCTGCATTTAACCCAGATACGGTCAAAAGAGATTGAATATTTAGAATAACTTAAAAATTTTAAGTCATTTTTACTGGTTTTTAGACTCTTATCATGATTTAATGGTTGATTAGTTATATAAATAATTATTAGGGTTACGCATTGGAACTCGGAGATAAAACTATTTTCTTTTGTAAAATTATCTAAAATTTTAAAGGAGATAAATTTTGAGATATTCCTGTTCTAAATTGAATATATATTTGTTGGTTTCTGTTGTTATTCTATATACACCAGTACTCTCTCAGTCTACTGATCTGAGTCTGGAATGGACAACTAACAATAATATTCCATTTTTAACTGAACTAGAGAATACAATCGAAGATGAGGTAGCAGTTTTGTCTACAGTAAAAGGAATTATTGTAATCTATAAAGGTCAGGTGGTTTTAGAGAATTATTATAATGGCAGCTCAGTGGATGACGTTTATAATATCTGGTCTGTCACAAAAAGTTTTATCTCAACGCTAGTGGGGCAAGCTGTTGATATGGGAATGATGGATGATCCAGATTCTTCAGCATCTAACTTTTTCCCTGATTATGATATTTATTATGTGGAGAGCATTAAATTACATCATCTCTTAGGGATGTCATCTGGCTATCAAGAAGATTGGGGATTTTTAAGTAATTCAACGGAAGAAATTTTATCAGGCGAGGCTAATGGTCCTGGAGCGTTTTTTTATAACAATAATGCATGTCACTTGAATGCTCATGCCTTATACTATGGTACGGGTCAAACACCCCATGAATTTGCAAGTACATATCTATTTCCTTTTCTAGGAATTGAAGACCCACCATGGAGTGATGGTTATTTAGATATAAATAATGGATCCTATGGATTGCAGTTAAATCTTAGAGACATGGTAAAGCTAGGTCAACTCTACATACAGGATGGTTTTTCAGGGAATGAACAAGTACTTTCCACTGAATGGATAGAAAGAGCAACCTCACCGCAGGTGGACACAAATTGGGGGAATTATGGTTATGGTTATTTGTGGTGGTTACCTCAAATAGGTTTATCATATCAGGCAAGTGGAGCTGGAGGACAATTGATATCAGTGTTTCCAGATTATGATCTAGTTGTTGGTACACACTCAGATGGAGATAGCCAAGCCTTACAGGCAGCTATCCGATATCAAATAGCACCTCTGTTCGATCGTCCCTCTATAGCAATCAATGAGATATTGGCATCAAATAATGGATGTTGCTATGATGACCATGGGGAAAACGATCATTACATTGAATTATATAATTCTGGTAGTGACACAGTAGATGTTGCAGGATTTTTTCTAACAAATGATGCAAATGACCATGATAGCTATGCTCAAATACAAATAGGAAGTGATTCTACAAATATTGCGCCTGGAGAATTTTTACTAATATGGAGTGATGGTTCACCATCACAGGGAATACTACATTTAGATGCCTTGCTATCTAATACAGGAGGTGAATTAGGCCTTTATACTCAAGATACTACCACTGTAATAGATATTATGGCATATTCTGTCCAAGCTCCTGATATGGCCTACGCGCGAGAAGAGGATGGCATTGGAGATTGGGTATATATGAATCCAACACCTGGGTTAAGTAACGCTACGGTCATGGACATGCCTTGTGATTTAGGAGTTGTGTATGTGAGTGAGGCTCATGCATCTGGAGATTCTGAGGATTATATTGAACTGTATAATTCAGGCGGCAGTGACTGCTCACTAGAAGGATTTCGATTGGATAATTCAGAGGACCTTGAAGATCTTACCTTTGGAGCAGTGATTGTCCCTGCTGGTGGATACTGGGTTGGATATGAGAATCAAGATAGTAGTTTTACATCTGCTCTGAGTGATAGTGGGGACATTATAGTTTTTGCTGATCCAGGTAATAACATTTTAATAGTCACACTAGAGGAGTTACAAGAATCAGATGGAATAGAATTATCTCAGAGTTTTGATGCGAATGGTTTTGGTTGTTACACTGAACCTACGCCAGGAACTGCTAACGGAGACTGCATTACACTTAGAAATGATGAAAATCTATTATTGCCAAAGAGGTTAGCTTTGCATCAAAATTATCCAAACCCTTTTAATCCTACTACAAATATAAGTTACGATTTATTTGAAGGCGCTAGTGTAGATGT
>CENP01176356.1_pt1 | contig 15545 bp, 11 predicted proteins | sample 361281 | NCBI WGS metagenome assembly CENP01 (sample SAMEA2591122, study PRJEB7988) | marine metagenome | biome: marine biome (ENVO:00000447); feature: deep chlorophyll maximum layer (ENVO:xxxxxxxx); material: saline water (ENVO:00002010), including plankton (ENVO:xxxxxxxx) | depth 70 m
GGGGTATAGCTCAGTTGGTAGAGCGACGGTCTCCAAAACCGTAGGTCGAGGGTTCAAATCCTTCTGCCCCTGCCAGCTAATAATTTGTGGTTTTGATAAAAATAAAAAGGATTAAAATTCTTAGTGATGGCAAAAAATAATCTTTTAGATTTTTTAAAACAGGTTCGTTTGGAAACTTCGAAGGTAACATGGCCAACTCGAAAGGAAACCATGATCTCTACCGTGATGGTTTTTGTAATGGTCTTAATTGCTGCTTTATTCTTTTTTGCAGTAGATCAAGTGTTATCTTCGGGCATTAAACTTATTTTTGGTCTGGGGGGCTAAGCGGTTGGGTTATCGTTGGTTCGTTATTCATGCTTATTCGGGTTTTGAAAGAAAAGTTGCGGATAAAATAGAGGATGATGCATCCCGATTGGGGCTCTCTGATCAGATTGATAGCGTTTTGGTTCCGATGGAAGAGGTAATTGAAATGCGGCGAGGTGAGAAAGTTAGTGCTGAGCGTAAATTTTTCCCTGGGTATATTTTACTAAAAGCAGAATATCCAATGTCTGATGAGTGTTGGCACTTGGTAATGGATCAACCGAAGGTTACTGGATTTCTGGGTTCTAAAGGAAAGCCTTCACCAATAAGTGAAACCGAAGCTAACAGGATTATTCATCAAGTAGAAGAGGGTATCGAGAGGCCTAAGCCATCGATCACTTTTGATATTGGCGAGCAAGTGAGAGTAAGTGATGGACCATTTGCATCTTTTAACGGGATGGTTGAGGATGTTGATGAAGAAAAAGCTCGACTTAAGGTCTCTGTTTCTATATTTGGACGATCCACACCTGTAGATTTAGAATATTCTCAGGTTGAGAAGTTGTAGGGTGGTATTTAAGGTTGGTATGTAATTCATTCGGGAGGCTCGTCATAGCCGTACCGCGTGACCCAGTAAATGATAAATTATATTAATATTTTAAGACTGAGGTAAGAAATGGCAAAAAAGATAGATAGTTATATAAAGCTTCATATTCCTGCTGGGCAAGCTAATCCTTCTCCGCCGGTGGGTCCGGCTTTGGGCCAGGCGGGTCTCAACATTATGGAATTTTGTAAAGCATTTAATGCGGCTACTCAAAGCGCTGAACAGGGAATGCCAATTCCCGTTAAAATAACGGTTTACGCGGATAAAACTTTTTCGTTTGAGCAGAAATCAGCTCCAGCTAGTTATTATATAAAGAAAGCTGCAAAATTGAAAAGTGGTTCAAGTACCCCTGGGCTCTCATCTGTTGGTTCAGTAACCATGGATCAATTGCGAGAAATAGCAGAACAGAAAAAAGATGATTTAAATGCAATAGATATTGATTCGGCTTGTAAAATATTAGCTGGCTCAGCCCGTTCTATGGGTATTTTGGTAGAGGGGCAATAAATATGACAAAAATAGGTAAGCGGTTAAGTGGGATTTATAATAATTTCGATCGCTCGGCTGAATACAATGTAACAGATGCAGTAAAAATATTGCTTGATGCAAAGAAGACGAACTTTGATGAGACTGTTGAGCTTGCGATAAACTTAGGCGTGGATCCTAGGCATGCAGATCAAATGGTGCGCGGTGTTGTAACGCTGCCTAACGGAACTGGGAAAACGGTTAAAGTTGCTGTATTTGCGCGCGATGAAAAGGCTGCTAGCGCAAAAGATGCTGGAGCCGAATTCGTTGGGGCAGAGGACTTAGCGGAACAGGTTCAAAAAGGTGAGGTTGACTTTGATAGATGTATAGCCTCTCCAGATATGATGGCCGTGGTTGGCCGCCTTGGAAAAGTGCTTGGGCCAAAGGGCTTAATGCCTAATCCAAAGTTAGGAACAGTAACTCAAGACGTTGCTGCGGCAGTGAAGGCAGTTAAGGGTGGAGAGATTGAATTTAGGGTCGAGAAGGCTGGTATTGTTCACGCTGGGGTTGGTAAGATAAGTTTTCCACTCGAAGCTCTTGCGGAGAATGTCAATGTTTTCATTAACGCGCTTATTAAAGCGAGACCTACGGGAGCCAAAGGTATATTTTTAAAAAAAGCAACCTTAACCTCAACAATGGGTCCAGGTGTTAAACTAGATATCAAAGATTTATCCGACGTTTAGAAAAAGAGGTTTTAAAATTATGTAATTTTGTTGTTAACACATAGCAACAAATAGGAGAGATAAGGATTATTTCTCTCTGATCTGTCCAAGACTGTAGGTGTTGTCAAACAATTGATAGCTTAATATAATTAGCCTACATAGACATTTAGTTATTTTTGTATTTTAAAAATGACTTAGACTTAAGACTTGGATGGGGCGAAGCGGTTTTTAATGGTTATAGTAATTATTAAAAACTTAATGTAACCGCTGATGATAAATGAGAATAATCGTTCTCATTTATGATTTGCAAACACGGAGATTATTCGTGGACCGAAGTCAAAAAGAAGAACAAGTTGCGGCCCTCAAGCGTGATATTTCTGAGTCAGAACTAGTTGTGGTAACTCACTACATAGGCATTACGATGCCGGAAATGACTGTATTAAGAGAGAGCATGAGAGAGGCTGGGGCAAGTTTTAAGGTCACTAAGAATCGTCTTACACGTCTCGCCCTTCAAGATACTAGTTTCGAATCGTTGATAGAATTAATGAGTGGTCCAACTGCGTTGGCTTACTCTGCTGATCCCGTTGCCGCGGCAAGGGCAGCAGTTAATTTTGCCAAAGATAATGATAAGCTAGTTATTTTGGGAGGGGTGCTCAATGGACAAGTATTGGGCGTTGATGGTGTTAATAATCTAGCCAGTTTACCGTCGCTAGACGAATTACGAGGCAAACTTGTTGGAATGATCAATACACCGGCTACAAGAATTGCAGGAGTTCTTCAAGCTCCAGCAGGAAAGGTGGCGCGTGTATTAAGTGCTTATGCAGCAAAGGACAAAGAGGCAGCTTAGTGATAATTTTATTAAATATTTTAAGTCTAAGGAGAATTGAGTATGGCTGATATAGAAAAAATTGCTGAAGATTTATCGGCTTTGACCGTTTTAGAAGCGGCGGAGTTGAGTACATTGTTAGAGGAAAAATGGGGTGTTTCTGCAGCGGCTCCGGTTGCTGTGGCAGCGGGCCCAGCCGGAGATGCAGGCGGGGAAGCTGCTGCTGTCCAGGATGCTTTTGAAGTAATGTTAACAGCGGTTGGAGATAAGAAAATTAATGTTATTAAAGAGGTGCGAGCCATTACTGGTCTGGGTCTGAAAGAGGCTAAGGATTTAGTTGAAGCTGCACCTTCTTCCGTGAAGGCAGATGCAACAAAAGAAGAAGCGGAAGAAATTAAGGGTAAACTTGAGGAAGTTGGTGCGACTGCAGAGTTGAAATAAGATCAGGTTTGATCTCACTTTTCAAACCTACAAAAGCTATTATTATTATAACACATCTGCCACGGATGGGTCGGCCGCGACCGAGATAGTGGATGTGCAGTGAACGCAAAGCCCCTGTTAGAAGGTGGAGTGTTATTCGTATTTTAGTCAATTTTTGACTAAAATTATATTTGTAATTCTTGCTATTGCGGCGCTTGGCAAGAGTTGCAAATGTGTAAAGCTATAATGACGAGGACTGCAATGACTGATCGCTCTTTTACTGGACGCAAACGAATCCGAAAAACGTATGGAAGAATTCCTACGGTTGCTCCAATGCCTAATCTTATCGAAGTTCAAAAGAATTCTTATGAAGCATTTTTGCAAAGAAATATAGCGAAATCTGAAAGAACCGATACAGGATTACAAGAGGTTTTTAAGTCGGTTTTCCCCATTAAGGATTTTTCGGAGCGAGGAACAATAGAATTTGTAGATTATGAATTCGAGGTTCCAAAATATGATGTAGAAGAATGTCAGCAGAGAGGTATGACATATGCTGCGCCTCTAAAAGTTACGCTTCGACTGGTTGTTTGGGATATTGATGAAGATACTGAAGCCAAATCAGTTAGAGATATTAAAGAGCAAGTAGTATACATGGGTGAATTACCACTAATGACCGGCAATGGTACGTTCGTAGTAAACGGAACAGAGCGGGTGATAGTTTCTCAAATGCACCGATCGCCCGGTGTTTTTTTCGATCATGACAAAGGTAAGACACATTCCTCTGGAAAATTTTTATTCGCAGCCAGGGTAATTCCTTATCGCGGATCCTGGTTGGATTTTGAATTTGATGCTAAGGATTTAGTTTACGTTAGAATAGATCGAAGACGAAAATTGCCTGTTACTACAATGCTACTTGGTTTAGATAATGCCGCCACTGCTACGAAAAGAGCAAAGTTGAAGAGGGATGGGCAATCAATTAATCCCCATGAGGCAGAGGGTATGTCGCAGGAAGAAATACTAAAGTATTTCTATGAGACCATAAATTATGAAAGAGTCAAAAAGGGCTGGCAGGTTCCAATGGACGCAGAGGCTTTAAAAGGTCTTAAACTAGATTATGATTTATTGAACGCGAAAACTGGCAGGGTGGTTGTGGCCGCCGGAACAAAATTTACTCCTCGTATTTTGCGTGATTTGGATAAAAAGGGGGTAAAAGAATACATAGTTCCTATTGAGGATATTTTAGGTCGGTTTTCTTCACAAGATATTATTAATGTTGAAACAGGTTTGATTTATTTGGAGGCTGGTGACGAAATTACCCCAGAAATTTTAGAGGAATTAAATCAGGCCAATATTATAAATGTTCCAACGTTAGCCATTGATCACGTCAATGTGGGACCTTATATCAGAAATACTTTGGCAGCTGACAAGAATACTAATCGGGAAGAAGCGCTAATCGATATATATCGAATAATGCGTCCAGGCGAGCCACCTATCATTGAAACAGCGGATAGCATGTTTCAAGGTTTATTTTTTGATCCTGACAGGTATGATTTATCTTCTGTTGGTCGGGTAAAAATGAATTCTCGATTAAATCAGAACACTGAAGACGATATAAGGGTTTTACGAAGAGAAGACGTTTTAGAAGTTGTTAAAATCCTAGTAGATCTCAAGAATGGAAAAGGTGACATTGATGATATTGATCATCTCGGTAATCGAAGAGTAAGGTCCGTTGGGGAATTGATGGAAAATCAATATAGAGTGGGTCTTCTTAGAATGGAGCGAGCGATTAAGGAAAGAATGAGTACCGTAGACATTGATACCGTTATGCCTCATGATCTGATTAACGCTAAACCCGCTGCTGCGGCTGTTAGAGAGTTCTTTGGTTCTTCTCAATTAAGCCAGTTTATGGATCAAACCAATCCTTTGTCAGAAATTACTCATAAACGCCGTCTATCTGCTTTGGGTCCAGGAGGTTTAACGAGAGAAAGGGCTGGTTTTGAAGTTAGAGATGTGCATCCGACTCATTATGGTCGGATTTGTCCTATTGAAACACCTGAAGGACCAAACATTGGCCTGATAAATAGCTTAGCTAGTTATGCCCGTGTAAATCAGTATGGTTTTATAGAGAGCCCTTATAGAAAGGTAAAAAATGGCAAAGTATCAAATGATGTAATATATATGTCGGCTATGGATGAAGGAAAATATACCATAGCGCAAGCTAATGAGTCTATTGATAAAACAGGTAAGTTTACTCAAGAACTTATAACATGTAGGCAGGGGGGTGAGGTGTTAATGGTGCCATCTAATGAGGTCGACTTAGCAGACGTTTCTCCCAAACAGCTTGTTTCAGTTGCTGCAGCACTCATACCTTTTTTGGAAAATGATGATGCTAATCGTGCTTTGATGGGGTCAAATATGCAGCGTCAAGCTGTCCCACTTATTAAGGCAGAGGCTCCGCTGGTTGGCACGGGAATGGAAGAAACAGTGGCCCGGGACTCGGGTGCTACCATAATAGCTAGACGACCAGGAACGGTGGATCAAATTGATGGTACTCGTATTGTGATACATTCTGATGAAGACTCAGATAGTAGCTCTGCCCCTGGTGTCGACATATACACTCTGCAGAAGTTTCAAAGATCAAATCAAAATACTTGCATTAATCAAAGACCTCTTGTCCGGGTAGGAGACAGGGTGGTTACTGGTGATATTATTGCTGACGGACCGTCGACTGAAATTGGTGAGCTTGCACTGGGTCGAAATGTCTTAGTAGCATTTATGCCTTGGAACGGATACAATTTTGAAGACTCAATTTTAATCTCTGAACGTATCGTTAGAGAAGATGTTTTCACGTCAATTCATATTGAAGAATTCGAAGTGATGGCGAGGGATACCAAGCTAGGGCAAGAGGAAATTACCCGAGATATACCAAATGTTGGTGAAGAGGCTCTTCGAAATATGGATGAAGCTGGTATTGTTTATATTGGTGCTGAGGTTCAACCCAGTGATATATTGGTAGGTAAGGTTACCCCCAAAGGTGAATCACCAATGACCCCAGAAGAAAAGTTGTTGAGGGCAATTTTCGGTGAAAAAGCCTCTGATGTGAGAGACACATCCTTGCGATTGCCTCCCGGCGTAGCTGGCACAGTTGTTGAAGTTCGTGTTTTTTCTCGGAGGGGTGTGGATAAGGATGAGCGTGCGCTCGCTATTGAGCGCTCTGAGATAGAACGTCTAGCTAAAGATCGGGATGATGAAATTGCTATATTGGAGCGCAGTTATCACGCTCGAATTCGCGAGCGACTGCTTAATAAAAAGGTTGTATCTGGCCCAAAGGGGCTGACTAAAGGTACGAAGATGACCTCCGAGATTTTAGAAAAACTTACATCAGGTCAAATGTTGCAAATAATAGTGGCTAACGATAAAGCTATGTCTGATATTGAGCGACTGATACGTCAATTGGAAGAGGGTGTTGGGGAATTTCAGAGTCGCTTTGCAGATAAAGTAGAGAAATTAGAGCGTGGAGATGAATTGCAACCAGGTGTTATGAAAATGGTAAAAGTTTTTGTTGCAGTAAAACGAAAACTTCAACCTGGAGATAAAATGGCGGGTAGGCACGGGAATAAGGGCGTTATTTCGCGTATTCTTCCTGTTGAAGACATGCCTTCTCTTGAGGATGGGACGTCTGTAGATGTGGTATTGAATCCATTAGGTGTTCCATCTAGAATGAATGTTGGTCAAATCTTAGAAACTCATTTAGGTTGGGCATGTGCTGGTTTAGGTAAACAAATTGGTGAGACGCTTGAAACTGTGAATCAAGGCATTAATGATATTCCTGAGCTCCGTAAAAAATTGAAATATGTATATGGTGATAAAACCTATTCAGAAGATATTTCTTCTATGGAAGATGAAGCGGTTTTGGAATTATCCCATAACATTGTTAATGGTATTCCCATTGCTACACCTGTATTCGATGGAGCTAATGAGAGTGATATCACCGATGCTTTAGAACGTGCTGGTGTAAACTCGTCGGGACAGATGAAATTATTTGATGGTCGTACAGGGGAATATTTTAAGCGTGATGTTACTGTAGGCTATATCTATATGCTAAAACTGCACCATTTAGTGGATGATAAGATACATGCTAGGTCGATTGGTCCCTACAGTCTGGTCACTCAGCAACCATTGGGAGGAAAAGCTCAGTTTGGTGGCCAAAGATTTGGTGAAATGGAAGTTTGGGCGCTTGAGGCATACGGGGCAGCTTATACTCTTCAAGAAATGCTTACCGTTAAATCAGATGATGTTTCAGGCAGAACTAAAGTTTATGAGGCTGTTGTTCGTGGAGATGACTCTTTTGAGGCTGGTATACCTGAAAGCTTTAATGTTTTAGTCAAAGAATTACATTCGCTAGGTTTAAATGTAGAGTTAAAACAACGTAATTTCTAATTTATAATTTTAAATATTAAGTTTTAAGGAGAATATCCATGAATGAGTTAATGCGGGTTTTTGAGCCAGCTCAGGGTACTCAGAGTTTTGATCAAATTATGATCAGCATTGCTAGTCCCGATCGAATTAGATCGTGGTCATTTGGGGAAATCAAAAAGCCAGAGACTATTAACTATAGGACGTTTAAACCAGAGCGTGATGGTCTTTTTTGTGCGCGAATATTCGGCCCAATCAAGGATTATGAGTGTCTTTGCGGTAAATACAAACGGATGAAATATAAGGGGATTGTCTGTGAGAAGTGTGGAGTCGAGGTTACTTTAACAAAAGTTAGAAGAGATAGAATGGGGCATATCGAGCTCGCTGCGCCGGCGGCTCATATTTGGTTTATGAAGTCTTTGCCGTCAAGGACAGGCTTGATGCTCGATATGACACTAAAAGATTTAGAGCGTGTTCTATATTTTGAGAATTATATTGTTTCTGAACCCGGTCTGACTCCTTTGACAGAGAAGCAGTTGCTATCTGAAGAGGAGTACCAGGATGCTGTTAATGAATATGGAGAGGATAGCTTTCAAGCGGGAATAGGTGCTGAAGTAATAAGAGACATGCTTAAAAACATTGACCTTGAAGAGTTGCTTGAAACTTTAAAAATGGATCTTAAGGAAACCAATTCAGAGGCAAAGCGAAAAAAGTATGTAAAGCGGCTAAAGCTGGTTGAAGCTTTTTTAAATTCGGGTGCACGGCCCGAATGGATGATTTTAGAAGTTGTACCTGTGATTCCCCCTGAATTAAGGCCTCTTGTGCCGTTAGATGGAGGTAGATTTGCTACATCTGATCTCAACGATCTGTATAGAAGAGTAATTAATAGAAATAATAGGCTCAAACGGTTAATTGAATTGCGGGCTCCGGAGATAATAGTAAGAAATGAAAAACGGATGTTGCAAGAATCGGTTGATGCTTTGTTTGATAATGGTAGGCGTGGCAGAGCAATTACCGGGGCGAATAAGCGTCCACTAAAATCCTTATCCGATATGCTGAAGGGAAAGCAGGGAAGATTCCGTCAAAATCTTCTGGGTAAACGTGTAGATTACTCTGGAAGGTCAGTAATTGTTGTGGGGCCAGAATTAATGCTCCATCAGTGTGGTTTGCCAAAAAAAATGGCACTCGAATTATTTAAGCCCTTCGTTTATTCGAGGCTAGAGAAGTATGGTTTAGCCACAACGATTAAAGCCGCCAAGCGAATGGTCGATAAAGAAAGACCTGAGGTATGGGATATTTTAGAGGAGGTTATTAGAGAGCACCCCGTTATGTTAAATCGTGCTCCTACTCTTCATCGGCTGGGTATACAGGCCTTTGAACCAGTATTGGTTGAAGGCAAGGCCATACACCTTCATCCTTTAGTTTGTACAGCTTTTAATGCAGATTTTGATGGCGATCAGATGGCGGTGCATGTTCCTCTGTCCCTAGAGGCTCAGTTAGAAGCTCGAGTTTTGATGATGTCAACAAATAACATATTAAGTCCAGCGAATGGTAAACCTATTATCGTTCCGTCGCAGGATATTGTTTTAGGTTTATACTACATGACGATGTTGCGTGAAGGCGAGATCGGAGAAGGGATGATTTTTGCAAATGCAGAAGAGATAGAACATGCCTTGAACGAGGGGGCTGTCTCGCTACATGCAAAAATCACCGCGCGCTACGAAACATTAAATGAAGCCGGAGAAGAGTTAACTCTAAGAGTAGAGTCTACTCCTGGACGAATGCTATTTGCTGAGCTTCTTCCTCGCCATCCAAAAATTCCATTTGATTTGGCTAATAGGCTATTAACAAAAAAAGATGTATCATTTGTTATAGATGAAGTGTACCGTCACTGTGGTCAAAAAGAGAGTGTAATCTTTGCTGATAGAATAATGGCTCTCGGCTTTAAGAATGCATGTGATTCAGGTATTTCATTTGGTAAAGATGATCTCATTATACCTGAAGCAAAGAAGAAATTAGTATCTGATACAGAGCAACTGGTAGAGTCGTACGAAAGACAATATTTAGATGGTTTAATTACACGTGGTGAAAAGTATAATAAAGCGGTTGATGCTTGGTCTCGTTGCACTGATTTAGTCGCTGATGAAATGATGGCTGAGATCCAGAAAGTTGAGCCAAAAATTGAGGTTAACTCAGTTTATATGATGTCAGATTCTGGTGCGCGTGGTTCAGCTGCTCAGATGAAGCAGTTAGCTGGAATGCGTGGATTAATGGCTAAGCCCTCTGGAGAGATAATCGAGACACCAATTATCTCAAATTTTAAAGAAGGATTGTCAGTTCTGGAGTATTTCAATTCAACGCACGGAGCTCGAAAAGGTCTAGCGGATACGGCTTTAAAGACAGCAAACTCGGGTTATCTTACTCGACGCCTGGTGGATGTGGCTCAGGATTGCATTATCACGGAGGTGGATTGCGGGACCGAGCAGAGTATTACAGTAAACGCTGTGATAGAAGGTGGAGATGTAGTTGTAACTTTAGGTGATAGGGTTCTTGGACGTACGTTGGCTGAAGATGTTATTGATCCAGAATCAGGAGATGTGTTAATAGAAAAAGGTACTTTATTAAATGAAGTTAATTGTGAAGCATTAGATGGCTCAGAAATAGAGTCAGTTCGAATCCGCTCCGTTTTAACTTGTGAAACAAAATCTGGGGTATGCGCAGCCTGCTATGGCCGTGATTTAGCACGTGGTACTCCCGTTAATATGGGCGAAGCAGTTGGAGTTATTGCTGCACAATCAATTGGAGAGCCTGGCACTCAATTAACTATGCGAACATTCCACATCGGTGGAGCAGCTCAACGTGGTGCTGAACAATCGGCAATTGAGGCCAACTCGGATAGCAAAGTAAAATTAGTAAATTGTAGCGTGATAAAAAATAGCTCTAAAATGAATATTGTTATGACTCGTAATGCGGAAGTTATTTTGACAGATGGCAAGGATCGTGAGCGAGCGCGTCACAGGATACCCTATGGTGCACAATTACTAACGAAGGATAAAGCTAAAGTTGAGAGAGGTGAGAAGTTAGCAGAATGGGATCCATATACCTTACCTATAATATCTGAGAAGGCTGGAATCGCAAATTATGTTGACCTTGACGAAGGGGTTACCATGCGAGAGACCGTTGATGATGCAACAGGTATTTCGAGCCGTGTTGTTATAGATTGGAAGCAACAACCTAAAGCCGCAGATCTTCGTCCGCGAATTACGCTACGAGATAACAATGGTGAAGTGATACTACTTGACAACGGAGAAGAGGCTCGCAGTTACATGTCTGTTGATGCGGTGTTGTCAGTTGAGAATGGACAAAAGGTTAATACAGGGGACGTTTTAGCTCGTATTCCACGCGAGGGATCTAAAACTCGAGATATTACCGGTGGATTGCCGCGTGTTGCTGAATTATTTGAAGCCCGAATTCCTAAAGATCACGCAATTATTAGCGAGAATGAAGGTAGAATTGAGTTTGGAAAGGATTATAAAAATAAACGCCGTATTGTCGTAGTTCCTGATGACAACAAATTGGAGCCAGTTGAGTACATGATTCCAAAAGGTAAGCACATTAGTGTCCAAGAAGGAGATTATGTAGTGCGAGGCGATTCTTTAATGGACGGTAATCCGGTTCCTCATGATATTTTAAAGGTTATGGGTGTGGAAGCTTTGGCCAATTACCTTATTGACGAAATTCAAGATGTTTATCGATTACAGGGCGTGAGGATAGATGATAAGCATATAGAAGTTATTGCAAGACAAATGCTTCAAAAAATTGAAGTGGTTGATAGCGGTGATACAACCTACCTTGTTGGCGAATTAATTGATAGAATTGAATTTGAGACAGAGAATGAACGCGTAAAAAGCGAGAAAAGAGAAGCTGCTAGCGGAACATCGGTTCTCCAAGGTATTACAAAAGCAAGTTTGCAAACGTCGTCTTTTATATCAGCTGCTTCCTTTCAGGAGACTACGCGTGTTCTAACCGAAGCTGCTGTTTCAGGTAAGCATGATAATCTTATTGGCTTAAAGGAAAATGTAATAGTTGGGCGGTTAATACCTGCTGGAACAGGTTCTGTAATGAACAAATTTAGAAAAATTGCTGCAACTAGAGATATTGCATTGCGCCAAGATGAAGAAGAGGTTGTAGCAATAGAGGAAAGTGTCTCTGATCAAGAAGTTGATTGAAACACAGTTCCGGACGTTAGGTAAATCAAATGTCTTGTCACGTTTCCTGATAGGCTATCAGAGCTATATCCGCAATAAGCTCTCATAAAGTATCTTTTGGCTGCAATGTGCTAGATTTTTGCTGTAATAGATGTTTTAAGTTTACAGTATATATTCAGCATGCCTATTTGAATAATTCTTATTTCTTTTGCTATAATTTTTATTCGATGGATTTTCGAAAAAATATAGATAGTATTTCAATAGGTTACTTAAATATATGCTATATTGAAAGTTTGAAAAAAAAACATTATTGTTTAGCTTGACGAATTAATGAACCCACCCTATATTCCCGCACTCCTTAAGGATTTCTGGTGGTAGGTGTTCATCCTAGACGCAGCGGGTCCTTTGAAAAGAAGAAATAGAACATTGCTTGGCAATGAATAGAAACACTAAACCGTTGCTTTATCGCATAATGATAAGGACGTGTTAGATATTTATAGAATGCTAATGTAAATTTGGTTTGTTGCTTTGTTAGAAGGATTAAAAGGCTGATGCCAACAATTAATCAATTAATCCGGAAGCCACGTAAGGCGCCGGTAAAAAGAAATAAGGTTCCAGCGATGGAGGCGTGTCCACAAAAACGAGGGGTCTGTACTCGTGTGTACACGACAACGCCAAAAAAACCAAATTCAGCTTTAAGAAAAGTGGCCCGTGTACGTTTAACAAACGGTTTTGAGGTAACCTCTTACATTCCTGGTGAGGGGCATAATCTTCAGGAGCATAGTGTCGTTTTAATTCGTGGTGGTAGGGTCAAAGATTTACCTGGTGTTCGTTATCATATTATTAGAGGTGTTTTGGATACCCAAGGAGTTAATGATCGCAAGCAACGTCGTTCAAAGTACGGCACTAAGCGTCCGAAATAAGGAGTAATTATATGTCACGTCGCCGAGCCGCAGAGAAACGTAAGGTTTTACCAGACCCAAAATACGGTGATTTAGTGATCACAAGATTAATGAACCGTCTTATGCTTGATGGTAAAAAGTCCGTAGCGGAGCGAATCGTTTATGATGCTTTTTCTGATATGGAAAAAAAAGCTGGTTTAGATCCTGTTGTGGTCTTTCATGATGCTTTAACAAATATTAAACCTCAAGTCGAAGTGCGATCAAGGCGTGTTGGTGGCGCTACTTATCAAGTGCCAGTAGAAATTAGGAATGATAGAGCACAGGCTTTAGCCTTAAGATGGTTAATAGATTTATCTCGAAAACGTTCAGAAAACACTATGGTTGAGCGTTTATCTGGCGAGTTGCTTGATGCAGCTAACAATAGAGGAGCCGCTGTTAAGAAAAGAGAAGATACGCATAAAATGGCAGAGGCTAACAAAGCCTTTTCGCATTACCGCTGGTAGTATTGGAAAGAAAAAAATAATGGCACGTAAACATCCTCTCAGTACCTACCGTAATATTGGCATCATGGCACATATTGATGCTGGTAAAACAACCACAACCGAACGTATTTTGTATTACACGGGTAAGTCATACAAAATTGGTGAAGTGCACGATGGTAACGCAACTATGGACTGGATGGAGCAGGAGCAAGAAAGAGGTATTACTATTACTTCCGCTGCAACGACTTGTGAGTGGAATGACCATCTAATTAACATCATAGATACTCCCGGTCACGTTGATTTTACCATCGAAGTTGAGAGGTCTTTGAGGGTCCTCGATGGAGCTGTTGCGGTTTTCGATAGCGTTGCGGGTGTTGAACCGCAATCTGAGACTGTTTGGCGTCAAGCTGATAAATACGAAGTGCCGCGCATTTGTTTTGTGAATAAAATGGACCGTACAGGTGCTGACTTCTACCGTTGTGTAGATATGATCATTGATCGCTTGGGCGCAGTTCCATTGGTTTTACAATTGCCAATCGGCAGTGAAGCTGAATTTACCGGTGTTATAGATTTGATAAAGATGCAGGCAATCACATGGAAGAATGAAGATCTTGGTGCTGAATTCGTTTATGGCGATATTCCGGAAGATCGTATGGAAGAAGCTGCGAAGTACCGTGAAAATCTGGTTGAAACGGCCGTTGAAATGGATGATGAGGCTATGGAATCTTACCTTGAAGGCACTGAGCCTGATGAAGCTATGCTCAAAAAATGTATTCGAGCAGGCACTTTGAGTGCTAAATTCGTTCCGATAACTCTTGGATCCGCATTTAAAAATAAGGGAGTGCAGCCCTTACTTGATGCTGTTGTTGACTTTTTGCCAAGTCCTATCGAGGTAGAGGCTATCCAGGGTGTAAGTATGGATGGTGAAACTGAAATTGAGCGCATTAGTTCAGATAATGAACCTTTTGCAGCGCTTGCCTTTAAGATTATGAACGATCCTTTTGTTGGCTCTTTGACCTTTGTTCGTATATATTCAGGAGTGCTTGAAGCTGGTTCGTATCTCCAAAATACAGTTAAAAACAAGCGTGAGCGCGTTGGTCGTATGTTAATGATGCACTCTAATTCCCGTGAAGATATCAAACAGGCCCGCGCTGGAGATATTATTGCTTTGGCTGGTTTGAAAGATACAACAACGGGTGACACATTAACCTCGACGGACAGTCAAGTCATTTTGGAACGAATGGAATTCCCTGAACCAGTGATCGAAATTGCGGTTGAGCCCAAGACTAAGGCTGATCAGGAGAAAATGGGGCAGGCTCTTCAACGCCTGGCAGCCGAAGATCCTTCTTTCCGGGTCGCCAGTGATGAAGAAAGCGGTCAGACCATAATTAAAGGGATGGGTGAACTGCATTTGGATATTATTGTTGATCGTATGAAAAGGGAGTTTAGTGTTGAGGCGAATATTGGTGCACCTCAAGTTGCTTATCGAGAAACAATTAAGACCCCTTATGATATGGATTATACTCATAAGAAGCAGTCTGGTGGTGCCGGCCAATTTGCTAGAATAAAGGTTAAATTCGAGCCATTACCTCCGGGGTCAGGATTTGAATTTTCGAGTTCAGTCGTTGGTGGTAATGTTCCAAAAGAGTATATTCCCGGTGTGGAAAAAGGTTTTCAGTCCTCTCTGGAAACGGGACCGTTATCGGGCTTTCCTGTAACCGATATTAAGCTCGAACTTTATGATGGGGCATACCATGACGTTGACTCCTCTGTGATGGCGTTCGAGATAGCAGCACGTGCAGCCTTTAGAGAAGGAATGATGAAGGCAAAACCTTGTTTATTAGAGCCAGTGATGAAAGTTGAAGTGGTCACTCCAGAAGAATATATGGGTGACATTATAGGTGACCTTAATTCTAGACGAGGTAATGTTGGTTCTATGGACCAACGAGGTAATGCCCGAGTTGTTTCATGTATGGTGCCTCTAGCAAATATGTTTGGTTATGTGAACACTCTGCGATCAATGTCGCAGGGTCGCGCGCAATTCTCAATGCATTTTGATCACTATGCTGAGTTACCTGCAGCCGTTTCTGAAGAAGTAAGAGAGAGATTAGCTGGTTAAATCTGTTAATTAATATTTTTTATTTCCTATTCTGGAGTTTGACATGAGTAAAGAGAAATTTGAGCGGACAAAACCGCATTGTAACGT
>CENP01074524.1_pt1 | contig 15526 bp, 10 predicted proteins | sample 361281 | NCBI WGS metagenome assembly CENP01 (sample SAMEA2591122, study PRJEB7988) | marine metagenome | biome: marine biome (ENVO:00000447); feature: deep chlorophyll maximum layer (ENVO:xxxxxxxx); material: saline water (ENVO:00002010), including plankton (ENVO:xxxxxxxx) | depth 70 m
TACAGGATGAGGAATCTAATCCGATTCCAGGTGTTACAATTGTTGTTCAGGGAAGTGATAGTGGAACCACATCTGACTTCGACGGAAACTTTTCTATAGACGCCAATGTTGGTGAAAACTTAATTTTTTCCTTTATTGGCTTTGAAAGCCAAATAGTCGCTGCTTCATCCGACTCAATGTCGATTGTAATGAACACTGAGGATACAATTTTAGATGAGGTCGTTATTACAGGACTTGGCACCAGTGTTAAAAGAAGGAATCTTGCTAACGCTGTAGCAACAGTATCAAGCGAAGAACTTATTGGAAAGACCAACCAAGGGACTGTAGATGGAGCTCTTTATGGAAAGATACCCGGTGTTAATATTACGTCATCTTCAGGTGCACCTGGAGGAGGTTTTGCACTAAGATTAAGGGGGATATCCTCAATTAATGGAAACAATCAACCTTTATTTATCTTAGATGGGGTTTACCTTAACAATAATGAAATTCCTTCTGGGCTTAGATTTGCTTCTGGTGCAAATAGAGGTAGTGAAGAAAATGCTCCAAACCGGATTGCCGATCTTGACCCAAACGATATTGAAAACATTGAAGTATTAAAAGGTGCTTCAGCTGCTGCAATATACGGAACAAGAGCAAATGCTGGTGTTATTATTATAACAACTAAAAAAGGTAAAGCTGGAGAAACAAAAGTTAGCCTGACACAGAATATTGGTTTTGCAGAAATGTCAAATAGATTAGGCATGAGAGATTGGAATGCATCTAGTGTTGAAGCAGCTTTTGGAGCCTCTGAAGTAACTAAATACAACAATGCCATAAATACTTTTGGCCTTATCGATTATGAGGATGAGGTGTATGGTAATAAAGGTATTATTTCTGATTCAAAGCTTAGTATTTCTGGAGGAAATGACAAAACACAATTCTATGTTGGTGCATCTTACAGAGATGAGGAGGGTATTATTAAATATACCGGATTTGATAGATTCTCAATAAGAGCTAATATTGATCACAAAATTTCAAACACATTTGAATTATCGTCATCATCTAACTTTATTCAAGGACAATCAAGAAGAAGTTTTACGGGTAATGAAAATGAGGGTGGTTTAAGTTATGGTTATACTTTAGCCTTTACAAGACCCTGGATTAATTTGTATCCTGACACATCAGGAAACTACCCAAATAACCCAAATTATGCAGGTAATCCATTATTTGTTAGAGATAAAGCAAGAAATGATGATGACAATAATAGGTTGATTCAAAGCTTAAAATTAACTACAAAGATCATTGACAGTGGAAAAGATCAATTAAGAATGATTTGGAGTGGAGGTTTAGATTTCTTAGCAAATGAAACTTATATTTATGTTCCAGAAATTCACCAAGCACAAAACGGTGGAGATAATGGATTCATTGGTGTTGGAAAAAATAATTTTAAAAATTATAACCTTTTGGGTCTTGGTGTTTGGAATAGGGACGCACTTGATGGGGCATTAGCATTAACAACACAAGGAGGTGTTTCTTATTTAAAAAGAGATGCTGATGTGGTTTTTAATCAAGCGACACAATTAATCCCAGGGCAAACAACTCTTGGTCAGGGCTCTGCCCAAGCAATAAGTCAAACTCAATCTGAGATTGAGGAATTTGGTTATTTTGGCCAGATAGAAGGAAATTACAGAGACCAGTTCATTGCAACAGTTGGATACAGGGCTGACAAATCTTCACTAAATGGAGATCCTAATAAATTCTACGGATTTCCTAAAGCATCCTTAGCTGTTAATATTCATAATTTTGGAAATATGAACACAGGGGCAATAGACCAAATCAAACTTAGAGCAGCTTACGGTGAAACTGGTTCATCAGCTTCATTCGGTTCAATATTTACAAGTTTAAATTCAGTGGCCATTGGTGGTGTAGGAGGATCAACTATTGCTTCATTACGAGGTGATGCAAATATTGAACCTGAAACATCTCAAGAGTTAGAAGTTGGAATAGATTTGAGATTTATTCAAAAGATTGGACTAGAGCTTTCTTATTATAATAGAAATGTTAAAGATTTGATATTAAGTAGATCATTGCCTACTTCAAGTGGTTTTTCTAGAGAGACTACAAACCTTGCAGATCTTGAAAACAGAGGTGTTGAAGTTGGAATAAATATAGATGCATTTGATAATGACAGATTTAGCTGGAATAGTGGAATTCAATTTTGGTTAAATAGATCAGAGATTACTAGGTTAGAAGTGCCTGCTTTCCCCCAACCGGGTGCTGGTTTTGGTCTTGGTTTAGGAACCTTTTACATACAAGAGGGACAGCCTGTAACTCAATTAGCTGGAAATATTAATGGCGTACCTACACAAATTGGTAATGTAGAACCAGATTTCCAAGTTTCATTTAATAATAACTTTACTATTTCCCAAAATTTAGAAATTGGATTTTTGATTCATTGGAAAGAAGGTGGTGAGAATATTAATTTATCTAAATTACTTACTGACCTTGGAGGAATTACTGCTGACCTTGACACACCAGAGGGACAAACTAGAGCTTCTTTGGGATTTGTACCTGAGCGTTTTATCGAACCTGCAGCATACATGAGGCTAAGAGAAGCAGCAATATATTATACACTTCCGAAAAATACTTTTACATGGTTGTCTGATGATATATCAAGTGTAAGATTAGGATTAACAGGTAGAAATTTACTTACAATAACCGATTATTCAAGTTATGATCCTGAAACTTCCGTTAATGGTGGTTCTGGATTATCGAGTGGTATTGAAGTTACACCCTATCCAAACTCAAGACAGTATTTATTCAGTTTAAACGTAAACTTTTAATATTTAAAACATGAAAAATTTTAAATTCACATATAGAAATACTATTGTCATTTTCATAACGACAATATTAACATTTGCTTTATCATGTACATTTGATGAAGAATTCGATCCTAATAGACCAAGTTTAGAAGGTGTGCTAACTGACGCTTCAGTAAATCAACTTAACAACCTAGTTGTTGGAGTTGAATCTGGAATGAGAGGTGGTGTTGCAGGACAAACAACACATACAGGTACGATGGCTCGAGAATTATATAAATTTGATGCTGATCCTCGGAATACCGGAGATCTTCTTGGTGCAAATGGAGCTTCTCTCGACAATAACTCATTTTATTCTACAAGCGTTTGGGCATCTAAATATCGAACTATCAAAAATGCGAATATTCTGTTAGAAGCATTGGATAACACAAGCTCGGTTAGTATTCAAGAAGCTGCTGGATATAGTGGCTTTGTCAAGACTGTTATTGCTCATCAATTAATAATGCTAGTAAAATCATATGGCTCTGCTAGGGTTGATGTAAGCGATCCAACAAATCCAGGACCTATTCTACAAGAAAATGATGTTTTATCACAAGTTTCGTCTTTATTAGATGAGGCTCAATCAGATCTTAGCTCTGCAGGAAGTAGCTTTTCTTTTCCACTAGCTGGATTCTCTGGATTTGATACACCATCTACTTTTACTCAATTCAATAGAGCTGTTAAGGCCCTTGCATTAGTATATTCTGGTAATAAGTCTGGTGCTTTGCAAGCCTTAACCTCATCTTATTTTGATTTGAATGGAGATCTAAAGTTGGGGCCAAAACATGTGTTTAGTCTTTCAGCAGGAGATTTTGTAAACGGGTTATACAAAATAGTAGATAATAATGGAGACCAAATTATTGTTCATAATAGCTTTATAAATGATGCTGAAAGTGGTGATACAAGAGTTTCTGAGAAAACTATAATTAGGTCAGATCCAACTACCCAAGATGGATTAAATGGGACACATCAAACTAAATTGTATGCATCTAATATTTCACCTATCGATATTATTCGAAATGAAGAATTAATACTACTGTATGCAGAAGCTAATATCCCCTCTAATAATTCAGAAGCAGTTAAGGCAATAAATGTTGTTAGAAATGCTGCGGGCCTATCTGATTATAGTGGATCTAATTCAGAATCTGCACTGATTGATGAACTTTTGAAGCAAAGAAGATATTCTTTATGGTGTGAAAACCATAGAATGTATGATTTGAGAAGATATGGAAAGTCATCTTCTCTTCCTATCGATCGTCCCGGTGATCAGGTTTTCAATATTATCCCAATACCTCTTACCGAGAACGAATAATGATTTGATATTAATACCATTCAAGGTCGAGTTTTAACTCGACCTTGTTGTTTAAATTAAAATGTGATGTTAAAAAAAATAATTTTTTTGTTACCGTTACTTATCATTTCTTGTGTTAAGAATTTAGAGTCAACGAATAAATATCTCGATTATTCTTCTAAAGATGATAAACTATCCGGTGGAGTTAAAATGATTGAAATTAAAACACCTTCCGGAAAATTTAGTGTTTGGACTAAAAGAGTTGGAAATAATCCAACAAAAAAAGTACTTCTTCTTCATGGAGGTCCCGGAGCTAATCATGAATATTTTCAAGCAATTGATTCATTTTTTCCGAAAGAGTCGATAGAATATTATTATTATGATCAATTGGGCTCTTCATTCAGTGATAAACCAAAAGATCAATCACTTTGGACGATTGAGAGATTTGTTGATGAGGTCGAACAAGTTCGTTTGGCATTGGGGTTAGACGAAAATAACTTTATCATTCTTGGTCACTCATGGGGAGGTATTTTAGGGCTAGAATATGCTCTTAAACATCAAAATAAAATGAAAGCATTAATAATATCAAATATGGTTCCGTCAATACCTGATTATATTAAATATGCAAATGACGTACTTGCTCCTAAACTAGACCCTTCAGTATTAAAAAAAATTAGAGAATATGAAAATGCTGGTGATTATACAAATCCTGAATATTTAGAGCTTATTGAAGAACATTATTATCCTAAGCATGTACTGAGAATGCCATTAGAAAAATGGCCAAATCCTGTTACTAGAAGTTTGGCAGGCTTAAATTATGATATATATCTAAAAATGCAAGGGCCAAGCGAATTCGGTGTTGTTGGAGATGCTCTACTAAAAGATTGGGATAGGAAAAATGATCTCAAAAATCTCAAAATACCAGTATTAACAATAGGTGGACAATATGATACAATGGATCCCAAACAAATGGAATGGATGAGTACTGAAGTTCAAAATGGCACCTATTTATATTGTCCAAATGGGAGTCATTGGAGTATGTATGATGATCAGGAAACCTACTTCAATGGTGTTACAGAATATATTAATTCTTTGCCTTAAAGTCGATTTCACCATTCCCAAATAACAATATCCCCAGGGTTTTTATAGAGTTTTAAGTTTCCAATTTTTTTAAAGCCACATCTCTCGTGAGCTTTTTTTGATCTATTGTTTTTGCTATCTATAGCAGTTATGCAATAACGATAGCTTGAGTATGTTTCTCTAAATAGAGAATATAACTTCTCAACATATCCCATACCACGGTAATTTTCATCTATACAGAGTTGGCCAACTACAATATAACTTTGGTTCCCAACCAATTGGTTGTTATAAATTTGTTTATTGAAAATGGTAAACAAAGAATTTAATAAAGGATGATTTTTTGCAACTCCAAATGTCACAGCTAATGCATAACCAATAACTCTTTTTTGTTTTAAAATAATTGCTGGACTTTTTTGGTTTATTTCTTTTAAATAGGACAAAGTATATTTAGCTGTTAAAAATCCTTCTTCAATACTTTTTTTAATAGATAAATTCTCTTTTAAATTTTGGTTTTGTAGCTTTTTAATTTGAATTAATTCAGACTCAGTAGAAGCTAATTTAAGATTTATAGAACTCATAATATAATTATAGGAAAAATAAAGAAACTCTAAATATCTTTTTTCCAGAATGCGATTCCTCCGGCTTGTTTCCCAATCTCAATCTTATCCACTAGAATTTGATTTTCTAGGTCTATTACATCAACAATTCCTGGTTGGCCACCAACACCCTCAACAGATATAAATGCATATTTACTATCACTGGAAATGGCAACACCGTGAGGAACAGAATTTGAATTATCAAAAGTTTTGATTAAATCCCCACTCTTAATTTCCCATACTGCAGTTTTTGCAACACTTTTCAAAGTAGCAACCATATATTTACCGTCAGGAGAAATTTCCACATTGTAAGGGCCTTTTTCTGTTTTTATTCTTTTAGAAATAGCCCATTTATCAATATCAACTTCAATGATTTCGTCTGATCCATTTCCAGCTACGTATAAAACATTTTGATTAGGATGTGGAATAACCCAAGTAGGTTTAACAGTGGAGTGTTTCATTTTATCCATTTTCATATTATTATGATTCATTTTTGAATGATCTTCAAGATCCAATTTTCTTGAAATTTTTAGCGATAATGCATCAATTTCATATAATTCTCCAGACATCATAGCGACAGAATATTGTTTTAAACCATCACTTGAGATTCTTGAACCGTGTGGCATGCTTCCTGTTGTTATTTGTGTTATTTCAGTCATTGTTTCAGCATCAACTACAGAAACAGTTGAGGGTTTCATATTCCCATGTAAATTAAAATTGACACAGTATAAAAAACCAGTTATTTTAGAAATCTGCATAGATGCTGGAAATAAACCAAGCGTAGTCTCATCTACAACCTTATTCGTTTCTGTAGAGTATTTGATTAATTTCCCATACGGATTTCCGTGAGCTAAGCTTACGTACCAATACTTACCATTTGGATCAACTGTAATTCCGTGTGGCCCTTCAATTTCTGTTGGATATGAGCCTACAGTTATTCTTTCTTTCTCTTCAATATTTTTACCATCAAACTTTAATAGCGATACCGTATCGTCAGATTCAGAAGCAACATATAAATAATAGTTTTGTGCGTTTGAAAAATTAAATATCGAAAAAAGAAATATTAATATTTTAATCCTTTTCATAAAATGTAAGTGTAAGTTTTTATATAAATGAACAAATAACTAAATTAATTTATGTATTGATTTGTTTTACTGTTATCTGGTTTATTACTTGAGACTTTAGCAGCCCCTAGACCGGTATTAAAATCTGAATAAAAAACATGTCCTTTATATAGTTGGGCTCCCCAAACCATAGTATCATTTGGAATATAACCATTCGGACTACCTGTTAAAAGGTAGCCTATTTCTCTGTCTTGTTTATAAAGGTCTCCTAATAAATCACCACTTATATCAACAACCCTCAAACCTCCTGAATACATCGCAACATATAAAATATCATCTTTAATCCAGTAATTATGTGATCCATGCCCTGGAAGTTCGTAACGAGCGATTTCAACGGGATTATTTAAATCAGAAAAATCTACAAAATGAAGAAATCCTGCAGTTTCATTTGTTCCATTTGGATTTACTCCGTTCGGGAAAATTTCATCACCTAGTATAGTATAAAATTTACCGGTTGACTTACTTTTAAATGGAAATGTAGCGTGGTTTGCTCCACTATCATATGAGTAATTCCCGAATGATACTGGGTTAGATGGTGAACCTCCAGCAATTCCATTTCCAACATCTACTAGATAAACCCCGTCACGCCAATTAGATGAATAAGCTATCCCATCTTCAATCCAAACATCATGAATGGACTGGCCCTCTTTCTTCAACTCAAACATCCCAACCTCGTAGGGCTTGGCAGGATCATCAATATTAATTATATAATATCTTTCACCATTACTGAGCGCGTAAACATGATTATTATCAATAAAAACATTATGAACACCACCTGTTAGGTTTTTTGTGTATTCAGAAATAATTTTAACATCACGCGGATTTGACACATCAATTATGATCATACCATTTTTTCGATTAGAAGCTCCTTCACGGCTAATAACACATATTTTTCCATCTTGAGAAACTTTTACATCATTTACAGTTCTTGCATCAACTTGAATACTATCTATCTTTTTCAAGTTTGATGGATCACTCACATCCCAAAAAAAAGCGGTTCCATCGGCACCCCAGGTTCCAGTAACTCCATAATCACCACCATCAATTCCCTCAAAAATCCAGAAATCAGAAGTATGTCTATCATTCACAACACCCCTGCCAACATTTGAGATTTCACGCTTTACATTTCTTGGGAAAATATTCACAATCTTTGAACTTGAGATATTTCCAATTCTGGCTGAAATTATATATTTTCCTGGAACATCCCCAACAAATCTTCCATCTTCTAGAATTAATCCAGAAGCTGAATTACTCTTATCAAAGGATTTTCCTGTAAAAGAAAATTCAAATGGAATATTTTCAAGTTTATTATTTTTTTTATCATAGGCGGTTGCACTAAAATTAATTACATCCCCAGACCTAGCATTAAATGCATCTGATATTAGATCTAGTTTTGCAACAGGATTCTTTTTAATTTCTAGATCTATTTTAGCTGATACTCCATCAAAAAGAACTTCAATTGAAGTGTTTCCCTCTTCTGCAGCTAAAATATTATTTGACTCATCAATCTTGACTTTTTTATTACTTGAGCTTAAAGTGACATCAACTTTTGAAAAGTATTTTGAGGCATTTTCATAATTCCAGTAATCTACCACTCTTTTATTGTCGAGTTCATCAGTTATTTCATAAATAAGTTTTACATAATTTCCTATATAAATATTTTCATCATTTATTGAAAGTTTAATTTCCTTGATTTTGGGATAATTTACATTTACATTGAATGTTTTACTTAACCTCTTACCTTGTGAGTCAATACAAACAGCAACAATTTCATGGGCTCCAGGCTCGTTTGCTTTAAGAGTGCCCTCTGATCTGTCAAATGTGATTGATTTAGCAGAGCTAAAAACCCCCTTTTTGTTATAATAAATAATATTTATGCAATCTCCAGAGCTTCCATCAGAAAGAATTACATTCGAGACAGGCTTAAATATTTCACCTAAATTAAGAGTTAAGTTGTCTAAGTCAGAAACAATCATTTTATCCTGAGAGAATCCTATTTTAAAAAAGAATAAAGACAGTGAGAGTAATTTTAAAAATTTCATTTTAAGTTCAATTGTTTTTTGGGATTAAAAATAAATATCTTAAGAATCTAATGCATTTTTACAATAGTTAACACATTTTTTTATCTCTTCTATGATACTAGATTCTTTTGGTGTACGATATTCGTATTCTATAGTTGTCGGAAAAGTATATTTATTATCTCGCATTAGCTGAAGAGTTTCAGTTATTGGGGTATCACCCATTCCAAAAGGCATATTATCTTGACCATTCTCTAAACTTTTTCGATCTTTTATATGCATACTATATATTTTTTTATTGAATTTTTTTATAAACTCAAAAGTATCAGTATTTCCGGCTGCAATATAATGCCCCAAATCAGGATTTAAAACGTTGGATTCTGACTGTTCTAATGCAGTATCCCACCAATTTATATGCTGTTGAGTATGTCCATGATAAGCTACTTTTATTCCATTTTTTTCAGCTAATTTACCTAGTCTTAGAGTATGCTCTGGATTTTTAGGGCCATAAGGTGGACCTGGTAACTCAAGAGTTACATGACTTGCTCCTAAAACTTTCCCTGCTTTCATTGCATAGTTGATATCAGCATCTGAGTTTTTACTACCCAATAAATTGTCAGGTTTAAATGCGTAAATTTCAACTCCAGCGTCATTAAACATTTTGCGAAGCTTCAAAAAATCATTTGGATTTCTATTTTTTTCCCAATTTGCAGCTGCTTTTTCGAAAGATTTTTGTTGTTGTTTTAAATCAGCTAATTGTTTCTTTTCATCTCGAGATATTTCTTTTTTTCTATCTAATCTCATTAGCCTAAAAAAAGTTTTTCTATCAATTTTATATTCTGGTCTACCGATTAAGTTTTCAGCTACACCACTACTTCCAGGATTTCGTTCCATCAACTCAACAGCATTTACACCTGAGTCTAAAACATACTGTAAAATGGCTTCTGCACTTTGGTCTTTTATCGCTCTATATGAGTAGGTTATTACTCCAATCTGCACACCATTTACTTTCGAATTATGTTTTAATAAATCAGGTATGTATGCGGGTGATCCCCATATTTTTGATTTTGTAAGAGTTAAGCCCGCTGCTAGAGTTACAGTTTTGCCTAGAAAGGAACGGCGAGTTAAACTTTGTTTATTTATTTTCATTTTAAAACTAATTTTAGACAATGTAAAAATATTTTATAAATTTTCAATAATTATTAATAAACCTTAATGATAAAAAAGCCAGAAAACTTTTAATTATATTTAAACAAAACTTGAGTTAGACTTCTAACACTTTTATTTTTTTATGTATTATATAGGTTATGATATAGGAAGCTCCTCTGTAAAAATTGCTTTAGTTGAATCTAAATCCAATAAAGCAGTTTCAGTTTTATCCGAACCAAAAGAGGAAATGCAGATTATATCTTCTCAATTAAATTGGGCGGAACAGGACCCTGAAATTTGGTGGAAATATTTATGTAAAGGGACACATCGTATCTTATCAGAAAATAATATAGATTACAAAAAAATTTTAGCTGTAGGGATTTCTTATCAAATGCATGGTTTGGTTTTAGTTAATTCCAAAGGAAAATCGATAAGAAATTCAATTATTTGGTGTGATAGTAGAGCAGTTGATATAGGTGCAAGAGCAGCTAAGGAAATTGGTAAAGAGAAATATAGGAAACACTTACTTAATGCGCCAGGAAATTTTACGGCCTCTAAACTTAAATGGGTTAAAGAGAATGAAAAAGAAATTTATGCTCAAGCAGCTCACTTTATGCTTCCAGGAGATTTTATAGCTTTTAAACTAACCAATGAAATAGTAACTACAAAAAATGGCTTGTCAGAAGGGATGCTCTGGGATTATCATGAAAAAAATATTGCTAACTGGCTTTTAGAGCACTATGAAATTGATTTAAAGCTTGTACCACCTATAGTAGATAACTTTGAAGAACAGGGAAAAGTGACTGAAAAAGCTGCATTGGAAACTGGATTACCTAAAGGGATTCCTATTAGATATAGGGCGGGAGATCAACCTAATAATGCATTTTCATTAAATGTTTTAAGACCGGGAGAAGTTGCTGCATCGGGTGGAACTTCTGGAGTGCTTTTTGCTGTAAGAGATCAACCTAAATCAAAAGAATTCTCTCGAGTCAACCATTTTGCGCATGTTAATTATAACTTAAACCAATCTTTAATTGGAACTCTTTTATGTATAAATGGAGCTGGAATTCAATACAGCTGGTTAAAAAAAATGACTGAGATTTCAAGCTTTAAAAAAATGAATAGATTTGCTGCTCAAGTCAGTGTTGGTTGTGAAGGATTGATAAATCTTCCATTTGGAAATGGAAGTGAACGTATGCTTGACAGTAAAAACATTGGCAGCCATTTTTGTAATTTAAATTTAAATTTTCATGGTCAAGGACATTTATTTCGTTCGACTTTAGAGGGTGTCGCATTTTCATTCGCCTATGGAATGGAAATAATGAAAGCAGACGGAATCGATACTAAAGTCATTCGAGCTGGAAATGATAATCTTTTTCAATCAGAAATTTTTTCTACTACTTTGTCTTCATTAATTGGCCATCCTATTGAAATTTATAATACAACTGGTGCAGTTGGTGCAGCTAGAGCTGCAGGTTTAGAAAAAGGAGAATTAATTGAACTAAGTAGGAGTTCTAATGACTTCGATAAAGTGAGAGAGATTTTACCTGAATCTGATACTCAAAAATATAAAGAAACTTACGAAAAATGGAAATTAGTACTTGAACAAAAAATATTAAATAATGATACTTACAGGAGATAAAGAATTTTACAAAGGGATAGGGGCTATAACTTTCGAAGGGAAAGAGTCAGATAATCCGTTATCATTTAAATATTATGACCCAGAAAGAAAAGTTATGGGAAAAACTATGCGTGAGCATTTTAAGTTTGCAGTAGCATACTGGCACAGCTTCTGTGGTCAAGGTGGAGATCCTTTTGGACCAGGAACACAAATCTTTCCTTGGGATATGTCGTCCGATCCAATGAAGCGAGCGCATGATAAAGCCGATGCTGCTTTTGAATTTATTACTAAAATGGGTTTTGATTATTTCTGTTTCCATGATGTAGATTTAGTTGATGAATCGGAGAGTCTTTCAAAGAACGAGAAACAATTACACGAAATAGGAAATTATATTGCTCAGAAACAAAAAGACTCAAATGTGAAATTATTATGGGGAACAGCAAACTGTTTTTCAAACCCTGTTTACATGAATGGGGCTGCAACCAATCCTGATTTTAAAGTAGTGGCTCGAGCAGGAGCTCAAATCAAAATGGCTTTAGACTTGACAATATCGCTTGGTGGAGAGAACTATGTCTTTTGGGGAGGAAGAGAAGGCTATATGTCATTATTAAATACAGATATGAGTAGAGAACTTGATCATATGGGTCAGATGCTATCCATGGCAAGAGATTATGCTCGTGCACAAGGATTTAATGGATCTTTTTTTATTGAGCCTAAACCAATGGAACCCATGAAACATCAATACGATTTTGATGCTGCCACAGCTATAGGGTTTTTGAGGGAATATAAATTAGATAGTGACTTTAAACTCAATATTGAAGTGAATCATGCAACCTTAGCTCAGCATTCTTTTGAACATGAATTAACTGTTGCGGCTAATGCTGAAATGCTTGGCAGTATTGATGCTAACCGTGGAGACAACCAAAACGGTTGGGATACAGATCAATTTCCTGTTAATCTTTATGAGGTTACAGAGGCAATGCTGGTTTTTCTTCAGAGTGGGGGTTTAAAAGGTGGAGGAGTTAATTTTGATGCAAAAATTAGAAGAAACTCTACTGATTTTGATGATATTTTCCATGCACATATTGGAGGAGTTGATACCTTTGCACGTGCACTCATAACAGCAGAGAAAATATTAATTTCTTCAGAATATTCTTCTTTAAGAAAAAACCGATATGCTTCCTTCGATACCGGAAATGGAAATCAATTTGAAAAAGGGTCTCTAACCCTTGAAGCTTTATCAAAAATTGCTTTTAATGATACTCCACCTAAAAGAACTAGTGGAAAACAAGAGCTTTTTGAAAATATAATTAATCAATTTATTTAACTCATCTTTAAAATGTCTAAAAGGTATTGAAATAAGTTTTTTAAAAAAATGACACAGTGTCATTTTTTTATTTAAATTCGTACAAAATATTTGCATGAACATTTTGGTCTGTATAAGCAACGTACCTGATACTACTTCAAAAATAAATTTTAAGGATAACAATACTATTTTTGATACTCAAGGAGTTCAGTTTATTATTAATCCCAATGATGAATTTGGATTAACACGAGCCATTTGGCTTCAACAAAAATTAGGGGCTAAAGTTACTGTTGCAACAGTAGGAGATTCCAGTTGTGAACCAATTTTAAGAAAGTGCCTTGCAATTGGAGCTGACCAGGCTATTAGAATAGATGTTAAACCTCAAGATGGTTTTCAAGTAGCTTCGTGTTTGGCTTCTTTATGTGAAAAAACAAAGTATGACCTAATTATTACTGGTAGAGAATCAATTGATTATAATGGTGGTATGGTTGGTGGCATCTTAGCTACAATACTAAAAATACCTTATTTGGCGAATTGTATTCAATTGGAATTAGATGGCAGTAATTTAAATTTACAAAGAGAAATTGATGGGGGAAAAGAAAATTTAACAGCTTCCCTTCCAATAGTTATAGGAGCTCAAAAGGGGTTAGTGGAGGAAAAAGATCTTATTATTCCTAATATGCGTGGAATTATGCAAGCCCGACAAAAACCATTAGAAGTACTTTCTCCTGCTAATACAACTTGTTTTACACTAGTTCAAAACTTTGAAAAACCAGCTGAAAAAGGACCAGTAAAATTAGTGGATGCAGAGGATATAGATGGACTAATAGATTTATTGGAAAACGAAGCTAAAGTACTTTAAATAAAAAACAAAATGGCAGTAGTAGTATATATAGAATCACAAGATGGTGTAATTAAAAAAGCAGGTTTAGAAGTGGTCTCCTATGGCCGTTCGATTGCAGACGATCAGGGGCTTAAACTTATTGGCATAGGATTTAACATAAAAGACATTCAAGTATTAGAACTTTACGGACTAGATCAATTATATAATATTGATACTCAAGGAGATCCTTATTTTGATGTAGAACGATATAGTTCAAATATCTCATCAATTGTAGATAAAGAAAATACAAGTATTGTGATTGTAAGCGCCTCAGCTGACGGTCGCTATTTAGGCCCTATACTATCCGCTAAAATTGATGCAGCTTATATTTCTAACGTTGTAGAATTACCTTCAAAATATGAACCTCTAAGTGTAAAACAATCTTGTTTTACAAACAAAGCATTTAATGAAACTCAAAGTGAAAAAAAACTAACTGTGATTTCTTTATCCTCGAATTCTTTCGGGTTAAAGGAAAAATTAGGGACCATGGAAGTTTTAAATGAGACCTATGCAGTTTCATCAAGCAGTCTAAAAGTTAGCTCACTTGATAAAGCTTCAGACAAGGTAAGTATCGCTGACGCTGACATAGTTGTTTCTGGAGGACGAGGCTTAAAAGGTCCTGAAAATTGGTATTTAATTGAAGATTTAGCTGAAGTCTTAGGGGCCGCTACAGCTTGCTCAAAACCTGTATCGGATATGGGTTGGAGATCGCATAGTGAACATGTTGGACAAACTGGAAAGCCTGTAGCTTCAAATCTGTATATAGCTATTGGTGTTTCAGGTGCAATACAACACCTTGCTGGAATTAATTCTTCAAAAGTTAAGGTCGTTATCAATAGTGATCCTGAAGCTCCATTTTTCAAAGTTGCAGATTATGGTATTATAGGTGATGCTTTTGAAGTAATACCGAAACTAACAGAAAAACTTAAAGCTCGGAAATTGTAGTAATATAATATGATTCGAAGAAAAGTTATGCGGTCAATGTAACTCATTGAAAAAATCTAAAATATAGATCAGGTTTACATTAATAAGAAATTATTATTTTTGATAAAAGCATAGAAATCATGAATAAAAATATTTCGTTAATAGTATTATTAATCCTCTTCAGTTGTCAAGAAATGTCGAAAAAAGTAGCTGAAGAAGCTAAATCAATTACTCTTAAAGAATGGGAAACATTATCTAAAAAAGACAGTTTCGATGGGTGGCATATTTTCCAAAATGAGTCAAATACTAAAAGTGGCTGGACAGTTGAAGATGGTGTTTTTACATTTGATGAATCAAATGCGAAAGGCGAAGGCAATAAAAGTCTTCTGACGGACTCAGTTTATTCAAGTTTCGAAATAACTTTTGAATGGAAATTATCTGCAAATTCAAACAGTGGATTTATGTGGGGTGTAAGTGAAGATTCACAATATGAACATCCATATTTAACAGGTCCTGAAATTCAAATTATTGATGCTGAAGTTTACAGAGATGACCCATCACATCAGCGAAACACTGTTGGTGCCTTGTATGATATGTCTGCCCCAACAGAAATTGCCTCTAATCCGGCAGGGTCATGGAATAAATACCACATAATGGTTGATCACAAAAAAAATCAAGCTGTAATTGTGCTCAATGA
>CENP01023922.1_pt1 | contig 15515 bp, 13 predicted proteins | sample 361281 | NCBI WGS metagenome assembly CENP01 (sample SAMEA2591122, study PRJEB7988) | marine metagenome | biome: marine biome (ENVO:00000447); feature: deep chlorophyll maximum layer (ENVO:xxxxxxxx); material: saline water (ENVO:00002010), including plankton (ENVO:xxxxxxxx) | depth 70 m
TTGGATTTTGAATTCTACCCCATTACTTACTGAGAAATTATAAAAAGTTAACCTTCGCTCTACTAGCTTTTTACTTACATCATCGCGGATCACGAAAGCACCGAGCCGTTCCTCATAATTTTCTTCTCTCCACCTATTGAGATGATAGTATTTTTTTACCTGATTGTTGAGATAGCTATATCGCAATCCAAATCCAATACTAAAATCATTTGATGGTGTATAGCTAGTTGTAAAATACCCCTCCAGTCTGGCTTTAATATAATCTGGTATAAATCTTTTAACTCCAGTATCTGGGTTAGAAAAGTTATCCTGAACTTGAATGAGGGCACCGGAGTCAAACGACCACCTGAACGAACCCCATTCATAGTTGGTGGTGAAATTATGGGTGTCTAATGTTAAATCTATGGAAGCCTTATTCTTATATTCTCCCCTTCGCACGTCATATTCTTTTCGATTATTTCTTTGCCAACTGTATTTCGCATTCCATTTTCCGCTGGACGGGTTCCTTTTTGAATATTGAACACTACCGGTATAATGGCTGTTTAACTGTTTTGGTAGAATAATTTGATGACTGAGAGGGTTGATAATTGTTGGGATATCTGACTCAATGGCTAATACTAAGTCATATACATTACCAACATGTGCACTCCTCAGAATTCCAATTTCTTGGCTGAAAAAACTAAAATTGGTTTTCCAATGACTCAGAATTTTATTTTGCCCCAATGAGAAAGAAATATTATTCTCATCAGCGCCCGTATTGGAAAGTACATAATCTGGTGCTGAAAAATCGCCAATTCTTTTAATCGTTCCTTGAACCTTAAAATATTTTCCGCTTTGAAAAGACTTGGTCCACGAACTAATTAGATTTAAACCTCTTCCGTTGGACATCCCATTCAGAATGGTCTTTCCATACAATGAATCCTTAATTTCTGGCAGTTTAGATTCCAAAACTACCACTCCACCGGGGGTATCACCCGAATACTTTAAAACCCCTGATCCCTTAATCAAACGAATTTCATCAAAAGCATTTTGATCAATATTGGGGGCGTGATCTTGTCCCCACTGTTGATTTTCTATCGCTACACCATCATAAATGATCCCGACACGGCTCCCAAACATCCCATGGATCACTGGTTTTGAAATCACATTTCCTGTAGCTAGTAAATTGACTCCACTGATTTGCTCCAGCGCTTTTGCCAAGCCTCTCCCACTGTATTGATCCTTTTGCAATTCGGTAAGTGCATAGGATGGCGCAGTCGTTGAAAGCTTTTTTAATTTACTTTCCTCCAAAACGATCTCCTTTAGTGTTTCAATGTGATGTTCAACATAAAACTTCATTGAAGTCGATTTATTCAGGTTAACCGTTGAATAAAGATCCTCACAATTCAGGTGGGAAATTTTTAAATTAATTTTTCCTGAGCATTGATTTTCAAGAATAAATATGCCATTGACATCAGAAAAAACTGTTTTTTTACTATCCACAACCTTAATCACTGCTGCACTGACTGGTGAATTGTCATGTAAATCCACTACGATCCCTTCTAAAACCAAATCACATTCCTGTGAAAAACAAAAACTGGTAGCCAACAAGGACAAGCTGACTACCAATTTTAATATTTTAGAATAGTTTGAGCACCTATATTTTGGCGATTTTAGCCTAAAAGGAACTACAACAAAACCAAAGGGACTATTATTCAATATGCACCTCAAATTCAATTTCAACATCAGTATTTCCTCCAAAATCAGCTTTAGTATTACCAGTTTTTGAAGTGGGTTCGTGAAATAAGTATCCTACCACATCACCCGAAGCTTCACCAGTAGTTGTCCAAGTTGTTTTTATAAACAAGGGATTGCCACTACTGTCATCGGTATCATTTGTAGCAGATACTATTGAGAAACCACTGAGTTCATCCGTGATTTCATAAAAAACTTGATGCTCATCTGCCTCCTCGATCACCTCCAAGGTGATATCTTCAATATTATTCGGGTCTTCATCATTATAAAAGTAAATGGAAACATTATAGCTTGAATTTGCCTCTAATTCAATTTCAGTATGTTCACCTTCGTGATCATCTTCTTCCTCTTCCTCATGGTCTTCTTCTTCCCCATGGTCATGACCTTCTACCTCAAAATTATATTTGGTCGACTCAGAAGTTCCTACTTTTGTTACTTCCAAAGTAACAAGGGTTATAGCTTCCTCCTCATGAATCGAAACTGGATCGTCCTTTGAACAGCTTGAAATTAATAAAAATATAAAAATAGCGATTAGGGGGGTAATATAAATATTTCTTAACATGGTATTAAATTTTAAATTGATAACAGGGTGTTTCACCCATTGAAATTGAGGGTGAGTAAAAAAATTACGGTAAATCATTAAACCGATGGTGGTCCCCGAAGTAAGTCAATGGTATCAATTGAAAAAGAATACCCTAAATAGAAAAAAGAAGTTTTCTTTTGTTGCGGAGAAAGATCAAGTGATGTGAGAATTTCGTTTGAAATTTCAATAACTGTAGGGAAATGATAGTCCAGTATTTCGCAATCGACATCGATTTGATGGAGATGCGTTTCCGAAATTTCACAAGTTTTATGATCGTGCCCCTGAAATAAATGAAGAAATGATCCCAGATAAGGTAACATCAAGACAAAAATCAAAAAAGTAGTCGTGAATATTTTAACCGAAGAAGATCTTATTGACTTCATTAATTTTCAACATTAACTTCAAATATAGATGTTAATCTTTAAATTAGCATCTTTGAGGCTGAAAATGTACAAATGAATAAATTGAATTACCCTTTGCTAATTACCTGTTTAATCGCACTGATATCATGCGAATCAAAACCAAAAAAAACTAAAAATGAACCCGTTCAAAATCGTGAAAACATGGTTTGGATTTCGGGTGGTACTTTTCAAATGGGAAGTGAGGATGATCAGGCAAGACCAGACGAAGGTCCTGTTCATTCCGTTCAAGTTGACGGATTTTGGATTGATTTAACAGAGGTGACCAATGCCCAATTTGCCGAATTTGTTGCTGCAACGGGTTATATTACTACCGCAGAAAAACCAGTAGATTGGGAAGAAATGAAAAAACAATTACCTCCTGGCACCCCTAAACCACATGACACCCTGCTTCAGGCATCTTCATTGACTTTTAAATCGACATCAGGTCCCGTAGACTTAAACAATTATGCAGCCTGGTGGGAATGGAAACCCAAAGCAGATTGGAGAAGTCCAAGAGGAAAAGGAAGTAGTATTGAAGGAAAAGAAAATCACCCTGTTGTCCATGTATCTTGGGATGATGCAGTTGCCTATGCTAAATGGGCAGGAAAACGACTCCCCACAGAGGCTGAATGGGAATGGGCCGCTCGCGGGGGATTAAAGGATAAAAAATACCCTTGGGGAGATGAAGAAATTTCTACTGGAAAAGTAAAGGCCAACAGTTGGGAGGGCACTTTTCCTTACGACAACACTAACAAAGATTTATTTTTTTATTCTGCCCCAGTAAAATCTTTTGAAGCCAATGGTTATGGCCTTTATGACATGGCAGGAAATGTCTGGGAATGGTGCTCAGACTGGTATCATTATGATTATTATAAAACTTTGGCCAATAAAACGAGTGCCAATCCTCAAGGACCAGCTGAGAGTTATGACCCATACAATCCCTATATCAATCAGAAAATTATTCGTGGAGGATCGTTTCTTTGCAATGATACTTATTGCTCAGGTTATCGGGTTGCTTCAAAAATGAAATCCTCACCTGACACTGGATCACAACACACAGGCTTCAGGTGTGTTTCAAATTGATACTTCATTAAATGATTTATCAACCCATCATGGGAACTATCGCAGCAACCTACACAACCATGTATAAAATGGGAGTAGTTAGCCTTGAAAAAATAACTGATTATACCGGAAAACTAAAGAAAGATGGACTTTCTAGTGCTTTTATTTGTGGTACCACTGGAGAGGGAATGTTAATGACTTTAGAGAAACGAAAACTCGTTGCGGGGGAGTAGATGAATCATTTAAGAAGAGACCTTAAACGCTAATAAATCAAAAAAGACCCCGCAAATAATTACGAGGTCTCTGTACCTTGGGTGGGAATCGAACCCACACTCCCGAAAGAACTGGATTTTGAATCCAGCGCGTCTACCAGTTCCGCCACCAAGGCAGCGAGTGTAAAATTAATAATTTTGTTGAAGTTTCATTCTAAATTATTGATGAATAAGCTTTAGTGACTTAATTTTATTTATAAATTTGCAATCCAAAAAAATGGCAAACATTGAAAACCCCGTTAAAATTATTTAGTTGCAATCAGTCCTATGAATTGGCTACTGCCATTTCAGAGCACTTTGGTCAACCATTAGGTAAGGTTAACTTTTCGCGCTATAGCGATGGGGAATTCCAACCCTCATTCGAGGAGTCTGTTCGAGGAGCTAGGATTTTCATTGTGGGTTCCACCCACCCTAGTTCAGAAAATCTGATGGAAATGCTTCTAATGCTCGATGCTGCTAAAAGAGCCTCCGCCAGGCACATTACTGCAGTAATGCCTTATTTTGGATGGGCGCGTCAGGACAGAAAAGACAAACCAAGGGTTCCGATTGGAGCAAAACTTATCGCCAAGCTATTAGAAGCTGCTGGCGCGACAAGAATAATTACTATGGATCTCCACGCAGATCAAATCCAAGGGTTTTTTGAGAAACCTGTTGACCATTTGTTTGCCTCTGCAATCTTTATCCCCTATTTAAAACAGCTCAAACTCGATAAGCTCACGGTAGCTTCTCCTGACATGGGAGGATCAAAGCGTGCCTATGCTTATTCTAAATTTTTAGAATCAGACGTGGTTATTTGTTACAAACAAAGAGCCAAAGCCAATGTGATTACCGATATGGAACTTATCGGTGATGTGACAGGAAAAAATGTTGTTTTGGTTGACGATATGGTAGACACCGCAGGAACACTTACTCACGCAGCAGACTTGATGATGCAAAAAGGTGCATTGTCTGTTAGAGCAATATGTACCCACGCATTACTTTCGGGAGATGCTCATGAAAAAATTGAAAATTCTCGGTTGGAAGAATTAATTGTCACCGATACCATACCCCCAAAAAAGAAAAGTAAAAAAATAAAAGTGTTGAGTTGTGCAAAAATATTTGCTGAAACCATGCATAATGTACACCACAATAAATCTATAAGCAGTAATTACATAATCTAAATAAATAAAATGAAATCTATTACTATTAAAGGATCTAAAAGAGAAAGCGTGGGCAAGGTAGCTACCAAAGCTTTACGTAATGCTGATAAGGTTCCTTGCGTATTATATGGGGGAGACAATCCGCTCCATTTTTCCGCAAATGAACTTGATTTCAGCAAACTTGTTTACACCCCTAATGCTCACACCGTGGTCATTGAACTAGATGGAGGGGAAAAAATTAATGCTATTCTGCAGGACATACAATTTCATCCGGTAAGCGATAAAATACTTCATGTCGATTTCTACCAGTTATTCGATGACAAAGCAGTCACCATGGAAATTCCAGTAGTGTTTGAGGGATCTGCACCTGGGGTTCTAATTAGCGGTGGAAATCTTGTGGTCAACAAAAGAAAGCTTAAAGTTAGAGCAGTTCCTGCCAATTTACCTGACTTCATCACTGCCGATATTTCAGAACTTGAATTGGGGAATAAGCTGTTAACTGCATCTCTTAAAAAAGATGATTTTACTATTTTACATCCCGACAATACTGTTGTTTGTAAAGTCAGAACTTCTAGAGCTTCTATGTCAATAGAGGAAGAGGATGTTGCAGAAACAACTGAAACTGCTGAAGGAGAAGAAGCGCAAAGCGAGACTGCTTCAGAGTAATCATTGAAACATTTAGTTTTAAAAAAAAGCATCTCATCTCTGAGATGCTTTTTTTAATTTTACAAAATGATACTCCGATGGCTTACCGGAAAATCAAAACCGATTGATATGACAAAATTCTTAATCGTAGGTTTGGGAAATATAGGTTCTGATTATAAAAATACGCGTCATAATATAGGTTTTGAAGTTATTGACTTTATAGCTCAAAAATATAACGTTGAATTACTGGAAGTCAAACTGGGTAAAAAAGGAACTTTTAATTTTAAAGGGAAAAAGATTATAATTCTTAAGCCCTCAACCTTCATGAACCGAAGTGGAAAAGCTGTTCGATACTGGGCACTAAAGGAAAACATAGCGATTCAAAACATACTAATTATCACTGATGATTTAAACCTCCCACTTGCCTCTTTAAGGCTCAAAGGTAAAGGAAGCGATGGAGGACACAACGGACTGAAAGACATTGAAGCACAACTTAACACTCCACATTACCCGAGACTCAGGTTTGGTATTAAAAGTCACGAAAATCGTTTTAATCAAGTGGACTTTGTTTTGGGAGAATTTACCAGCGAAGAGCAAACGCAGCTTCAAGATAGTATCAAAAAATGTAGTGAAATGGTGATTTCTTTCGCACAATTAGGCCTAGAAAAGACCATGAACTTATTCAATGGTAAAACCGCTTAGATCGAAGTTTTAAACAACCCTACCGCTGAGCTAGAGACATTCCCCTCGCGATCCCTAGTTAACACTTTCCAGTAATAATATTGGTCAGTATTTAGTGCAATCTCATATGAATTTGTTGTCAATTTTTCTGCCTTTAATACTAACTCCTCGGGATCCGTACCTAAATAAAGGTCGTATTCCATAATATCATTATCCAAATCGGTTGCTTCCCAGCTTAAAACAAATTTTCCATCATTCAAACTGATTTGCTGATTGGCTTGAGGACTTACTAAATCGGCGGAAAATGGAAAATGACTGGCCTGTTGTGAGCCCTCTAAATAAAAAGTCCATATACTACTTTCTGAGGAGGTTTCATAAACAGTAGACTTTGAAATCACCCACCATGAATATTGCTTGGCCCTTTCCAAAACAATGGAACTATACAGTCGAAAAGTGGTTTGAGTAGTTTCGAAATCCGATTCAGTATCTCTTATTACGAGTTCGTATTCATCTGCATTTAAAGCACTTTGCCAGCTAAAATCGACCTGGCTTTGACTATTGCTAATCACAGTGGCAGTGGTACAGCTATTATTGTTTTGCGGTCCAACCAATAATGGAGGGTCGGGGGTAATAATAATTTCTTTTTTACATGCAAAAACTGATAGTAACACCAAAAAATAATACTTCAATCTCACCTTTTTAGTAGTTTAAAGTTTTCTATATTATCTCCTGACATTATGTTGATCAAATAAATTCCGGGGGGATAATAATTCATCTGCAACTTAAAATTTCTATCGCCTGGAGAAAGTTGTCCCTCATGTTGTTCAAGTAGTTCGCCTTCAATACTGTACAAAAAGACTTTAAAGTTATTATCCTCACCACCCACCAAGATACTAACTTGACTAAACGCAGGGTTGGGATAAATGGTAGATGCTTTCGATAGATAAACTTCCTCCACGACTTTGCCTTGACATTCAATATCAGTAGTAACCTCTAACCTGCTTAACCCATCATCTAAAGGAAGTTGATGTCTTCCAGACTTAAGACTGTAACTTTTATTGTTTAGGCGAATTTGATAATTCAAAGCTCCTGACAAATCAACTGTAATGGATTGATCATTAAAGTTAAGCTCCGTTTGAACTTCCAGCGGATCTGGACTTATTAGAATCGTATTAAAACAACTTTCAAAAACTGCATCTTCCTCGGAGTAAATACAAATGGAATACGAGCCAGCAGCGAGGTTATTCGCTATGGCATCACTTTGATGGTCAAAAAACTTTTCAGAAAAATAACCGTTAGGACCATTTATGGTGGCTCGATAGTTGAAATGTGCGGCTCCATTGATTGTTATTTGACCATTATTTTTTAAAACACATGTAGGATCAGACTTGGTCAATCTAAAATTATTGAAGGTATTCAAGTCACACAAGTCTCCCAATCCGTCTCCATCCCTATCGGATTGATTGGCATTGGCAACGGTAGGACAATTATCGTTTATGTCGGTAACTCCATCATTGTCACCATCTAAAATAAGATCTCCGCTATAACAAAATTCTATTTCAGCTTCCGTTAAGTAACCGAAAATACCTTCAAAGTTATCCTCTACTCTAATTGTCCATTTACCTTTCATATTTTGTCCATAAAGAATGGACAAATCACCAATTGGTTTAAAAGAACCTGTGAACGGTGGTAAGCCAAATACAATGTTTTGTAATGACTCCTGATCGAAAGTAGTTTGGCTATAATTATTTAAATTTTCTCCTATATTCTGCGTCAATTTAATTTGGGTATCGTCAGGAGCAATAAGATAAATTGAAATATCCTCGATGTAGGAGTGTTCAATGGATATTTTCACATTAATATCTTCTATTACAGCTTGATCAAAAACATCAATTTCTACTTGTGTAACTCCGTAATAAAATTCCTGACCATCTTCAAGTATTTGAGGTAACGCTGTAGGAGAATAACTTTTACAATTGACTAAAATGGTGTTAAAACTCCTTCTCTCAGAAAAAACTCCAGCTGAGCATGTATTCACTGGTTTTACTCTCCAAAAATATTGAGTAGCAAAATCTAAATTCTGAAGTACAAAATTTGGTGTAGTTGTTGAAACAGAATGTGTCAAACTCGAGAAATCACTGTTTTTAGCCACCTCTAAAAGATACTCAGTAGCACCAATATCGTCTTTCCAAGTCAACGTTACGGTTCGACTTACACCAACTTCCCCGTCCGTTGGACCGAGCAGTTCGATATTGTCAAAATTCTCCTGTAAAAGATTTAAATTAAGATTTACCGAACGTGAACTGGAATTGCTTTGAGCCAAAACTTCTAAAGTTAAATCTTGAGGGGATAAATTTTGGAGCCCTGAAATGGTAAGGATTCCTGAACTACTTCCTTGCGTAAGATTAGCTGGAGAAAAAAGCGCACTTAGTCCTTGAGGAAGGTTTTCAACACTAAGGTTTACTTTCTCTTCAAAACCCATGTAAACAGCATAAGAGTAGTCAAAAGTTATTTGTGATTCATCACAAACCTCCACATTGTATCGATCGAAGGTTAAAGTAAAAGGGGATTGATCAATTTTTATATCCTTGGTGTTAACAGCAAAATAAATCGAATTGTCAGGGACAATTTTAATCCTCGCTTGATCGGAGTTAATACTCCCTGGGACAGTAATTTGTTCCGTGCCATCGTTTGGTGTTGCTGCAACAAGAGTTTGATCGAATGTTTTTCCTCCGTCATGCGATAGTAAAATAGATACGGTTTTTGTATTTATTGGGCTTTGGTTTGTATTGGCAATATCCCATGAAATGGTTTGTCTGGAACCCCCTTCCCATATTATGCCTTCTTGGTTTTGGGATAAAATCGTAAAAGGTCCAGAACTGGAAATCACTTTAAATGTTCTTGCATCAGAAGCGGTTCTTCCCATTCCGTTTGCTATAGCTGGGTAACGATCACGAACAGTGACTCCCCAAGTGAGTGTCCTATCGACAGTAGAAACGGTCTCCCAATTACTTCCAACGGTAGGGTTTGTTTCTGTCAATTTTCCCTCCAAAACAGCCGCCATCCTGGGAATCGTTCTTATGGGACTATCTGTTGGTGGCAATGATCGCGCCTGACTCCCCAAATGAAAATTGGGACCAAAATTATTAGCCCCTACTTCGCCACTGTCCAATTGCTCCCAACAGTAATACAAGGTAGACTCATCAGGGTCACTTGCTGTAGCTTTTAATTCGTAGGCTGTTCCGATGGGAAGTGTATAGTCTGATCCTGCACTTACCTCAGGGGCTTGATTTTCATTTGTTACTGAAGTATAGCAAGTCTGATTTTGAATATAATCATCTATGTTCTTTAAACTGTGATAATGAAAATAAGGGTCGCTATGTCTTTGCACATTGTCAGGTCCAGTGATTCCTGCATAACCCATAATGGTTGATCCACTTCCAGGTTCAGAGCTTAAACCCTCTAATTCGTTTTCATGACCAAAGGTATGATAAGCCCCAAACTGGTGACCCATTTCATGGGCTACATAATCGATATCAAAATGATCACTCAAAAAAGGATCATTGAATGATCCCTCAAAAGGGTGAGCGCTGAAAGCAGATCCTTTTTTACTTTCTAAACAAACATTACCTACAGATCCCGCATTTCCATTACCATTAGTTGATGAATAGGCAAATAAGTGACCGATATCATAATTTTCTGAACCAAAAACTTCATCCAAATTCGTCTGAAGATCAGAACTAAAATCGTCTGTGTAAGGGTCACTATCTGGATCGGTATAAATTAGTTCCAAACTGCTGACAAGTTCTAAACGTACTCCTAATTCACTTTCAAAAATTTCGTTCACGCGATTAATAGTACTAACTGCTGCTGCAAAAGCATCCTCTTTATTGGTGCCATTACTTGGATCATCATCTCCCCAGTATTCAGTGTACCCTCCTGAGGTAGAAATAGCTAATCTGAATGTTTTTATTTCACTATCCGAAGTTCTGAAATTACCTCCCTGTCGCATTGATTTTTCAGCATTCGTCCAATTATCATCCAAAGGTGTTTTACATTGAAAGCTTCCTGCTGCATTCGCGTCAGTCCTTGAATAAGACAAATAATTTCTTTTATTGTCAAGGGGTTGAATGAATCTATTTAAACCATCAGGAAACCGCATCCAAGCATTGACCCCAAGTGGGGTATAGGAAACTCTAACGGTAACTTTCGGACGGGTTTTGCTCCTTCCACTATAGGTTTTAATTTCAGGAAATTTTTTGGCGAGTTCGCTAGATAGAACAGGAACAGGACTTAATAAAAATATCTCAGCAACTCCGTTTTCATTTGGAAGTTCCATCTCTATATTATTTCCTCTCGCAGAGAGTTTAGTCGAATTTTTGGAATTTAAAGATGCCCGAAGTACCTCACTATCAAGGGATAGATAATGCCAGTCTTTCCTTTCTTGTATTTGAGTCAATTGGAGCGATTCCTTATCGACTTTAGCCCAATAGTCCTGTGCATGAATCTTTCCAAAGAAAAATAAAACAAAAAACAGAAAGGGAAAACTTAATCGGCGGATAACCAATGCAATTATTTTTCCTTTAAATTATGAAAAAAGACCACAAAACATAAAGCAATTATAATGTATTTTTGAGCTTTAACTAAAGTTTTAGATGCAAGTCGTTGAAAACATATTCGAATACCAACCCTCAAAAGCTTCAATATTAACAATCGGAACCTTTGATGGTGTTCATGTTGGACATCGAAAAATCATTGCTGATATGGTAGCCACTGCCAAAAAGGAAAATTTATGTACGACTTTACTTACTTTTTTCCCACATCCTCGCATGGTTTTACAAAAAGACTCTAACATTAAGATGATCGATACTCTTGAGGAAAAGATACAAATTTTCGAAAATTTAGGTGTCGAAGTCCTAATTGTCCAACCTTTTACAAAGGAGTTTTCTAGAATGACAGCCATAGAATTTACTCGAGACATTTTGGTGAATAGTCTCAAAATATCAAAATTAGTTATCGGTTATGATCACCGATTTGGACGCAACAGAGAAGCAACGGTTGATGATTTGAGAAATTTTGGCTTGGATTATGGTTTTTCAGTTAGTGAAATCCCAGCCCAAGACATTGAATCGATCGCGGTGAGTTCAACCAAAATCCGAAATGCAATCACAAGCGGCGCTATTAAGTTGGCTAATAAATTCCTCACCCGATCCTTCAATCTATCGGGGACTGTTGTGAGAGGAGATGAGTTAGGGAGAAAAATAGGTTATCCAACAGCTAATTTAAAAATAGAGGAGGATTATAAGCTCAAACCTCAAAATGGAGTATATCTTGTTAAAGCTAAGCTCGAAAACGAAACTTATTTTGGTATGATGAACGTTGGTGTACGTCCAACAGTAGCCGGTAAAAATACACAGATAGAAACCTATTTTTTTGATTTTAGCGGGGACTTATATGACCAAAAAATAACCCTTGAGCTATTGGATAAGATTAGAGAAGAAAAAAAGTTTGATTCGCTTGAGAAGCTTAAAAATCAATTAGACGCTGATCGAGAGCATTGTCAAAAATTAATCCCACAATACCACAAGCTTTAAGTGAAATCCAATGCTTTCTCCTACCTTTGTAATGAAAACCAAAAGAGATGTTATCGCTTGTTTACCTGAGAGAAAACCCAACCAAAATTAAAGCGGGTTTAGCCAAAAGAAATTTTTCCCAACCAGAACTTATCGATCAACTACTTGAAGTAGATCAAAATAGACGCGCAATGCAAACCCAATTGGATGAGATCCTTGCCAAAGGCAACCAACTGGCAAAGGAGATCGGAATGTTATTTAAATCAGGGGAAACAGAAAAAGCGAATACCCTAAAACTTGAAACTTCAACTTTAAAAGCGACCTCAAAAGGTTTACAGGAACAACTTCAAAAAGCAGAAGCTGATTTGATGCATTTGAGAACCCAGATTCCAAATGTACCAGAGGATATTGTCCCTCCGGGAAACGCAGAAGAGGACAACGAAGAGGTTTTTCGCGCAGGCGTGATTCCAGATTTAGCTGATTCAGCTATGCCGCATTGGGAATTAGCTGCCAAATACGATCTCATTGATTTTGACTTGGGTAGTAAAATTACTGGAGCCGGTTTCCCGGTCTATAAAGGGAAAGGTGCCAAACTTCAACGAGCACTAATTCAATATTTTCTCGATAAAAATACTGCTGCTGGCTATAAAGAATATCAAGTTCCACACTTGGTCAATGAAGCATCAGGTTTTGGGACAGGGCAACTTCCTGACAAAGAGGGACAAATGTACCATGTACAAGATGATAACTTATACCTCATTCCCACTGCGGAGGTACCATTGACTAATATTTTTAGAGACCAATTACTAAATGCCAAAGATTTACCCATTTGTATGACAGGATACACCCTTTGTTTTAGGCGGGAGGCTGGTAGCTATGGAGCAAATGTCAGGGGACTTAATCGACTGCATCAATTCGATAAAGTAGAGATCGTTAGGATTGAAGAACCTCATAATTCAAGGGCTGCTCTTGATGGAATGGTGGATCATGTAAAAAATATTTTAGAAGAACTTGAGTTGCCCTATAGGATTCTCAAGTTGTGTGGAGGAGACCTGGGCTTTACCTCGGCTTTGACTTTTGATTTTGAAGTTTATTCAACTGCTCAAAAAAGATGGTTAGAAATTAGTTCAGTATCCACATTTAATAGCTTTCAAGCGGAAAGGCTCCAGTTGAGATACAAAGACAACAATGGTAAAAAATCGGCCGTTCACACCCTCAATGGTAGTTCACTCGCACTCCCTCGTGTAGTCGCTGGACTATTAGAGAATTTTCAAACCAATGACGGGATTATAATACCTAAGGCTTTGGTTCCTTACACTGGTTTTGACCTAATTGACTAAACCTAAAATATGATATTGTTAAATATCACTTGTAATGTTGCTCCTGATGTGCTTCCACAATGGATGGATTGGTTGAAGGGTGACTATTTACCTGAAATCATTAAAACCCCCGAAGTGGCTGGGGTTACGCTATTAAAAGTAATTACCGAAATGGAAACTTCAGGATCCCTATTTGCAATTCAACACCAATTTTGTCATGCTGAAAGCTTAAATCGATTTGAAAATAAAGAGGCAATTGCTTTTAAGGATACACTAAAATCCCTTTTTGGTGAAGAGGTACTTCATTTTAGCTCCCAACTTCAAGTCATCGATGAATTCAAATGAAAGCCGTAACAGCCAAAAAAAAACTAGGACAGCATTTTTTAAACGATTTAAATATCGCAAAAAAAATTGCAGATCAACTCATTGGACAAGATTGCAAAAATGTTTTGGAAATCGGACCGGGTATGGGGGTACTCACCCAGTTTTTAATCGCTAAAAAAATGAGCTTAAAGCTTATTGAGATTGACAGGGAGTCCGTAGACTATTTGATTGAAAATTATCCAAAAATTAAGGATGGAATCATTTATGGCGATTTTCTAAAAATGGACTTGACAGTTTTTTTTGGAGAAGAGGAGTTTTCAGTCATCGGGAATTTCCCCTATAATATTTCAAGTCAAATCGTATTCAAGACACTCGAAAACAGGGATCGAATCCCATTTTTTTGTGGGATGTTTCAAAAAGAAGTCGCCAAAAGAATCTGTGAAAAACCAGGTAGTAAAGCCTATGGAATTCTTTCAGTACTTTGTCAAATTTTTTATGAGGCTGAATACCTTTTTAATGTCGCTCCAGGGGTATTTTCCCCGCCTCCAAAAGTGGATTCGGGTGTAATTGCACTGACTCGAAAAACGGATTTACGCAAAGATTTCGACGAGCGTCTACTTTTTAAAGTCGTAAAACTCAGTTTCCAACAGCGCAGAAAAACCCTTAGAAATAGCCTTAAAAGTCTTTCCCTCCCAAAATTTGTTTTAGAAGATAGTATCTTTGACCTGCGACCGGAAAAATTATCCGGTGATGAATTCATTGCATTGACAAAAAAAGTGGAGAATGCCAAAGTTTGAAATCAGTAAATCTGGTATAAATACCATAAAGGAGCTAATCGAAAAAGGCGCTGATAAACGGCTGCGCAAAAGATTAAAGGATTTGCACTACGCTGATATCGCTGAGGTCATCTACGAGCTTTCAACGGAACAGGCGACTTATCTGGTCAAACTGCTCGATAGTGAAAAAACAGCAGATGCCTTAGCAGAAGTAGATGAAGATATTAGAGAAGGTATCCTCGAAAAGCTTTCCGCTAAAGAGATCGCAGAGGAGATCGAAGAACTCGATACAGATGACGCTGCTGATCTTATCGCAGAATTGCCCGAAGATCGGCAGGAAATTGTCATGTCACAAATAACAGATTCTGGACATGTTGAGGATATCCGTGAGCTGCTGACTTATGATGAAAATACTGCAGGAGGTTTGATGGCAAAGGAATTGGTAAAAGTAGAAGAAAATCTAAGTGTGTTAAAATGTCTCAACGCAATGCGTGCTCAGGCAGAAGAGGTTACTCGAGTGCATTCCATCTATGTAGTGGACGAAAATAATATCCTCAAGGGAAGGTTATCTTTAAAAGACTTGATAACAGCCAATTCTAGAGCAATTGTAAAAGACATCTATATTCCACAAGTTGATGCGGTAACAGTTGATCAACCTGGAGAAGAAGTTGCCAATATTATGTCTAAATATGACTTAGAAGCAATTCCGGTCGTGGACAATAAAAAACAATTAATGGGTAGAATTACGATTGATGATATCGTTGATCTAATTAAAGAAGAAGCAGAAAAAGATTACCAGTTGGCAGCTGGAATATCGAATGATGTGGAAGCCAATGATGGTATTTTTGAGCTTACCAAAGCGAGATTGCCTTGGCTATTTTTGGGCTTGTTAGGCGGTTTGGGAAGTGTTTTTATTCTACAAGATTTTGAAAAAATAATGGAGCAACCGGAGTTACGGAGTTTGTTTTTTTACACCCCACTGATTGCGGCTATGGCAGGAAATGTC
>CENP01020580.1_pt1 | contig 15505 bp, 15 predicted proteins | sample 361281 | NCBI WGS metagenome assembly CENP01 (sample SAMEA2591122, study PRJEB7988) | marine metagenome | biome: marine biome (ENVO:00000447); feature: deep chlorophyll maximum layer (ENVO:xxxxxxxx); material: saline water (ENVO:00002010), including plankton (ENVO:xxxxxxxx) | depth 70 m
CCAATTAATGTTGTGAAATTTGGTTCAGGTATTTCAGACCTTTTATCGGATTGTTCTATCAGTAAACTTAATCCTTCAGAGTTTATATATGTATCTACTAAAAAGTCAGCAAATTTACTTACTAAACCTGTTGCTAAAATGCTAAGTCCACCTAACTCTTTATACTCTTCACTCTTTGACATTTCATCTATAAAATAAGCATTAGAAAATTCTTTGAAATTATTTCTTACTTCATCCCATTCAATATAGTTTTTACTTAATTGTTTGTCATTGTAGTAAATTGATTTGTGAACTTGATGAAAAGAATGCATTGCGCTAAATATATAAACGAATATTAAAAGGACTGGCAGAAATATTGTTAAAAGTTTTTTCATATTTACCAGTTTATACTTTATTAGACTATTGTAAAATTAGGACTGACTCACTCTTTCCATTGAAACTCACTCCACCGTTACCGATTGCGTTTGTATGGACAGGGTGGTTATCGGCATATTCTAACGATCTGTGATTAAATTTTTATATATATTTATTTTTGAGTTTTTAATTAGAACATGGTCAGCATGAATATTATCGTTATATGTTCCAACATCTTCAACTTTAATTAAGGTTTCAAAGTGATTTCTTGAATCTTTTTTAATCCTAAAAATACTATAGTCTAATTCTTTAATATATAAACATAACTCTTTATCCCTTGTAATTTTCTTTTTATTTGTCTCTTGAAACTTTAAAATTTCTATGAATACTAAAGGAGAATCTTTTTTTAATAAATTATTAAATGATCTAATAACCTCAAGTTCTGAACCTTCTGTATCAATTTTAATAACATCGACAATTTCCTCACCTATAAATTTTTTTATTGTGTCATAAGTATAAAAAGAAGTTATTTTTTTAACAATACTTGTAGTTTCAGAACAATCTAACATAATTGATGCGCTCTTATCACAATCATCTTTACCTTCAAGATATTGTAATGAATCTCTATCAAAAATTCCTATTGGGTATACGCTTACATTTTTCCAGTTATTTATATTTATAAGTTTATGCAAATAATTTGAACACAAATAGTTAGGTTCAAATGCATGATAATGAATGTCCTTATCTACAGTTTTTACTTTAACTAAAGTTTGACCCAAGTTGGCCCCTACATCATAAAAATTTTTTATTCTTTTTATACTATGAGATTTTTTTATGAAATCATACATCCATGGTTCATTGCTTATACCAACTTTATTATTATCTTGTAATGGTATTTTGATAAAGATTCCGTTATATATTCTTGGAATAAATAATTTTAAATTAGTAATTTTAGAAAAAATATTTAATCGCATCAACTAATTCCATTATTGAATTTTCTTCATTTAATAACACTTATTATTATAGGATTTTACAATATAACTGACCCACCCTGTCCATACAAAATTATTCCACCGTAACGGATTTTGCAAGATTTCTTGGCATATCGACATTAGTGCCTTTAATTAAAGCGCAGTGATATGCTAATAACTGTAATGGTATAGTAAATAATATTGGTGCCACAGGGTTCATTGGAGCATCTATCTCAAATACTTGAGATATTTCATCACTTTTAAAGCCAGCTTTTTTATCTGCAAATATATAAAGTTTGCCGCCCCGAGCTTTTACTTCTTCCAAGTTAGACTTAAGTTTCTCTAACACAACATTATTTGGTGCTACTGCAACAACTGGCATATTTTCATCAACTATGGCTAAAGGTCCATGCTTGAGTTCACCAGCAGGGTAAGCTTCCGCGTGAATGTAGGATATTTCTTTTAATTTTAAAGCCCCTTCTCTTGCAATAGGAAAGTGCGATCCTCTTCCTAAAAACAGCGCGTGCTCCTTATCAGAAAAAACTTTTGCGAGTTTTGCAATCTGATCATCAAGCGCTAAAGTACTTTTTATTTTTTCTGGCAAATTTTTAAGCTGAGTACATAAAGAATTCTCTAAATCGTCAGTTATTTCAAATTTTTTACCAAGAATAATTACTAGAAGCATTAGTGCAGTTAATTGAGTAGTAAATGCTTTTGTAGATGCCACCCCAATCTCTGGTCCAGCATGAGTAATTAAAATTGAATCGCATTCTCTTGCTAGAGAACTTTCAGGAACATTACAAACCGCAACTGTGCCAACATAATAATCTTCTTCTTTTACCTCTCTTAACGCAGATAGCGTATCTGCAGTTTCACCTGATTGCGATATACATACTAAAAGTGTATCTTTTTGCACAGCATGTCTCCTATATCTAAACTCGCTAGCAATCTCCGCATGGCAGGGAATGCCAGCTAACCTTTCAAGCCAATGTTTTGCCACTAAAGCTGCATGATAACTTGTCCCGCATGCAATAATCTGTACTACCTTAAATTTTTTTAAAAATTTTTCAGCGTTTGGACCTAAAATCTCTTTTGGAACAAAGTTATTAATGATTCTATCTTGAATTGTTGATTTAACTGCTTCTGGTTGTTCAAAGATTTCTTTCAACATAAAATGATCAAAATCACCTTTTGAATTACTATTTGACGTCAAGCTACTTTTTTTAGTTTCTCTTCGTATATTTTTTTTATTTTTATCAAATATTTTTACTTCCTCGGATGTAATAGTTACCAAATCACCATCCTCTAAATATACAAATTTGTCAGTATGCTTTATGAGAGCTTGTATATCCGAGGCTATAAAATTCTCTTTATTGCCAATGCCAATAATTAAAGGGCTTCCATTTCTTGCTCCAATTATTTTATTTGGATTTCTTTTGTCTAGAACAGCAATAGCATAAGATCCTTTGATCTCGTTTACAGCAAGGTAAACTGAATCTAAAATTTCATTTTCTTTTGAGAAGTAATTAATTAGATGTACAAGTACTTCTGAATCAGTATTTGAATTAAAAATTTTATCTTTAAAAAACTTATTTTTTATATCAATATAATTTTCAATTATACCATTGTGCACAATAGCTATATTATTTTCTGCAAGATGTGGATGGGCATTCTTTTCTGATGGCTCTCCATGAGTTGCCCACCTTGTATGTGCTATACCGATATTAGAAATAAGATTATCATCTAAAGATTGTGTTAATTTTGAAACATTTCCTTTCTTTTTATGACTACTTATTGTTTCATTATTTATAAAAGCTATCCCAGCAGAATCATAACCTCTATATTCTAAGCGTCCAAGACCATCTGTAAGTATATCTATAATATTTTCTTGTGATGCTGCCGCTACAATTCCACACATTTAATTTATCTTTTCCAGTTTTTCTTTTCTTGCTGCCTAGATCTTGCAATTAACAAACTATCTTTATCAGAATTATCAGTAATTGTTGATCCAGCTGCTATGAAAACTCCTTCTTCAACAATAATAGGTGCAATTAATTGCGAATCAGATCCAACGAATACGTTATCTTTAATGATTGTTTTATGTTTATCTACACCGTCGTAATTACATGTAATAACTCCAGCGCCCACATTAACATTTTCGCCTATCTCAGAATCGCCAAGATAAGTTAAGTGATTTGCTTTTGAATTTTTCTTAATAGTTGATGCTTTAACTTCTACAAAATTACCTATGCCTACGTTCTCTTCCAAACTACAATTTGGTCGTATCCTTGCAAAAGGACCAATATTACAATTACTACCAATCATAGAATCTTCCACAATGGTATATGGCTTAATTTCAGTATTATGATTTATTATAGCGTCTTTAATTATCGTGTTTGACCGAATCTTGACATTATCTCCAATTTTAACTTTGCCTTCAAAAATAACATTCGCATCAATTTCAACATCCATTCCTATTTCCACATCTCCTTTGAAGAAAATAGAATTTGAATCAAGCATAGTTACTCCCTGCTTTAAAAATTTTTGCCTATTATTTTTTTGATAAATTTGCTCAGTCTTTTCAAGTTGACACTTGTCATTTACTCCTAAGAGCGAATCACTATCTTTTGATAATAGTGGTGCGATGACTAAGCCTTCCTCATTTGCTATACCAACGATATCTGTCAAATAGAATTCATTTTTAGAATTATTATTTTTTACTTTCGATATTAAATCTGCCAGAACACCTACACTACTAAATATTATTCCTGTATTACATTCGGTAATATTTTTTTGGATATCGTCAGCTTCAGTTTCTTCTATTATTTTTGATATAATTTCTTTTTCAGCTTGCGCTCTTACTATTCTCCCATATCCAAATGGATTATCTAACTCAACTGTTAAAACTTTTGCATGACTCTTCGGCATATACTCTATAAATCTTTCTAACAATTTATAATCTATCAACGGTGTATCTGCATATAAAATTAATACATTTTCTTCTGGCTTTAAATTCGGTAAAGCAGCTTTCACTGCATCTGCTGTTCCTTTTTGCTCAATTTGATTAATCCAATTAATCTTATAATCTTTAAAATTATTTTTTATTTTTTCTATTTTTGGATTTACAACAACGTTAATTGTCGCTGGTTTTAATTTTTGTGCAGAAATTAAGACATGCTCTAACATAGTTTTACCGCCAACCTTATGCATAACTTTTGGTAATGCACTATGCATTCTTTTACCCCTTCCTGCTGCAAGAATTATTATATTTAAACTCATCTATCTTTGATTTAATTAATTATTATTTACATATTCTACTATGAGTTTAAGAATTATGCACAAATACTATACAAATACTATAATGAATTGGCAGACATTTTGGGAATTAGCAGGTTTATTTAGCCTTTTTTCTTATGGTTTCAATCATTTTAAGCTGTGCCGCAGCCTGAGCAAGCTCAGCTAAAGCTTTTGCGGCATCTATATTATCGCTTTTATCTGCAAGTGCCTCTTCTGCTCTTTTTTTAGATTCTTCTGCTTTTGCTTCATCCAAGTCCTCCCCCCTAATAGCAGTGTCCGCAAGGACCGTTACGATCTCTGGTTGAACCTCTATAACGCCACCCGAAATAAAAAATAACATTTCTTCATCTTGCTCGGTTATTATTTTTACTTCACCAGGTTTAAGGGGTGTGATCATGGGGGTGTGTTTTGGATAGATACCAACTTCTCCCATCATAGCAGCAGCTATAATATTTTTAACATTACCTGAAAAAATTTCTTCTTCTGCGCTAACAATATCTAAATGCATAGTCGACATTTTATTACAGAGCTTTTGCTCTTTCCTCCGCTTCTTCAATACTACCAATCATATAAAATGCCTGTTCAGGAAGGTGGTCATACTCACCATCAATAATACTTTTGAAACCTTTGATAGTATCTTTTAAAGAAACGTATTTGCCAGGACTTCCTGTGAATACTTCAGCAACAAAGAAAGGTTGGGATAAAAATCTTTGAATTTTTCTTGCTCTTGCGACAACCAATTTATCTTCTTCCGACAATTCATCCATTCCCAAAATAGCAATTATATCTTTCAATTCTTTATACTTTTGAAGGGTGTTTTGAACTTGTCTTGCAACATCATAGTGGTCATTTCCTACTACTAAAGGATCTAATTGCCTACTTGTTGAGTCTAATGGATCAACCGCAGGATAAATACCAAGCTCAGCAACTTGTCTTGACAAAACTACAGTAGCATCCAAATGCGCAAATGTTGTTGCAGGTGATGGATCGGTCAAATCATCTGCTGGAACATAAACAGCTTGAATTGAGGTAATAGATCCAGATTGTGTAGAAGTAATTCTTTCTTGGAGTGCTCCCATTTCCTCGGCAAGGGTTGGTTGGTATCCTACAGCAGACGGCATTCTTCCAAGCAAAGCTGAAACCTCTGTGCCTGCTAATGTATATCTGTAAATATTATCAATAAACATCAATACATCTTTTCCTTCATCCCTAAAATCCTCAGCCATTGTTAAACCCGTCAATGCAACTCTTAATCTATTTCCTGGAGGCTCATTCATTTGTCCGTAAACAAGAGAAACTTTGTCAAGAACCTGAGATTCTTTCATTTCATGAAAGAAATCATTTCCTTCACGAGTTCTCTCTCCAACGCCAGCAAAAACTGAATAACCACTATGCTCTGTAGCAATATTTCTAATTAGCTCCATCATATTTACAGTTTTACCTACCCCAGCACCTCCAAACAAGCCAACTTTACCGCCTTTGGCAAAAGGGCAAAGTAAATCGATAACTTTAATGCCTGTTTCCAATAGTTCATTTCCACCTGCTTGTTCTTCATAAGTCGGAGGTTTTCTATGAATAGGCATAGCTTTTGGAGCATCTATCGGACCGGCCTCATCAACAGGCTCACCTAAAACATTCATAATTCTCCCTAAAGTTTTTTCGCCTACAGGAACAGATATTGGCGCTCCAGTATTTGTGACATCGAAACCTCTTTTTATTCCATCTGAAGTTCCCATGGCAATTGTTCTTACAATCCCATCTCCCAGTTGTTGCTGAACTTCTAAGGTTAATCCAGCTTCATCTACTTTAAGAGCGTCGTAGACCTGGGGTATAGAATCTTTCGCAAATTCTACGTCTACTACCGCTCCAATTACCTGTACTATTTTTCCTATGCTCATTTTATTTAGTCTCCATTAATAACTAAACTGCAGCTGCGCCAGCTACAATTTCTGAAAGTTCTTGTGTTATTGATGCTTGTCTAGCTTTATTATAAATTAACTGTAATTCATCAATTAAATTACTTGCGTTATCTGATGCACTCTTCATTGCAACCATTCGGGCTGACATTTCACATGCAACGTTTTCAACGATCCCTTGGTAAACCAGAGATTCGATATACCTTACCAACAAATTATCTATTACGCTTTTTGAATCAGGCTCATATATGTAATCCCAATGATGAGCAAGATTGTCTTCAGCATTCGGTTTTGTAGGTAACAAGTGTAATAGTCCTGGTTCTTGTGACATTGTATTAATAAATTTATTTTCAGCTAAATGAAGCTCATCGATATTACCCTCGGTAAAACTATCTAACATTATTTTTATTGAGCCTATTACGTCATTTATTTCTGGGCTGTCACCCAAATGACCTACCTGTGCAACAAGATTAACATTTAATCTCTTAAAAAATTTTTCTGCCTTTGATCCTATGGCACACACGTCTACTTGTATAGAGTTTTTATTCCATTCATTAATTTTTTTTAAGGATTGTTTAAATAAATTTGTATTTAATCCTCCGCACAAGCCTCTATCAGTGCTAATTACTATTAACCCAACTCTTTTTACCTGCTCTCTATCAATTAAAAAGGGGTGTTTATACTCTGGATGTGCACTTGCAAGATGGCCAACAACATTTTTTATCATTTTTGCGTAAGGACGTGCAGCTGCCATACGGCTCTGAGCTTTTTTCATTTTGCTTGCCGCAACCATTTCCATGGCTTTGGTTATCTTCTGAGTATTTTTAATACTAGAAATTTGTCCTTTTATTTCTTTTCCGCCTGACATTTAGCTTACCATGTTTGTGTTGATACAAATTTTTCTAATAACTCTTTTAAAGCCGACCCAATATCATCATTGTAATCTCCTGAGTCTTCAATCTCTTTCATAAATTCCGAATACTCAGAATTAGCAAAACCTAGTAATGCTTTTTCAAAATCTTTTATTTTACTAACCTCTACATTATCTAGATAACCTTCATTCGCAGCAAAAAGTACAAGTCCCATAGACGAAATATTTAAAGGCGAGTATTGGGTTTGTTTCATTAACTCCATAACTCTTTCGCCACGTTCCAATTGTTTTCTTGTTTGCTCATCTAAGTCTGAAGCAAACTGTGAGAAAGCTGCAAGCTCTCTATACTGAGCGAGCGCAAGTCTTACTCCTCCGCCGAGTTTTTTAATTAGCTTTGTTTGTGCTGCCCCACCAACTCTTGACACAGATAACCCAGCATCAACGGCTGGTCTTAATCCTGAGTTAAATAGATTTGTTTCTAGGAAAATCTGTCCATCTGTAATAGAAATTACATTTGTTGGAACAAATGCGGAAACATCTCCCGCTTGAGTTTCAATTATTGGCATCGCTGTCAAAGAGCCAGTTTTTCCTTTAACTTTACCATCAGTAATTTTTTCTATATGTTCAGCATTAACTCTTGATGCTCTTTCTAGAAGCCTTGAGTGCAAATAAAATACGTCGCCAGGATATGCTTCTCTTCCAGGGGGTCTTTTTAAAAGAAGCGAGACCTGTCTGTAGGCAACAGCTTGTTTACTTAAATCATCATAAATAATTAGTGCATCTTCACCTTTATCCCTAAAGTGCTCACCCATCGAACAGCCCGCATAAGGTGCAATATATTGCATTGCTGCAGATTCTGATGCCGTTGATGCAACAACAATTGTGTGTTCTAAAGCTCCGTGTTCTTCTAATTTTTTCACAACATTTGATACTGATGAAGCTTTTTGCCCAATAGCAACATAGATACACTTAACTCCAGTACCTTTTTGATTAATGATCGTATCAATGGCAATAGCAGTTTTTCCAGTTTGTCTGTCACCAATTATTAATTCCCTTTGCCCTCTTCCAATTGGCACCATCGCATCTATTGACTTCAGCCCGGTTTGGACAGGTTGGTCTACTGATTGTCTTTGAATGACTCCCGGTGCAATTTTCTCTATTGGTGAGAATTCTTTGGCGCCAATTTCTCCTTTACCATCAATTGGTGCACCTAAGGAATTTACGACTCTTCCGGTTAAGGCTTCTCCCACAGGAACCTCGAGAATTTTTCCAGTACATTTTGCGGTATCTCCTTCTGAAAGATGCTGATAGTCTCCTAAAACCACTGCTCCTACAGAATCTCTTTCTAAATTAAGAGCTAATCCATAAGTATTATTTGGAAACTCAATCATCTCACCAGCCATGACATCTGATAGTCCGTGAATTCGAACAATTCCATCTGTTACGGCTACAATTGTACCTTCTGTTTTTGCTTCTGCCGAGAGATCAGATCCTTCGATCCTCTTTTTAATTAAATCACTAATTTCTGTTGGGCTAAGTTGCATTATTCTTTCCTCTATTTTGTCAAATTAATTGAGTTTCAAGTTTTCTCAATTGTTCTTTAAATGAACCATCTATTACTAAATCATCTACTCTTACAACTGCTCCTGCTAGGAGAGTTACATCTATATTTTGCTCAATAACTACTTTTTTATTGAATCTTTTTTCAAGAGCTATCTTAACTGATTCTAGTTGCTCGCTACTCAGTTCGAAGGCTGTATCGATTTTTGCAGTTTTCAAACTTCTTTCTTCTTGCAAATACATGTTATATAGCCCCAAAATTTCTGAGATAACTAATAATCTATCATTTTCTATCAAGAGTTTTATAAATCTCGTGAACCTTTCATCTGTCGAGTCTTGAAGGATTTCAGACAAAATTTTAATTTTGTCCTTACTATCAAATGAATCATTAATCATAAGATTTTTAACTTCTTTTTCATTTACCACTAAATTTAAATTACTTAACATTTCAAGGTATTCATCTAGAGTGCTTTGGTCTCTAGCAGTCTTAAAAAGAGCTTTTGCGTAAGGTCTGGCTGTTGTTAATAATTCAGACATATTCGTTATATTTTTGTCACCAAGTCTTTAATTGCCTTATCATGAGCGCTTTTATCAATTTCTTTTTTTAAAATCATCTCAGCGCCCTCAACCACAAGTTTAGAAACATCTTTTTTCAATGATTCTTTTAATTTTAAAGACAACTGCTCAACTTCTTGCTCAGCTAATTTTAGCTTTTTTGAAGTTTCTTCAGAAGCCTTAACACTTGCTTCGTCAAGAATATCTCCTTGTCTTTTCTCTGCCATAGAAATAATGTTCTTTGCCTCGGATTTTGCTTCGGCCAATTTTGCCTCGACATCAGCTTTTGCTTTTTCTAATGATTGTTGTCCCAGTTCTGCAGCAGATAAACCGTCCGCAATAGTTTTCTTCCTTTGCTCTAAGGCGGAAGTTATTGGAGGCCAAACATATTTCATACAAAACCAAACGAAAATAGCAAAGGATATTGCTTGTCCAATTAATGTTAAATTAATATTCAATTTTTCAATCTCCTAAACTTTTAATTTACGCAACAGCAAATAATAAATAGAATGCAATACCCACAGAAATCATTGGGACCGCATCTACCAAACCAAGTACAATAAACATTTGTGTTCTTAACATCGGAATTAACTCGGGCTGCCTTGCTATACCTTCCATATATTTACCGCCTAAGTTGCCAATGCCTATTGCAGCACCTAAGGCACCTAAACCCATCATCAATGCACCTGCTATATATATTAATCCTGAACTTTCCATAATTAACCTCTTTTTATATTGTCATTAAAAAAATACCTAATGATCTCCAGTATCATGTGCCATGTTCATGTATACGACCATAAGCACCATGAATATAAACGCCTGGAGAACAATAACTAAAATGTGAAAAATTGCCCATGGAACTGAAAGTGTCCACTGAACATATAATGGTAATAATGCAATTAAAATAAAAATCATTTCGCCTGCGTATAAATTACCAAATAATCTCAAACCATGTGAGATTGGTTTTGCCAATAAAGATACTCCCTCAAGAAATAAATTTATAGGGATCAAAATCAACTTTACTAATAAATTTTTTGAAGTAAATGGGTGTAAAGTTAATTCACCTGCGAAGCCGCCGAACCCTTTATTCTTAATACTAAAAAATAATGCTAGAAAAAATACAGACAACGACATGCCCATTGTTACGTTTGGATCGGTTGTTGGCACAATTTTCATATACTCAACTCCACTTAGATGAAATAACTGCGGAACCCAGTCAACTGGAACTAAATCCATAAGATTCATTAATAATATCCAAACGAAAGCTGTTAAAGCCATTGGAGCTATTAATTTGTTTTTGTGTGAAAAAGTATCTTTCACATTAGAATCTATGAACTCAATTATTATTTCAACAGCGTTTTGTAAGCCGCCAGGAATTCCAGTGCTTGCCTTTCTTGCCACCATACTAAAAAGCATGATAAATATTATTCCTAAGCCGATTGCCCATCCCATTGAATCAACATGAATTGCATAAAAACCCATATCTTGAGCTTCCTGCGCAGTATGTGCAAATTTCCAAACACCATCGGTTGGATCCTTGCCAAATGTTAGATTTGTCAAATGGTGTTTTATATATTCTGAACCAGTTTGTGCCCCAGCCGCCATAATTATTTACTACTTTGTAGTTTTGTAAAAAAAATTGTTATAAAATTTGAAAAAATAAATGCTCCAAAGAATATTAAAGGCTCTGTGACATTCACATATAGGAATATTAAAGCAAACAATGTTACTGCAATAGACCATTTTCCAAATTCTGCAATATAAAATCGTCTTGCTTCCTCTTTTAATGATTTTGCTTTATATATAAGCAAAATATATGCCGAATAGGCATTTGAAAAATAACTTACGCCTGCACCACACAAAAAAGAGGACGCCATATAAATATCTGAGAAAAACCAAAATACTGAAGCTATTGATATATAAGTACAAAGTTCAATTATCAGTTTTCTAAGAAACATATTCTCTTCGGGTATGAAGTATATTAAGAGTGCGTAAATTTATCAATATATTTAATAACGATATCGATAAATTTAATATATATGTAATCATTTTCCCTATTTTTCAATGAATTCTTTAATAATTCTTATTTTTATAGCCTAATTTTTTTAAAAGCCCATCTAGAACCTCAAGATTGCTGTATTTAATGACTATCTTGCCACCTTTTTTTGAACTTGAATGGCTTATGTCTACATGCACCCCAAGTTTCTCTTTTAACTCGGTTTCAATTTTCATTACTTCGGCATCTTTCTTTTTTGAGATTATTTTTTTCTTTCCGGAATCGTCATTTTCTATTACAAGCTTTTCAATATCTCTAACACTTAGACCTTGGGATACAACTTTATTAGCGTAAAATTTTTGAGAAGAGGGCGTTAATGATAAAAGTGCTCTTGCATGACCCATATCAATTTTTTTATCTGACAGCATTTTTAAAACGTAATTATCTAGTGACAACAATCTTATTAAGTTAGCTATATGTGAACGAGATTTTCCTGTTTTTTTTGCTAACTTTTCTTGAGTGAACTTAAAATCCTTAATTAGCCTTTGTAGGCCTTGAGCCTCCTCAATAGGGTTCAAGTTTTCCCTTTGCACATTTTCTAAAAGAGAAAATATGGCAGCGGATTCGTCTGTGATTTCTTTAATTACTGCAGGAATTAAATCATGTCCCAAAATTTTAGCCGCTCTTAACCTTCTCTCTCCAGCTATTAATTCAAATTCATTTTTGCTGGCTTTCCTAACCAATATAGGCTGAATAACTCCTTGCTCTCTTATAGACTCAACTAAAGATTTTAAGTTATCCTCATCGAAATTTACTCTTGGCTGATAAGGGCTTACTTTGATTGAAGAGACTTTGATATTCAGCGATGTTTTTTCGACCGGTATTTTGTTTGATGTTGAAGAGCTTAGAAGAACTTCTACCCCTTTATTGCCTAGACCGCCTTTTTTTTTCGTCATGCAATTTTTCCTATTTTGAAATTTTTACTATTTCCCCAGCCAAGGCCAAGTATGACATCGAACCTTTTGACGCTCTATCATAATTAACAATGGAAGATCCGTGGCTCGGAGCCTCAGCTAAACTTACATTTCTTGGAATTACAGTTTTTAAAACATCTTTGCCAAAATGGTTCTTGAGTTCTTCTGAAACATCCTGGGCCAAATTATTTCTTGGGTCGTACATTGTTCTTAAAATTCCTCCAATCTCAAGACTCTCATTAACGGATATTTTAATCTTATCAATTGTTTCGAGCAACGCTGTTAAACCTTCTAAAGCATAATACTCGCATTGAGTTGGAATGATAACTGAATTGGATACAGCCAAAGCATTGACCGTCAGTATATTTAAAGATGGTGGGCAATCAATAATTATAAAATCATAATTATCTTGAATTTTTGCTAAGATCTTTTTTAGAACCAACTCTCTATTATTAACGTCCAAAAGTTTTACTTCAGCAAAGGTAAGAGCCTGATTTGACGGCACCAAATCAAAACCCTCTTCAGCTTTACAGATTATATCTTCTACATTTTTGCTGCTATCTAAAAGAATATCAGCAAGGGAATAATCTAAATCATATTTATTAATTCCTGATCCCATAGTCGCATTGCCTTGAGGATCCATATCAATTAAAAGAACTTTTTTGTTATTCAAAGATAAAGCAGCTGACAAATTCACGCTGGTAGTGGTTTTTCCAACTCCACCTTTTTGATTACATATTGAAAATACTTTGCTCACATCTTTTCCTTATTTGCTAATAATTACGGCATGTCTATCTGCATTTAAACCAGGCACATCAACCTTTTTTACAGTGAAATTAAGGCCTTTATTCAAATTTTTTAAATCATCTATCTCTGCGTGCGGATACTTGCCTTTCATAGCTATAATAATACCTTTTTCGCTTAAATTCTTCTTAGAATTAGAATATATTTTTGATAATGAAGCATATGATCTGCACACAACGGTATCAAAATTTGATTCTTGATTGTAATTCTCAATTCTTTCATGAACCGAATAAATGTTTTCAAGGCCTAGATTTATCTTAGCATGGTTCAAAAAGATTATTTTTTTGTTATTCGAATCGAGTAAAAAGAAATGTTTATCTTTGCACACGCAAGCCAATGGAATCGAAGGGAAACCGGCACCTGCACCAATGTCCAATATTTTTTTTCCCATAAGTAAATTTTTTATAGAAAGACTATCCAAAAGATGCTTAATTATCATGTCCTCCAAACTATTTATTGAAGTTAAATTATATAACTTGTTTGATTTACTGATTAATTCACAGAAATATAATAACTTTTCTCCAACCTCTTGGGTGTCATTTACATAATTTGACAATTCTTCAAAAAAAAATTTCTGATGAGCGCTAATTTGCATCTTTTGCTATTTTTTTCTTATCATTTTTAATAGCCTTTATCTGAACTTTTAATATTGATATAGCAGCAGGCGTAACCCCTGGAATTCTTGACGCTTGTCTAAGATTTTGAGGTTGTGCTAACGAAAGATTTTCTTTTGCTTCGTTGGATAGTGCTGAGATGGATGCATAATTTATCGTGTCCGGAAGAGCCATCTCTTCGTCTTTTTTATTTCTAATTATTTCGTTATCTTGCCTAACAATATAGCCTTGGTACTTAATTCTGGTTGCACAATTATTCCCAATTTCATTACTTGCAAACTCGTTTTCAGGCGCCAGTTGAGATAAAGATTGGTAAGTACTATTTGGTCTCTTTAAAAAATCTAATCCTGATATGGTTTTAGAATTTTGAATAATTTTTAAATCACTGAGTTTCTGCATTTCTTTGTCAATTTCATCTTGTTTTTTACTAAAAATATCAAATCTATATTTATTAACAGAACCTAATTCCCAACCAATTTCAGTTAGTCTTTGGTCTGCATTATCTTCTCTCAAATATAATCTGTGTTCTGCACGACTTGTAAACATTCGGTAAGGCTCCTGTGCGCCTTGTGTAATCAAATCATCTATCATTACTCCAATATATGAATTTTCTCTTGATGGCGCCCACATTTCTTTACCTAGTGCTTTTAAAGAAGAATTTATTCCTGCCAAAATACCCTGCGAGGCAGCTTCTTCATAGCCGGTTGTTCCATTTATTTGTCCGGCCATAAACAAACCATTTATTTTTTTGTTCTCTAAAAATGAATTTAATCCTCTCGGATCAAAAAAGTCATACTCAATCGCATACCCATATTTTTCTATTTTTACATTCTCAAGACCGGGTATCGTTTTTATAAATTTAGCTTGATCTTCTTCTGGGAGACTAGTTGATATTCCATTTGGGTAGACAAGATCCGTATTTAAACCCTCGGGCTCTAAAAAAATTTGGTGAGACTTTTTCTCTGCAAATCTTGTTACCTTGTCTTCTATAGAAGGGCAGTATCTTGGCCCCTTGCTTGTTATTACGCCATTAAATAACGGGGAGCTATCCAGTGATTCTTTGATACAAGTATGAGTATTTTCATTTGTCCTTGCTATATAACATTTAATTTGTTTTGGATGATCAGATGTTTTGCCAAGAAAAGAGAATACAGGTCTTGGCGTATCGCCTGGCTGCTCTATCAAATCTGTATAATCAATAGTTTTGCCATCCAGTCTAGGAGGTGTGCCAGTTTTTAAACGACCCATTCTCAAATCGAGCTCGCTCATTCTTCGCGCAAGTTTATTTGAAGCATTTTCGCCAATCCTGCCAGCCGAAAAAGATCTTTGCCCAATGTGGATCATGCCAGATAAAAATGTACCAGCAGTTAGTATAACATTATTGGTTTTAACCATTGAGCCATCTAATAATTCTACACCGTAAATTGAATTATTTTTTATAATAATATCTACAACTTCACCATCTAAAACTTTTAATCTTTCTTGGCTTCTAATTTCTTTTTGTATAAAGAGTTTATATAGATCTCTGTCTGCTTGAGATCTTGTCGCCCAAACTGCAGGCCCTTTTTTTTTATTTAAAGTTCTAAAATGTAT
>CENP01061673.1_pt1 | contig 15499 bp, 11 predicted proteins | sample 361281 | NCBI WGS metagenome assembly CENP01 (sample SAMEA2591122, study PRJEB7988) | marine metagenome | biome: marine biome (ENVO:00000447); feature: deep chlorophyll maximum layer (ENVO:xxxxxxxx); material: saline water (ENVO:00002010), including plankton (ENVO:xxxxxxxx) | depth 70 m
TATCTATTTATTTTTGACAATAAACTACACATATTTGATTTTAGTTCTAGATCATTTAAGACAAACCTAACAACATCTAATGATTATCTTAAAGGTGAAATTACATCGATAAAGCTCATCGATAAATATTTGTATTTATCAACAGGGAATGGAATTGTTGGTATTAATGTAAAAAAATCTAAAAATCCTAGAAAGTCATTTAGAAACAGTATAGAACAATTTGAATTCAATAACTTACTTAATGATAAGGTTCCTAAATCTTTCTCAGATATCGAAAAAGTTGGGGATTATTTTTTTGTTGGGAGTGAGAATGATGGTCTTTCACTTTATAAAAATGACTTTAACCAATTGATAAAGAAGTTTGACTATGAGAGGGGGAATTCTAGAACACTTTCATCTAAATCGATTGTCAAAATTTTTAATGATGATTTGAAAAATCAATTATTATTGGCAACTAGAGGCAGTGGATTATTTACATTTAATTTAAGAGACAGTTTATTTGCAAATTACAATTTAAGCGATGGTCTACTTTCAAATAATATAAATGATTTTGCGAAAATTGATGGTAAAATTTGGATACAATCTGGCAATGGAATAAATTTTTTTGAAGATGGGATACTTAGAAATATAAACCCTGATGATGGTATAAAAATTAATTCATTCCATAAAGAATCTATCCATAAGATGGATGAAAAAATATTTCTTACTGGTTACAATAACTCAGAAACCTTTAATCCAAATGAGATTAAGAAATCTCAATCTTATAAACTTAAAGTGGGAGTTTTAAATATTACAGGCTATGATGATGAAAATACTGGAAGAATTATAGCGAAATCGGATAGCTTAATAAGCTTAGATGAAAGCGTTAGTTCGCTAGAATTAAATCTTTTCACAAATGCCTCAAATAAAAACAATCTAGTCCAATACTCTTACAAAACTTCATTTGGGGGGAATATTATTGATGTAGCTAATTTCAAAAATAAAATTAAGTTAAACTCTTTGCCATTTTATGATTCTCAAATCCAAATTTTTGCTAAAGATGGTAACGGAAATAAAAACTCAAATGCCCTCATTTTAAATTTCTACAATATCCCTCCTTGGTGGTTAAGAACAGAAACAATTATTTTTTACGTTGTTTTCGGTTTAATATCAATTTATTTGGTTGTCAAGTTTAGAGAAAAACAGACAAAGAAAAGAATTGAGGGAGAACGTAAATCTAAGGAACTTGAGGAAGCAAGAAATCTTCAAAATAGTCTTTTGCCAAAAATTAATCCAGAAGTGGATGGTTATCAAATTAGCACTTTTTTAAAATCAGCAACAGAAATAGGAGGTGACTATTATGATTTTTTCTATGAAAAAGGGAAATATTTTTATGCAATTTGTGGAGATGCAACTGGACATGGTGTAATTTCTGGGATAATGGTTTCAGTAACTAAAGCTGCACTAAACGGGATTCCCATGAGTTCACCGAGTAAAATTTTAGAGCAATTGAATGGAATTGTTAAAAAAGTAAATTTTGGAAGATTAAGAATGAGTTTAAGTGTTGCAAAAATTAATGTGGACTCAATTGAGTTAAGTTCTGCTGCAATGCCACCTACCTATTATTTTAATTCAAAAAAAAATAATCTTGAAGAAATTTTGGTTCCGAACTTACCCCTTGGTGGAATTCAGAGGGAAAAATTTGATGGAATAAAGTTAAACTTTAAAAAAGGAGATTTAATTGTTATGATTTCTGATGGACTTCCTGAATTACCAAATCCAAATGAAGAGCTACTCGATTATGAGAAAGTTGAGCAATGTTTAAAAAATAATTCAAAGAAAGATGCTGAGGAAATAAAAGATGCACTAGTAAATCTTTCTGACGAATGGTCAAACGGTAAATTAAACCCTGACGATATTACAATTGTTGTAATTAAAAAAGCAGCTTAGAATGATTATTTCATTACATTTTAAGATCTAATTTTTATTAGTTTATCTTAAGAATAATTATCTTTTGTAATTAACTAAATGAGGCCAAATAAAAAAATATTAAAAATCCACCCTCTAGACAACTTAGTTGTTGCTCTATCTGACCTAAATAAGGGAGAGATTTTCAATATTGATAATAAAAAGATAAAGTTAAAAACAGATGTAAAAGCAAAACATAAATTTGCAATCGATAATTTGAATTTGGGAGGTCAAGTATACCTATATGGAGTGCTTGTTGGAAAGGCAATTAAATCTATATCTGAGGGGGAGGCCATAAATACGCAAAACATTTGTCATTATACAAAAAGATATACCTTACCTAAAAAACTAAAAAAAACATCTACACCCAATTTATCTAATAATCAATATAGCAGTAAAACCTTTGATGGTTTTCATAGAGAGGATGGCAAAGTAGGAACGGAAAATAATTGGCTCGTAATCCCACTTGTGTTTTGTCAAAACCGAAACATAGATGAATTAAAAAAAGCTTTATTAAGTGGCTTAGGATATGGTAGCTCAAGAGAAAGAGTTTTTAATCTTGCTAGATTAATTTCAAATTTTAAAGCTGGTGCAACAAAATCAGAATTACTGAATGAAAAAGTATTGACTTCAGAAAAGGACAGTTCACAAAAACCACTATTTTCAAATGTAGATGGGATATATTTTTTAACTCATGAAGGGGGATGTGGCGGGTCGAAATATGATTCTGTTAGCCTCTGTAATTTAATTGCAGGCTATATTAATAATCCTAATGTTGCGGGAGCAACTATTTTAAGTCTAGGATGCCAACATGCTCAAATAAGTCTTTTGGAAAAATCATTGAAAAGAATAGCACCGGATCTTAAAAAAACAATTTTCTTCATGGAGCAGCAAAAAAGTAATTCGGAAGAAGAATATTTAGCAGAATGTATTAAAAAAACATTTGTTGGTCTTATTGAGGCAAACAAAATTAAACGTAAACCTGCATCATTGAGTAAACTTACCTTAGGATTAGAATGTGGAGGTTCAGATGGCTTTTCTGGAATTTCAGCAAATCCAGTGTTAGGATTTGTTTCTGATATAATTGTTGGGCAAGGCGGCTCAGCAATTTTATCTGAATTTCCAGAATTAAATGGAGTTGAACAAGAGTTAATTAATCGATGTACCACTCTGGAGAAAGCAAAAAAATTTAAAACTTTAATGCAAAATTATAATAGAAAAGCAACTGCCTTAGGAGCAGGTTTTGATTCTAATCCTTCTCCAGGAAACATAAAAGATGGTCTAATAACTGATGCTATTAAGTCAGCTGGAGCTGCAAAAAAAGGCGGAACTTCCCCGATAGTTGATGTATTAGATTATACAGAACAAACTATTATTCCAGGCTTAAATCTTTTATGTACTCCTGGGAATGATGTTGAATCAACTACAGCACTTGCAGGGTCAGGTGCCAATATTATTTTATTTACAACAGGTTTGGGAACTCCTACAGGAAATCCTGCAGTTCCTGTTATTAAAGTTTCCTCTAATACAAGTTTATATAATAACATGGCAGATATTATTGATTTTAATACAGGTACTATTATTGACGGAACTAGTACAATTGAGGATTGTGGAGAAAAACTTTTAAATTTTGTTTTAGAAGTGGCAAGTGGAAGAGTAAAAGTTTGTGCTCGGGAACTGGATCAGAATGATTTTATTCCATGGAAAAGAGGTATGTCACTATAAATTTAATACGATGAATAATAAATTTTATCTAAAAAATAAAACTGTTATTATTACAGGAGGTGGAAGTGGAATTGGCGAAGCTATTTCATGCACCCTTGCATCCCAAGGCGCAGTTGTTCATATCTTGGATAATCAATTTGAATCTGCACTGGAAACGGTAAATCGTATCAAAAAAAATAATTTTGTTGGTATAGCCCACAAATGTGATGTTTCAAATAATGAAGAAGTCAATCAAGTCATTCTTGAAATTCATAAAACATCAAACATTGAAATCCTAATTAATAATGCTGGAATTGCTCATGTCGGGAACATAGAAAACTGTAAAGAAGAAGATTTAGATAGATTATATAATGTTAATATCAAAGGAGTTTATAATTGTTCAAAAGCTGTTATTCCAATTATGAAAAAAAATAAAAATGGTTTGATTATTAATCTCGCATCTATAGCTTCTAGTGTTGGTATTAGTGATCGATTTGCATATTCTATGACAAAGGGTGCTGTTCTTACTATGACCTATTCAATTGCTAAAGATTATGTGAAAGATAATATTAGATGTAATTGTATTTCACCAGCCAGAGTCCATACTCCCTTTGTAGATGGCTTTATAAAAAAGAATTATCCGAATGAAGAAAAAAAAATGTTTAAAAACTTATCAAAAACTCAACCCATAGGACGCATGGGAACCCCACAAGAGATTGCGGATCTTGCTTTATACCTTTGTTCTGAGGAAGCAAAATTTATAACCGGATCAAATTTTGCAATTGACGGAGGATTTGTAACTCTTAATTCACAATAATTATGAAACTAATTAGATTTGGTCAACTTAAAAAAGAAAAGCCAGGCATATTAAAATCTGATGGAAAGCGACTTGATGTTTCTGCTTTTGTACCCGATTATGATGAAAACTTTTTTAGAGAAGAAGAGTATAAAGGTCTAAAAAAATGGCTTTCTCAAAATGAAAATTCTTGTCCTGTAGTTAACAAAAGTACCAGATGGGGCTGTCCCTTAGCAAGGCCTTCAAAAATTGTCTGTGTGGGATTAAATTATGCTAAACATGCCAAAGAAAGTGGTATGGAAATACCAAATGAACCTGTTTTATTTTTTAAATCAACTTCTGCAATTGTAGGACCATATGATCCAATTGTCATACCCAAAGGAAGTGTCAAGACGGACTGGGAGGTAGAACTTGCCATAGTTATTGGCAAGGAAGCTTCATATGTTTCAAAGCATGAGGCTTTAAAATATGTAGCTGGCTATGTTCTTCATAATGATGTAAGCGAACGTTCTTTTCAGTTAGAGCGTTCGGGACAGTGGGTAAAAGGGAAGAGTAGTGACAGTTTTGCTCCCATAGGCCCATTTATTGCCACTAGTGATGAAATTATAGATCCAAATAATCTCAACCTTTGGCTTAAACTTAATGGAGAAACTATGCAGGATAGTAATACATCTGATTTTATTTTTAATGTTCAAGAAGTAATAAGTCATATTAGTCAATTTATGACTTTACTTCCAGGTGATGTTATTTCAACAGGAACACCCTTCGGAGTTGGCCTAGGATTAAACCCACCAAAGTACTTAAAAGAAGGAGATGAAGTAGAATTGGGTATTGAAGGTTTGGGAATTTCAAAACAAAAATGTGTAACTCATAAAAATGATAATTGATAGCCATCAACATTTTTGGAATTATAATCCTGAAAGAGATACTTGGATAGATGAATCAATGCAAGCACTTAAAAAAAATTTTCTTCCAGAAAATTTAAAACCAATTTTAATAGATAATGGAATAGACGGTTGTATTTCAGTTCAAGCAGATCAATCATACCAAGAAACAGAGTTTTTACTACAATGTGCATCTAATAACAACTTTATAAAAGGTGTTGTTGGTTGGGTTGATTTATGTTCACCTGATTTAGAGAAAAAATTAAAAAGGTACAGTACAGATAAAAAATTTAAAGGTGTGAGGCACATCGTTCAATCTGAATCCAAAGAATATTTACTTCGGAAGGATGTACAAGCTGGAATATCAAAATTATCCAATTTCAACCTTACTTTTGACTTGTTACTTACTCCGATTCAGCTCCAATCTGCAATTAAGTTGGTAAAAACTTTTCCTAATCAAAAGTTTGTTCTAGATCATATTGCAAAACCTCGTATATCTGAACCATTAAGTAAAACTTGGTTAAATGACATAATTAATCTATCGAAACAGAATAATGTCTTTTGTAAGATTTCAGGATTAGTAACCGAGACAAAAGGCTATAATTTTCTGGAAGCTGATTTTTTACCTTTTCTAGATATAATATTTCAATATTTTGGTTTTGACAGGATAATGTATGGTTCCGATTGGCCAGTTTGTTTACTAGCGGCACAATATAAAAAGGTACTTGATATAATTACAGATTATTTATCAAGCTACGATTCTAAAACTAGAGAAAAAATAATGGGAACAAATGCCCAAATATTTTATAACTTATAGTAAAAATGGATTTAGGATTAAAGGGTAAAATAATAATTGTAACTGGAGGCTCAAAGGGGATTGGTTCTGGTATTGTTTCAGTTTTACTAGAGGAAGGAGCTATACCCATTATAGTAGGAAGAGACAAAAAGACTATTATAAGTGCAGTAAATAAATATAAAGAAAGAAATCTTGAAGTTGGTTTTGCATTTGCAGAGTTGACTGATCCGAAGCAATGCGAGCAAGCCGTAAAAAAAATAATAAATGACTTTAGAAAAATTGATGGTCTTGTAAATAATGCTGGAGTTAATGATGGAATAGGCTTAGAAAAGGGGAAGTACGAAGACTTTTTAAATTCAATAAATAAAAACGTTGCTCACTATTATAAAATGGCTCAACTAGTGTTACCCGAACTAAAAAAAAATAAGGGTACAATTGTAAACATCGGCTCGAAAGTGTCGGCTACGGGACAAGGCCGGACATCAGGATATGCCGCTGCATGTGGGGGTAGAAATGCATTAACTAGAGAATGGGCAGTAGAATTAATACCTTATTCGATAAGGGTTAATAGTGTAATTGTAGCAGAATGTTATACACCTTTGTATAAAAAATGGGTTGAAAGTTTTGAAAATCCAGAGGAAAAGCTTGCCTCAATAACTGACAAAATACCCCTAGAAAAGCGGATGACCACAATTGAAGAAATTGCTAGTACAGTAGCTTTTTTAATTTCAGAAAAATCGAGCCATACAACTGGACAATTAATTTATGTTGATGGGGGTTATACTCATTTAGATCGAACTATTTTATAACCTATTCAAATAAATATGGAGAGTGATTATAAAAAAAAGTACTGTTTAGCATTGGATTTAAAAAATGATCCAAAAAAAATTCAGGCCTACATAGATCACCATAAAAATGTATGGCCTGAAATTAAAGAAAGTATAAAAAATGCTGGGATCAGTCATCTTGAGATTTTTCATACTCATAATCGTTTGTTCATGATTATTGAAGCAAATAAAAAATTTTCTCTCCAAAATAAATCTAAAATGGATTCAGAAAATCCTTTTGTTCAAAAATGGGAACAATTAATGTGGGATTATCAAAAATCACTTCCAAACACAAAAAAAGGAACTAAATGGGTTCTTATGGAAAAAATTTATGATTTAGATAAATCACATCGTGATTAAAAATGTAATAATACTTATGAATGTAAAATCACCATCTTTAGTTTCTAGGCAAGTATTAGTACCTTTTATATTGGTTACTTCTCTTTTTGCTCTTTGGGGTTTTGCAAACGACATTACAAATCCAATGGTAGCTGCATTTGGAACGCTTATGGAACTATCAAACGCTAAAGCTGCTTGGGTACAGTTAGCTTTTTATGGTGGCTATGCAACAATGGCTATACCGGCTGCAATTTTTGTAAGAAGATTTAATTATAAAAAAGGAATTATTCTTGGTCTGGCACTATATTCATTGGGTGCACTTCTTTTTTATCCAGCTGCAAAATTTGAAGCATTTGGATATTTTTTGATGTCACTATACATATTGACATTTGGATTAGCTTTTTTAGAAACAACGGCTAGTCCTTATATAATGTCAATGGGTGAAGACAAAACTGCAACACGAAGACTCAATTTAGCACAGGCTTTTAATCCTTTTGGATCTCTACTGGGCATGTTTGTAGCATCCAATTTTATTCTTTCAAAATTAAAATCAGATCAAAGAGACATTTCAGGAGAATTAATATTTAATTCATTGGAGAATGTTGAAAAAGCAATAATTAGAACACATGATTTAAGCATAATTAGTATGCCTTATATTATTTTAGGATTCTTTGTAGCTGTGATGTTAATCTTGATTACGATTACTAAAATGCCACATAAAATTAGTGAATCACATTTATCAGATGAATTAGAGGCCTTTAAAAGATTATTTCGAAATTCCAATTACAGGGAAGGAGTAATTGCTCAAATTTTTTATGTAGGTGCACAAATTATGTGTTGGACATTTATAATACAATACGCTGATAAATTAGGAATACCAAAAGCCCAGGCTCAAAATTATAATATTTTAGCAATGAGTATTTTTTTAATAAGTAGATTTCTTTGTACTTATTTAATGAAATTTATAAGCTCAAAAAAACTGCTAACTCTATTTGCAGTTGGAGGTATAATCTCAATTTTCGGAGTAATTTTTATTCATGATATTAGAGGGCTTTATTTTCTAATTGCTACCTCTGCGTTTATGTCTTTAATGTTTCCAACAATATATGGTTTGGCACTTCATGGGTTAGGGAGTGATACTTCATTAGGGGCAGCAGGACTTGTCATGGCAATCGTAGGAGGAGCACTTATGCCACCCTTACAGGGATGGATTGTAGATTTCGAAGCTGTGGGGAACTACAAAGCAGTAAATATTTCATTTGTTTTACCTTTAATTTGTTTTTGTGTTATTGCAGCTTATGGTTACCGTACATTAAAAGTTCACAAAAATTAAATATCATGAAATCAGATATTCATTACATTAACAGCAAATATCCTTCAATACCTGACCTAAGGAATAAGGCTAAATCTAAAATTCCCAGATTTGCTTTTGAATATTTAGATGGTGGGTGTAATGATGATATAAATTTGAAAAGAAATACACAACGAATTCGAGAAGTTGAGTTAAAGCCTAAATATTTAGTTTCATACAAAGAACCTAATTTAAAGGTAAATCTATTCGATGAAACATATGATGCACCTTTTGGAATTGCACCTATAGGGCTACAAGGTTTAATGTGGCCTAAGGCACCAGAGATTCTAGCAAGAGCTGCTTTTAACCATAATATTCCTTTTATTTTAAGCACCGTGTCTACTTCAAGTATAGAGACCATTTCCGAAATAACTGAAGGTAAATTCTGGTTTCAATTATATCATCCAGCTGAAGAAAGTGTAACTAAAGATTTATTAAAAAGAGCTCAATCATCAGGTTGTAAGGTTTTAATTATTCTTGCGGATGTCCCTTCTTTTGGTTATCGTCCTCGAGATATCAGAAATGGATTAGCTATGCCGCCTAAATTTTCTCTCAAAAATTTAATTGAAGTATTAAAAAGACCCGAGTGGGCTTTAAAGACTTTAATAAATGGGCAACCATCATTTGAGGTTTTAAAACCTTATATGCCAAAAAGCTTAAATTTAAAACAATTAGCAAAATTTATGGATAGTACTTTTTCTGGAAGATTAAATGAAGAAAAAATTAAAAAGCTCCGAGATAGTTGGAAAGGGAAATTGGTCATTAAAGGGACTGAATCTATTCATGATATTGAAAAAGCTTACAAATTGGGAATAGATGGTGTTATAATATCTAATCATGGTGGAAGGCAAATTGACGTTGGACAGGCAACTGTAGATTCATTAAAAACCATCGCTCCAATTTATAAGGATAAATTAAAAATAATGATGGATAGCGGAATTCGCGGGGGTGCTGACGTTGCAAGAGTTTTAGGAGTTGGAGCAGACTTTACATTTCTAGGAAGGTCATTTATGTATGGTGTTTCTGCGCTAGGCTCAAATGGAGGTACTCATACAATATCTGTAATTAAGAAGCAATTAAAGCAGATTATGGAACAACTTGGTTGTAGTAAAATAAAAGATTTTGTTGATACACGTATATATCAGTGATTCATACAATTAAAATTAAAAATCTATAACCTATTAGCAGATATTATTTAGTAGTATCAAACTGTTTAAGTGTGCTAACTGATTTAATATTGGAGTTATTTATCAATCTAAGAAGATCTAACAACTGATCTATGTTTCTCATGTAATATTTGGCTGCAGTTTTTTTCTTCCCAACTTTTATTTTATAGCTCTTAGAGGGTAAACTCAAGAACATACTTTCATCTGTTACGTCATCTCCTGCAGCTAGACAAAAGGCGTATTTTTTTTGGTTAATTAGATCAAGAGCGCTGACTCCTTTATTTATATTAGAAGGTATTAGTTCTAGAACTTTATTTCCATCCAGTAATGTTAAATCATTTGGCAACAAACTTTTTAAAACTGTTTTTAGCTCAACTGCTCTTTGAATACCTAATTCTGGATCTGCTTTTCTATAATGCCATGAAAGTGAGTTTGTTTTATGTTCAATAAAAGTCCCTGGGGTGTTGTCAGTAAATGTGTTAAGTACTGGAAGTAAATGTTCAATCCATTTTTTACTAGGTCCCTTTTTCTGATGCCATTCACTATCTTTTTGCTTTAAATAAAGACCGTGCTCAGCAACTAAAGTAAGGTTCAAACCTGCAAAATGTTTATCTAAAAATGAATAAGTTCTACCACTTACAATAACAACGTCAGTATTTTCATGAGAACTTATATTTTCTAATAAATCTAAAACAGGTTTAGGAGGAACAACTTTTTCTGGATTTTCGTGGAATCCCACAAGGGTGCCATCGTAATCCAATAATAAAAGTCTTCTTTTCGACTCTTGGTAAGACTTTACTATTTTTTTAGTAACTGCAGGAGTAACCAATTTTACTTTTGAAGAAAATTCCTTTTTTGATGTCTCATTAAGTGTATCAATGAAATTTGATGACCATTTATTTATGTCATATCGTTTAATACGATTTCTTAGGATCAAATTTCTTTCCTTCTGTTCTTTTAAAGGCATTTCAACAGCAGTTTTTATTGCTTGGGAAAGTTGTTCTATATCAAAAGGATTTACTGATATTGCTTGAGGTAATTCTTTTGAGGCTCCTGCTAGTTCACTTAATATTAAGACACCATCATTATTAATACGTGTTGCCAAATACTCTTTTGCAACTAAGTTCATCCCATCGCGAAGAGGTGTTATCATCGCAACATCAGCTGAAACATACAAATCAATCAGATTTTCAAAAGGCATTGAACGATAATAATACCAGACTGGAGTCCAATTTACTGTGGCAAATTTACCATTTATCCGGCCAACAACTTCATCTGTTTGTCGTTTTAAAATTTTGTATTGTGGAACCTTAGATCTTGATGGTACTGCTAACATTACTAACCTTATTTTGTCATGATATTCTGGGTTAGTATCTAGAAATCTTTCAAAAGCCAACAACCTATTCAATACCCCCTTAGTATAATCTAGTCTGTCAATTGATAGGATTAACTTTCCCTCATTAGCCAACTTATGGGTATTAATTTGCCTTTTTAACTCTGAATTACCAGGAGAAATCCTTAAGTTTTTTTGTGCGGCCTCTTCAAATTTCTTGAAATCTATACCCATTGGGAAGGTATTTGCAACTATTTCTCTACCTTGATAAAGGATTATATTAAAGTTAACTTCTAAGTTTAAAATTCTTTTAACAGAACTTAGAAAATGACGCTCATAATCATAAGTATGAAAACCTAAAAGATCCGCTCCTAACATTCCTCTTAATAGCTCTTCTCTTTTAGCAAAAATTCTAAAAATTTCAAATGAAGGAAAAGGTATATGAAGGAAAAAGCCAATTGTAACATTTGGATTAACATCTTTAATCATCTGGGGACAAAGCAAAAGTTGATAATCGTGCACCCATACTTTATCACCATCTTTGACAACTTTTAAAATCTCGTCAGCAAATTTTTGATTTACCTCTTTATAGGATTCCCACTGATACAAATCAAATTTGTGAATTTCAATAAAGTAATGAAATAATGGCCAAAGGCATTTGTTGGAAAACCCAAAATAAAAATTATCTAATTCTAACTCATTAAGAAAGACTGGGCAAAACTGCTTATCCAATAAATCCTTATTAATCTGCCTTTTACTTTTTTTGTCTAAACTGTCTGAACTTACTCCTGGCCAACCAATCCATAGTGAATCACCCTCATTATGAAAGGATTTTAAACCAGTAGCAAGCCCACCGCTAGTAGGTGTGAAAAACCATTTACCATCACTACTTTCAGCTTGTACAGGTAGCCTGTTTGATACGATTATATTTTTAGCCATATTAATTAATATGAATACAAAATTAACACCATTCAAAAAGTAATAGCCAAAAAAGTCACTTTAAATTGAATTTATCCTAATTTAAGAATGTTACATGGTAATTAAAGATAATACTTCAATAAATCACATCCAATATTTCAGATACTTATCTCTTTAATGTTTTACTGTATGAAAATCCAAAAAAGTGATTTTTTCATATTAATTTTAAACAATATGAATTAACCTAATTATCAAATCATGTCTGTCCTCAAAAACTTAAATTATGGTATTATAGGTAATTGTAGATCAGCTGCTCTTATAAGCGACAAAGCATCTATTGATTGGTGCTGTTTACCAAAGTTTGATTCCTCATCAGTATTTGCAAAAATCCTAGATGACAAAAAAGGGGGAGGGTTTTGGATAGAAACAAAACAAAAATTTCATATTTCCCAAGCTTATCTAGAGAATACCTGTATTCTTAGGACTATTTTCCGAAATGAAAACCATGAATTTGAGGTAATAGACTTTATGCCTAGATTTATAAAAAATAAAGGAGAGTTTTATGCGCCCCCTGAAATAATTAGAATTGTTAGACCAATCAAAGGATCTCCTGAAATTAAGTTTAAGTATGACCCGAGATTAGAATATGCTCAAGGGGAGACTAAACATGTTGTTAAAAAAAATATGATTAGAAGTCGTGTAGATAGTCCAAAACATGATAGCCTTTTTTTGTATACAAATATTGAAAATATTAAAATAATACAGTCCAGTTTGCATAAACTTGAAGAAACAATTTTTTTTAATATTTCATACAATGAAAAATTAAAAACACCCCAGCTTTCCGATTGTCTTTTAAATTTTGATAGGACAAAAGTTTATTGGCTGAATTGGTGTTCAAAAACACCAGTTTTTAAACATTACAATAATCAAATTTTGAGAAGTGCTATGACATTAAAACTAATGTCTTATGACAAAACCGGAGCAGTATTAGCAGCAGTAACTACATCATTACCTGAAACTATCGGAGAGGTGAGAAATTGGGATTATCGTTTCTGTTGGATTCGTGATGCATCTATGGTTATCAGAGTAATTTCTAAACTCGGCCATAAAAGGATTGTAAAAAACTTTATAAATTTCATTATAGAATTAATTCCTGATAAGGCACAAAAATTGCAAATAATGTATGGAATAAATGGTGAGGAAATTCTTACAGAAGAGTTTTTAGATCACCTTTCAGGTTACCAAGGTTCTAAGCCAGTAAGAATTGGAAATGCTGCATATACTCAAAAACAAAATGATATTTATGGAATTTTAATGGATGCAATTCATGCTGAGATTAAACAGTTTTCCATTGGCTTTGAAAGATTACAAGAAATTTGGTCGATTGTTAAAGGAGTAGTTTGGGTTGTGAAAAATAATTGGCAAAATCCTGACAAAGGAATATGGGAATTCAGATCTGAGGATCTTCATTTTACCTTTTCTAAAGTATTATGTTGGGTAGCAATTGATCGTGCAATAAAAATTGCAGAATTATTGGATAAAAATGAAGCAGCTAAAAAATGGGAGCCTTTGAAAAATCAGATTAAAGATGATATCGAAAATAAAGCATGGAATGAAGAGATACAGGCTTACACACAATCCTATGGATCAAAACACCTCGATGCCTCAGTTTTACTAATAGAACAATACGGATTTATAAATCCAAATGAGTCACGATTCATAAGCACAGTCAATGCTATTGAAAAAGAGCTCGCATATGAGGGTCTATTGTATAGATATAAAAACCATGATGATTTTGGTTTACCGTCTTCGTCATTTACAGTTTGTACCTTTTGGTTTATAAATAGTTTAATCAAGATTGGGGAAGTAGATAAAGCAAAAACTTATTTTGATAATTTATTAAGTTTCGGGAACCATCTTCAACTCTTTAGTGAAGATATTGACTTTAAATCAAAACGTCTTCTTGGAAATTTCCCACAAGCATATTCACATCTTGCACTTATTGATACAGCATTATCATTTAATTTGACGTCCTGATGAAACTGTTTTTTCGCAATATACTAGGATTATTTTTAGTATTAACTTTTACAACTGCTTCAAATGCCCAGAGTATAAAAAAAAGTAAAATTTCAAGTAATTTATATTTATATGATTTGATTGAAAAAAAATCAAAACTGTTAAAAAGTGAAAATAGACATATTGAAGCTCCTAATTGGGATCCTAAAAATAATTTTTTAATTGTAAATTCTAATGGCAGATTAGAAAAATATGATACCGAAGGGAATTATATAGATGTAATACCGACAGGCTCCTTAAAGAAATGTAATAATGATCATGGAATTTCTTACGATGGTAAAAATTTATTTTTTTCTAGTGGGAAAACCAAAATTAAGGGGCATAGCTCATTCATATATAAGGTTTCTATTTTAGGAGGAAAACCAGAACTTTTGACAGAAGATTCACCCTCGTATTGGCATGGTGTTTCACCTAATGGGAAAGATATTGTTTACACAGCTAAAAGGAATGACAACTATGATATTTATAGGATGAATATTGATGAGAAAAAAGAAGTTAGGTTGACTTTTGTACGAGGATTAGATGACGGCCCAGAGTATTCACCTGACGGGAAATTTATATATTTTAATTCCTTCAGAGAAGGGAAAATGGAAATTTGGCGAATGCTAATAGATGGTTCTAGTCAGGAGAAATTAACAGATGATGATTATTCTAATTGGTTCCCGCATGTAGCTCCTGATAATAAAAAGTTTATATTTCTGAGTTATGTTGAGGATCAAAAACAAAATCATCCTTTTGGTAAAAATGTTAAATTGAGACTATATAATTTAATTACAAAATCAATAGAGGATATTACACCAACATTTATTGGAGGGCAAGGGACAATTAATGTTTCATCATGGAGTCCTGACGGAACTAAGTTCGCATATATATCTTATTCGTTTCAATAATTTACAATTTAGCTCGAGCTCTTTAATAAAATAGTTTTTTGTATTTTCAATGTTAGAGTTAGCAGAGAAAACAACTCAAAAGCACATGTTTAAAATAACGTACTTTTTTTTCTTTTTTTATCTAATTAGTGTAAATATTTCATTAGGTCAAGAAGTTATTCTAAATCAGTTATTGCAAAAGCAGTAAGAATAGGATATGAAGACAGCGATCAAATAAAAATTGACTAAAATTATCATTACTTTTTACTTTAAAATTATCGCTATATTTAGAGTAATTGTTAAATATAATATTATCCAATGAATTCAGAAAGAAGAAAATTTTTCACATCCATAGCACTTGGTGTAGGAGCTACCGCATTTCCCAATTTTGTTGAGGATTTTGAAAATCTAGAAGCAGTAAACTCCAATTCAACAATTAACCCTGGCGAATTATCAAATTGGTTCAAGAAAATAAAAGGAGAACATAGAGTTG
>CENP01237888.1_pt1 | contig 15497 bp, 15 predicted proteins | sample 361281 | NCBI WGS metagenome assembly CENP01 (sample SAMEA2591122, study PRJEB7988) | marine metagenome | biome: marine biome (ENVO:00000447); feature: deep chlorophyll maximum layer (ENVO:xxxxxxxx); material: saline water (ENVO:00002010), including plankton (ENVO:xxxxxxxx) | depth 70 m
ATGGCAGAAGAAAAATGTCAGCGGTGTTGTTTTCATGATGAACGAAAAAAAAGAGAATGGTTTGGTTGAACCTTTTGGACTTCCCTTTTCGAGTTTGCCCAAAAACATACCTATATTTCCATTACCGGGTGCTTTATTGTTACCACATGGTAGAATGCCGCTTAATATTTTTGAAGACAGGTATGTCAAAATGATATTGGACAGTTTACGCGAATCACGATTAATTGGTATGGTACAGCCTATCAGTGAAATTAAGGACACAAATACTGATGAGTCGGAGCTATTCCATATAGGTTGTCTAGGTCGTATTATTTCTTTTTCAGAAATGGATGATGGTCGAATTTTTATAACGCTCCAAGGTGTTGCTCGGTTTAAAATCCTAGATGAACTAAAAAATCAATTTCCCTACCGCTCTATTACTGCGCAGTATAATGATTATGAAGATGACTATGACCCATATAAGGCAGTCAAGGGGAGAAACAATTTAGCAAATATATTGGGGAATTACCTCGAAGAAAAAAAAGTCGCGTTAGAATGGAAAGAACTCGAAAAAACAAAAGACCGGCGATTGGTTGCATCAATTGGAATGATGCTTCCGTTTAGCAATACAGAAAAGCAAGCTATATTGGAATCTAATAATTTTGATCAAATGGTTGATATTATTAACTCATTAATTGAGATGGAATTAGCGACCGGCGATAGTTTAGCGACTAAACATTAGAGGATATTGTTATAAATCATGAAAAGTAGTTTCGATAAAAAACTTTTGGAAATATTAGTCTGTCCACTTACAAAAGGCCCCTTAAACTATAATGCTGAGAATCAAGAATTAGTGAGCAAAGCGGCCAACCTAGCATTCCCAATTCGTGATGGTATTCCGATTATGTTAATCGATGAGGCTAGATCAATAAAAAAATAGACGGTTCAAGCGCTTATAAAGAGCGTCCCTCTAGAAGTTTCGGCAAATCGCCAACATCTCCCTTGGCGTATAACATTAAATTCTTTTTTAACGGACCTAATTTATTCGTTATAGTTAAACCCAATTGTCTAAGCACTTTAAGCGGCAAAATATTATTAGAAAAAAGCCGGTTAAGTGTATCGGTGAAAAATAACATCGAAGTATTATCAAAATGTCTCCACATTTCATACTCTTTTAAAGTCGAAAACCCTCCAATATCCAGCCCCAGTCTAGCGTTATCGACAAGAACTTCAGCTAAAGCTGCCACATCACGTAAACCCATATTAAAACCCTGGCCTGCAATAGGATGCAAGCCATGAAAAGCATCACCAACCAGGGCCAACCGTTCGTCAATGCACTTATTTGCAAACTGGAAGGAGAGAGGATAAGTCCATTTTGGACTAATAGCGCTTACACGTCCCAAGAAGTCACCAAACTTTTGGTTTAATAAAAAATTAAATTGCTCGTCTTGCATCTCTAGTATTTTCGAAATCTTTTCAGTTTTATCAATCCACACAATTGATGATTTTATGTTTTTTCCACGATCATTTCTCATAGGTAAAATGGCAAATGGTCCACCCGAATAGAAGTGCTCATGTGCTATATTATTGTGGTCATATTCGTGTTCAACGTTAAGCACTATTCCTGTCTGTTTATAATCATAGCGAGTAAGGGAAATTGCTGCCTCAGATCGCACTTGAGATTGTCGTCCGTCAGCACCGACTATAAGAGAAGCCTTTATTATCTGCTGGTTTGTGAGCATGGCAAAGACACCCTCATTATTTCTACGAATAGTCTCCGCTTTAACACCCGATATTAGTGTAATCGAATCCAGACACCCTAATTCAGCATTAAGTGCCTGTCGAAAATGGCGGTTTTCGACCATGAACCCAAGGGGCTTATTATCAACGGCATTACTGGCATAATGAAGAAAGTGTCTTGATGATTGATCACTTACCCTTATATCGAGAATAGGGGTATAATTTTTTTTTAAACGGCCCCAAATACCTAACTGCTGCAACATTTTTTGGGAAGCTGACGCTATTGCCGAAGCCCTCCCATCATAACTCATTGAAGCTTGTTCTAATGGTTTAACTTGATCAATTATGATACTTTGAAAACCAGCCTGAGCGAACGCTATAGCGGCTGTAGCACCCACCATTCCATTTCCAACAATTAAAATATCTGTTTTTAAGTTCTTTTTCATATAATAGAAGTGCACGCAACAGTTTGAAATGTCCAGCACGAATTATGCCCACTAAACATACATTCTGTTTATTTTTTGATAAAATGATTAAAAAATAGGCATATTTTTCTATTGCGGTACGTCGAATTTTGCTAAGGCTCTGAATCAATTGCATAAAAAATTTTGGCACGTTTTTTGGATAAAGTTAATTGCCGTCTAACACAAAAATGAATTGAAACAAGATGCAGTTAATAATTGCCATAATTAAACCAGCGAAATTGGACGAAGTAAGGCTGGCCCTGGACAAAATTGGAATTCAAGGTTTAACAACAAGTGAGGTATCTGGTTTCGGGCGACAAAAGGGGCACACAGAAATTTATCGCGGCGCAGAATACGATATTAATTTCATCCCTAAAATTAAAATTGAGGTCGCTATTAGCGATGAACATGCAGACGAAGTTATTCAAACCATCAGTCAATCAGCAAGAACTGGAAATATCGGGGATGGAAAAATATTCTCTTTAAATCTTGTCCAAGCTGTTCGTATTCGAACCGGAGAAACAGATAACGAAGCACTTTAAATAATTTAGGAGTAATAAAAATGTTTAAATTACGTGGCAAAAATTTAATTAGCTATTTACTAGGAACCAGCATCGCACTGACACCATGCGTGTCACTCGCATCCGATGTTAAACCAATAATGGATACGGGCGACACAGCTTGGCTGTTAACCTCGACAGCTATTGTCTTGCTAATGACAATACCAGGAGTTGCTCTATTTTATAGTGGTATGGCCAGAAAGAAAAATGTTTTATCGGTTTTAATGCAAAGTTTCTCAATTACGTGTTTAATTTCTGTGATTTGGATGGTTTTGGGCTATAGTCTGGCATTTTCAAAAGGGTCTAGCTTATATGTTGGAAACTTAGATTTAGCATTTCTTGATCATTTGGTTGTTGGCGCGATAAATGGCACGATCCCTGATTCATTATTTGTAGTATTTCAAATGACTTTTGCAATTATCACAGCTGCATTGATTACCGGCGCCGTCGCGGAACGGATGAAATTTTCAGCTCTACTTTGGTTTGTTGGCCTTTGGTCAATAGTAGTGTACTCGCCCGTTACCTTTTGGGTTTGGGGAGGTGGTTTTCTAGGAGATGCAGGTGTTTTAGACTTTGCGGGTGGCACAGTAGTCCACATTAATTCCGGTATAGCGGCATTGGTCGCATGTATAATGCTTGGAAAACGAAAAGGGTACGGAATCGAAAATCTTGCACCGCATAATTTAGTCCTTACAGTTATTGGCGGCTCTATGCTATGGGTCGGCTGGTTTGGATTTAACGCGGGATCTGCCCTAGGCGCCAACGGAGGGGCAGCTATGGCAATGACCGTCACTCAGATTGCTGCTGCTGCTGCCGGTTTGGCATGGATGTTTGTAGAATGGGCTACCCACAAAAAACCAACGGTATTAGGCGTTGTATCAGGCGCAATTGCTGGATTGGTCGCGATAACTCCCGCAGCTGGATTCGTTGGACCAAAAGGGGCACTGGCGATAGGAATTTTATCTGGGCTCATATGCTTTTGGGGAGCAACTTCCCTCAAACACAAACTCGGATATGACGATAGTTTGGATGTATTTGCCGTCCATGGGCTTGGGGGAATTACCGGCGCAATATTAACTGGCGTTTTTGCAGTCGAAGCAATTGGAGGAACTGCGGGAGCTCTAGAAGGCAATGTCGCGCAGATAGGTGCTCAATTTTATGGAATCATTGCCACAATACTATGGAGCGCACTAGCGACGGCAGTCATAATTTTTATTCTCGATAAAACCATCGGCATTCGTGTTGATGATGAGTCTGAAGCAGAAGGATTGGACCTCAGCCAGCACGGCGAGTCTATTCAATAATTCATGAGCCTTCCATAAATATTTGAATAAGTGATAATACCGGTAATGTCCTCCTGTTTTATCATTTATAAGGGTCGTTTCAAGTAAGCCACGCCTTGAAACGGCCCACTTTTCTGCATATTTTTTAATCAATAAATCGGTTTTGCTGTTTTATTGTGCGCCTCCTTTCCGAGGCATAATATTCAAAAAGCCCTCACTTTCAGAAGAAGTCTCTGATATTCATACATAAAATGCTTATATCAATCTTCGGCATAGAACTTGAGTACTATATCGTGTTGAGTTAGCGTGGCTGATGACTTTTCAATTGAATAATAGGAGGACAAAATGATTCTTTCATCAAAAATTACGGGTTTTACGAGACTTTTAGTTCAAGCTATTTTTGCACTTGTAATTCTTTTACCCAATAGCGTACAAGCTGCTGATCAACTTAATCAAGGAAACACAGCCTGGATTATCACAGCAACCGCTTTAGTATTATTTATGACGATGCCGGGTTTAGCATTGTTTTATGGTGGACTGGTAAGGTCAAAAAACTTTTTGTCTGTCCTAATGCAGTGTTTTACTATTTGCTGCTTAGCATCAATTGTCTGGGTTATCGCTGGTTACTCAATCGCATTTGGATCTAATAATGTTTGGTGGGGCGGTTTGTCTAAATCTTTTCTTTCTGGGTCTGCAATAGACACTTTATCGGGAGATATTCCTGAAAACGTATTTTTTATGTTTCAAATGACTTTTGCAATAATAACACCCGCTTTAATTGTGGGAGCTTATGTAGAACGCATTAGATTCAGCGCTGTAATCCTGTTTAGTACATTGTGGATTATTGTTGTTTATGCACCATCCACTCACTGGATTTGGGGAGGAGGTCTTCTAAGTGACCTAGGTTGGGCTAGCGAATCTCTAAACGGTTATGCCACAATGGATTTTGCTGGCGGTCTAGTTGTTCACGCTAATGCGGCGGTCGCAGCTCTCATAATTGCCAAGTTTCTTGGCAGTAGAAAGGGCTTTCCAAATGATTTACATCCTCCCCATAACCCGGGCCTGGTGATGATTGGTGCGGCAATGTTGTGGGTAGGTTGGTTTGGTTTTAATGCAGGTTCCGCACTCGCTGCGAACGGAACAGCTGGGATGGCCCTAACCGTAACACACATTTCTGCTGCAACAGCGTGCCTAGTTTGGACATTAATTGAATATTTAAGGTTTGGAAAACCAAGTCTTGTTGGGATTGCAACTGGGGCTATTGCGGGACTGGCCACAATAACACCAGGCTCTGGGTTCGTAGGACCAGCTGGTGCTATTGTTTATGGGGCTTTAGCGGCAATTGTATGTTTCTATATGATTAGTGTTGTTAAAAATGTTTGGAATATTGATGATTCGCTCGATGTATTTGCAGTTCACGGTGTCGGCGGTATACTAGGTATCCTATTAACTGCATTTTTTGCAGATAAAAGCCTTGGTGGCGTTGGTTTACCTGAAGGGGTCACAATGGGAACAGCTTTCCTAGGGCAATTAATAGCAACTATTGTAACTATAGTCTGGGCTAGCATTGCAGCTTTTGTTCTTCTAAAAGTTACCAAGTCATTAGTTGGCTTAAGAGTATCAGAAGAAGATGAAGATGAAGGTCTAGATATTACGTCTCACGGTGAGAGAAGCTACGATATATAAACTTTTTTAAAGGATGCCTTATTATGAAACTCATAGTTGGAATAATTAAACCATCTAAATTGGATGAACTAAGAAATGCACTGTTAAACATTGGTGTTGAGGGACTCACAACAAGTGAGGTTTCTGGGTTTGGTCGACAGAAAGGCCACACGGAAATCTACCGAGGTGCTGAGTATGCAATTAATTTTGTGCCTAAAATCAAGATTGAAATTGCGATCCCTGATGCGTTAGAGGAAAAAGTTATTAATACAATTTTAAATGAAGCTGGCTCGGAAAGCATTGGTGATGGAAAAATATTTGTCTATGAGCTCGCAGAGGCAATACGAATTAGAACCGGTGAACGTGGGGAAAATGCCTTATAGGTTTTTTTTAGGGATTATTGCTACTTGCGACATCAGTTAGTGTTGGATAAGATAATTAGTCTTTCTATAATTCCACGCAACCTAAACATAAATTAATAGTCATTTAAAATGTACAATCCCTGTCTTGATAAGCTTACAGACTATCCCTTTGATAAGTTGAGGTCTTTGTTGGATGGAATAGACCCTCCAAGAAATCGATCTCAACTTATAATGTCACTTGGAGAACCTCAACATCCAGCGCCTCAAATTATATCTAAAACTATTAAAGAATACCAAGACCATTGGACTCAATATCCTCCGATAGCTGGCACGCCTGACCTTCTTCAAGCTATATCAGACTGGTTGCAACAAAGGTATAAGCTTAATAAATCAATTATTACAGCTTCTGAGAACATCTTAGCCGTATCGGGTACAAGAGAAGCGCTTTACATGTTAGGTGACATCTCAATACCTCGTAAAAAAAATGGCGTAAAACCAGCTGTTTTAATTCCAAATCCCTTTTATCAGGTTTATATCGGTGCTACTCTGATGAATGGGGCTGACCCTATTTATTTGCCAGCCACAAAAAAAACCGAGTTTTTACCAGACCTAAAAGCATTAAATGAAGCCACATTAAAAAGAACAGCGCTTGCATTTCTGTGCTCACCATCTAACCCCCAAGGTGCTGTGGCCGATATTAACTATCTAGAAAACGCTATAAGATTAGCGCAAAAATATGATTTTGTTTTAGCCATCGATGAATGTTATGCCGAAATTTATCGCAAACTACCACCGCCTGGAGGTCTTCAAGCCTGTCAGAACTTAGGGGGAAACCTAAAAAATATTCTTGTTTTTCATACCCTCTCGAAAAGATCTAATGCAGCTGGCTTACGCTCGGGTTTTATTGCCGGGGATCCACTCCTTATAAAAAAATACAAAATGCTTCGCAATTACGGCGGGGCGTCAATTCCACTTCCTCTACTTGCAGCATCGGCAGCATTGTGGCGCGATAATAGCCATGTAGAGGTAAATCGTAACCTTTATAATGAAAAGTTCGACTGTGCAGACCACATTTTATCTGGTTATTTTAATTACTATAAACCAGATGGTGGCTTTTACCTCTGGTTAAACGTTGGAGATGGAGAGAGTGCTGCGAAAACTTTATGGAAAGGTTGTGGGGTTCGAGTGATTCCTGGTTCATTTCTGTCTAGGCCAAACAAAATGGGCGATAATCCAGGGAAAGCCTTTATCAGAATTGCGTTGGTACACGAGCTCAGTATAATTGAAGATTCATTAAACCGCATTCTTAGAACACTTCATTAGAATATAAAACAAATACCTATATTTTTTATTAATATTATTTAAAGACGTTTTCATTACATTCTTACAATGTTTGAATCAAGGTCATCCAATAAACGTGCACGCAAAATATCGCAAGATAGCCTGGTGTTTGAAGGCCCTATTCTGCCCAAATCTTTTGTAAACCATTTACGTCAATACCTTGGTAAATCCTTTGGATTGGGTCTAATAACGATTGGCACTCTTATAATATTATCATTAATATCATATCACCCTAGTGACCCTTCATTAAACAGCGCGTCCGGAGGGGCGGTAAAAAATATTATCGGTATTTTCGGGTCATATTCGTCTGATTTGTTATTACAATTGTTTGGTTCGATAGCGATTTTGCCAAGTATATTGTTTTATGCTTGGGGTTGGCGGCTCCTAGCTGGCAAGAGCCTCGGGTTTTTTTGGCTACGCAGTTTAGTCGCCTTTTTTACTTTACTCTTAGCGTCAATGACGGTTTCTCAAATTTCCACTCCTGAAGACTGGTCTTTGCACACAGGCCTTGGTGGTGTTAGCGGTGGAGTACTATTTCAACAATTATTACTTTTATTAACTGATTTAAAAATTAAAGATACCGGTTTTTACCTCATGCTTGTTAGCCCTCCAATTTGCATTATTAGTCTAATCTATGCGAGTGGATTAGATCGAAATGATTGGCGGGGTGTTCTAAATGTAGTTGTTAAATCTAATAAATATATTTTTAAAAAATTAAACGCTTTAAAAGATAAGTTTTTTACAAGTAACGAAAAACAAAAGCCACGCCTTGATCCAGAATTGGACTCAAGCGAGAACATAGCGATTAATAGAAATAATGAAACACTCGAAGTTCAGAAATCTGATGTAAATAATACAAATGTCATGGGAACTGAAAAAAACATAACAGTTGTTGAGAGTTTCTCCAATAAGCCGATTAGGAATAGTGATACGGCTGACGCGAGCCAAGGTAGTTTAAACCTAACAAACTCAGCCACTTATCAATTACCCCCATTAGACTTCCTAGAGGCTCCGCCAGCCTCTGGGCTTGTTGCCACAACCGACAAAGAAAGTCTTAAAAAAAATGCTGGCTTACTTGAAACTGTAATGAGTGATTTTGGCGTAAAGGGCGAGATTGTAAAGGTGCGACCTGGGCCTGTAGTAACGCTCTACGAACTAGAGCCAGCGCCAGGCACAAAAACATCCAGGGTCATCGGTCTTTCTGATGATATATCACGTTCAATGTCTGCATTATCAGTAAGAATTGCTGTTGTTCCAGGACGATCTGTTATTGGAATTGAACTTCCTAATTTAAAAAAAGATATGGTATATTTTCGAGAAATTCTCGCGTCGTCTACTTATAAAAAATCAAAATCTCAACTTCCATTAGTTCTTGGTAAAGATATAGGGGGTTCGCCAATCGTAGTGGACTTGGCAGCAATGCCACATCTATTAATCGCGGGTACTACTGGCTCCGGAAAATCAGTCGCAATAAACACCATGATTTGCTCCCTACTTTACAGTCTTAATCCGGAGACTTGCAAATTCATTATGGTAGATCCAAAAATGTTAGAACTTTCAGTTTATGATGGCATTCCGAATTTATTGGCGCCAGTTGTTACAGATCCAACAAAGGCGGTCATCGCTCTGAAATGGGCGGTACGTGAAATGGAGGACCGGTATCGACTAATGTCTCAAATGGGCGTGAGGAATATTACAGGTTATAACTCACGACTCGAGGATGCTAAGAAAAAAGATGAAGAAATAAAACGGCGAGTGCAAACAGGTTTTGATGATTATGGTAAGCCTATTTTTGAAGATCAAGATCTAAGCACCGACCCTCTTCCGTTGATTATTATTATTGTCGATGAGATGGCTGACTTAATGATGGTTGCCGGAAAAGATATTGAGGCCCTAATTCAACGCCTAGCACAAATGGCTCGTGCAGCTGGAATTCACTTAATAATGGCAACTCAAAGACCATCTGTGGACGTAATTACAGGAACTATAAAAGCCAACTTTCCAACACGAATTAGTTTTCAGGTAACTTCCAAAATTGATAGCCGAACAATACTTGGGGAGCAAGGTGCTGAGCAACTTCTCGGACAGGGCGATATGCTTTATATGGCTGGAGGAGGGCAAATTACCAGAATTCACGGGCCTTTTGTAAGTGATAAAGAGGTTGAAAATGTTGTTAAACACTTAAAAAATCAAGGTAACCCTGAATATATTGATGCTGTCACGGAGGAAATGGACGAGGAAACAACTGGCATAACAGGGACAAAATCAAACGACAAAGACGACCTATACGATCAAGCTATCTCAATTGTATCACAAGAGGGAAAAGCCTCAACTAGCTTGATTCAACGACGACTGCAAATCGGTTATAATCGAGCCGCTCGGATTATTGAGCAAATGGAATCAGAGGAGGTTATAAGCAAAGCTGACCGAGTAGGCAGGCGCGAGGTTTTGATCGGGACACATTAGTATGCTTTTCTATTGTATTTATTATGTTAACATCCAAGAAGGTACATGTGTTTGTATTATTAAATAGTTAACCCTCTAACAGTCAGCTCCGTTTCCAATGAGTAAATCAAAACTAATAACACTTTTTTCTCTTTTTTTTACTACATTTTTCATTGCTACCACAGATACTCTTATCGCCCAAAATCAAGGGGTCAGTGTAAGTTCAAAAAAATCAAAGGCCATCGAACGAATTAATGATTATTTGAATGAAATTAAAACACTTCGTGCTGATTTTCTGCAAGTTGCAACTAACGGCGAAGTGGCGAGCGGCAAGCTCTATATATCGCGTCCCGGGAAAATCCGCTTCGAATACAAACCCCCAAGTCCTATCTTAATAATATCTGATGGAACTTTCTTAATATACATAGATAAGCATCTCGAGGGTATGACTCATTTTTTTTTAAGCAATTCCCCAATTAATTTTTTAGTAAAAAAGTCAATACGCATAACTGATGATGCAGAAATAATAAGCTTCTCGCAAAAGGCAAATGTCATCCGGCTCAAACTCTCTAAATTAAACCAAATCGATAAAGGCACTATTACTCTAAATTTTACCAACCAACCTTTTAACCTTCGGAAATGGGTTGTAGCCGACTCTCAAGGGGTGAAAACAACTATTATTTTGAATAATATGGAAAAAAATATTACTCTTAATCCAAAGCTTTTTGAATTTGAAGGTTTCTCTAAAAAAGAGTGAATTATAATCAGAAAGCAAATATACCGATAGGTTGATCTAACGTTAGGAAATTATCCAAACAATGATTGTGGTTTCTTGGAATATAAACTCAGTCCGCATTAGATTACAACACCTGAAGCGATTAGTAGACGAAATGAATCCGGATGTGGTCTGTCTGCAGGAAACAAAGGTTGTGGCCGAGAGCTTTCCTCATAATATAATTTCGGATCTTGGTTTTCCATACCAGGCTGTGGCCGGCATTAAGAGTTATAATGGCGTAGCTATTTTATCGAAGTATGAACTTTTAAATACTAAAGTACAAAATTGGTGCAAAAAAGAGGATGCTCGACATATTTCTTCAACTATTAATTTTCCTGATATGGGCAAAGTGGAAATTCACAACCTTTACGTACCTGCTGGCGGTGATCTTCCAGACACACGAAAAAATGAGAAGTTTGCGCATAAACTTAGTTTTTTAAATGAACTTTCAAAGTGGCAAAAAACCCAATCTGAAAATTCTACTAAAAAAATATTATTAGGTGATCTAAATATAGCACCTTTAGAATCAGATGTTTGGTCACATAAACAGCTTATGAATGTTGTCTCCCACACAGAAATAGAAATTTTGGCGTTAAGAGACCTACAAAATGCCGGCCCGTGGATAGATGCTGTGCGGGAACTTATTCCTAAAGATGAAAAGTTATTTAGCTGGTGGAGCTATAGATCAAGAGATTGGGAAAAAAATAATCGTGGAAGAAGACTAGACCATATATGGGTAACTGAAAATTTAAAAAATAGTATTGAAAAAATTCAGCTATTAAAAGAAGCTCGCAATTGGGAAAAGCCTTCCGACCATGTTCCAGTTATAGCAACATTTAAAGCGAGGAAATGAATATCAGGCATTCAATCGATAACCTCTCTCTTCCGTGACTATAATCTCAGCCTTAGATGGGTTTTTTTCAATCTTTTGTCTCAAGCGATAAACGTGGGTCTCCAACGTGTGCGTGTTTACATCAGGATTATAACCCCAAATAGCATGTAGTAGTTCGTCTCGACTAACCACTTCAAGGTCAGAAAAATACAAATAATTAATCATAGCTGTTTCTTTATCCGTAAGGCGAATTTCATGATTATCATTAAGCATCAATTTCCTTTTTGGAAAAAAAAAGTATGGCCCCACACTAATTCCTCTGTTGTCGCCTTGATTGAAATTATTTATAGCTCTCATAATTATTTTAATGAGGTTAGAGATACGAAAAGGTTTCTTAAGAACATATTTTAAATTTACCGAATTTATTTCTTCTAAACTATCCGCATGGTCTTGTAGTAAAATTATAGGTATATTTTTTCGGGTTTGTTCTAGCATATCGATAATTTTTTTTATTTCGAGTTGGAATATAACTGAACTCACAAGTATTACATCAATTTGTCTAGACATTATAATTTGAAGAGCGTCTCTCGTTATAGCACACGAGCTTACAATAAATTCGTTATCGATCTGAAGTTGCTCAACAATTATCGAACAAAAGTCGGCATCTTTGTCCAAAAGAAGAATGTGCGAGCGAGTGTTCATTTTAAATCCAATAAAAGGCAAATATAAAAAAAGAATACTGTTTAAGAAGCTACCTAAAAAGTTTTCTTTGTATAGCAAAATATACTTATAAAACAACTTATATGGCAATTTTTACCGGGTTTCGGTTCACTCGAAGTCGTATATAGATTAGCAATAAAACGTGTTGTTTATAGGTTTTTATAAACTTGTCGAATTGGCACTACTTTTGCAATAAAATGAAAGGTAACTTAGAAAAGGGAAATAAATGGCGTTGCTAGTTAACTCGGGGCAAATTGAAGTAAGTGACAAACACCAGTATAATTATCAAAATCCAATAAACAAAGATATAAGAAATTCAGATGCAATTTCGATCAAAAACCATACCGGAAAAGCAAAAACGGATACAGATGGTAATTTAACTTTCTGGGATCTTCTTGATATCATAAATCCACTGCAACACATTCCAGGGGTATCTTCCCTTTATAGGGCTATAACCGGGGATGAAATAGGCTCCCTTGCAAAAGTTGCCGGGGGCACACTTTATGGTGGACCCTTAGGAATGGCATCATCGTTAATAGATGTTGCTGTTGATGTTTCAACTGGAAAAGACATTGGTGAACACGCCTTAAACACTTTAAACTTATCCCCTGATAATATTGCAAATCAAACAGAACAGAAACTTCCACTAACTGAATTAACGTTTAACGCGGTTGACTCAAATCCTTATTTAGTGAAAACAGCTATTTTAGCACAAGAACTTGCTGGTTATTCAGACGCTAAAAATATTAGATAAAAATCAATTTTTCTAATATTCCTATCTAATTAATAAGGTTAGAATGGCAACAATTAAAGTTATCGCTCCAGATAAGCTCATATATAAAAACCAAACATATAAGTGCTCAATTGGTTTATCGGGAGTTTCCGATTCTAAGAAGGAGAATGACGGAACTACCCCTGCGGGTAAATATAAAATAAGAAGTGTTTTATACCGCGCTGATAAAGTTACGCGCCCAGTTACTTTGCTTGATGCTGATCCTATTGAAACAAATGATGTTTGGTGTGATAATCCACAAAAAAAAGAATATAACCGTAAGGTCAAGTATTCGAACGATTTTACAACTGAAAAGTTATGGAGAGAAGATAACTTATACGATTTAATTGTAGTAATAGGCTATAATGACGACCCAGTAATTGCCGGAAAAGGCAGCGCAATCTTTATGCATGTCGCTAAGCCAGACTATGAAACAACCCGCGGCTGTATTGCACTAAAATTGGCAGATTTATATCAAATCTTAAAAACCTTAAAACCCTTAGATACCATTTTTATTTTAAATTCTTAAGATGAAAATAAAGAAAACGGGTAAGATTGATAAATTTTTATGGAGCAATTGATATACCGTAATTGAACTCCCATTTTTTAATAGATTAAACGTCACAAATTTGGAATTGAGATACGAATGTAAATTTATTTAGGCTAAATTGAACTAGAGTAGGATGAACCAGAAACCATTCACGGGCACCGAGATATGGAGAAGGCCCCGGCACACAGTAAGGGCCAAATTCTGGTTGGTAAAAATAAATAAGAATACTATTATTTTCAAAAGGTCTTAGGGTTTGCTATTTGAAATTATAATCTGACCGAGGGCCAAAAATACCTGATCCAACACGGATATGGGTGGCACCAAACTCTATTGCCGTCGAATAATCCGCGCTCATCCCCATACTAAGTTCTTTTAAATTATTCCTGTCTGCAATTTGTCTAAGCAAGGCAAAGTGAAGTGAAGCCTCCTCATTACTTGGAGGAATGCACATAAGCCCTACAACAGGAAGGCCAAGATCAGAAATACATTTGGAAATAAATTCATCCGCGTCTTTTGGTGCAACACCGCTCTTTTGCGGCTCTTCTCCAGTATTTACTTGAATAAAACACTTGGTCCCAAGTTTTTCACTGTTTATGTGACTTGCAACGGCTCTAGCTAGAGATAGGCGATCAATTGTTTCAATAACGTCAAAAAGTTTTAGCGCTAAGGTTACTTTATTTCTCTGAAGAGCACCAATTAGATGTAACTCAATTTTTGGATAACGAGCTCTTAAATCTGACCACTTGGCATTAGCTTCTTGAACTCGGTTTTCACCGAATATTGTGTGTCCCGCTTTAATAAGCGGTTCAATGACCTCAGGTCCGTGAGTTTTGGAAACAGCAACTACCTTTACAGGTTCACTATTTGATTTATACGATGCGCTCTGAATACTAATGACCTCTTCATTAAGTTTCTGTAATCGATCTCGGGGGTTTTCAGAGAAAGTCATTTGATGTTATTCCTATCATTGCATTAATTTAATAAAAGGCTCCTTCGATGTCTCTAACAAATATTGCTAGATTACTCAAGTTACAGAATGGACAACAATACCTCCCCGATTTAATTTATTTGACTGACGAAAATCATTTAATTGACCCTACACAAATCATTAGTAAATTACCCCGAAAAGCTGGTATTATTTTTAGACATTATGGATTGCCAAATCGGCTCGAACTGGCTCAAAAGATAAAATATGTTTGTAGAGATCGAGATCTCACTTTTATTGTGAGCAGAGATATAAAACTGGCAAGCAAATTAAATGCAGATGGTCTTCATCTGCCAGAATACTTAGCTATTGCGCCAAATTTTAGATTTAGGGCGTGGAAAAACAGGCCCAATAAAATACTTACAGCAGCCGCGCATTCAAGACACGCTATTATGAGAATTAAAAACCTCGGGTTTGATGCTTCATTGGTCTCCCCAGTATTTAAAACTAAAAGTCATGAAGGTGCACGATATTTGGGCACTCTTGGGTTTCAAAATATGGTCTCTCGTCTAGATACACCATCTTTCGCGTTAGGCGGGATAAACGACGAAACGGCAAGGTTGTTGACAAATACAAATGCCATTGGAATAGCAGGAATTCGTGGAATAATTGATTGAACTCGATAATTAATAAAAAAAGGGAGCGACATAAGCCGCTCCCCTTAAATCTGGATAATTTCTATAATTAATTAGAAACCAACTTTAATTCCAGCAACAGCTAACCAACCATCATTGTTGTTGGCATCGTCTGTTGTTTCATCTTCAAACTCAACTTGAGCGAGCGATCCAACAAAGGTAACTCCAGAACCCATGCTATGATTGATTCCAGCTCCAAATTTTGTCACAGAATCTTCGCCAGCGGTTCCAGATGCATTGTCTTTCTCAGCGTTGAAAAATGTGAGAGCAACCTTAGTTGATGGTGACATTTGATATGACACTCCAACATCCATTGAATCCATTTGAGGGTTCGCAGCAAGGATGCTCTGACCAGAGTCTACAGCATCTTCGTTCAATACAGAACCACC
>CENP01239189.1_pt1 | contig 15461 bp, 14 predicted proteins | sample 361281 | NCBI WGS metagenome assembly CENP01 (sample SAMEA2591122, study PRJEB7988) | marine metagenome | biome: marine biome (ENVO:00000447); feature: deep chlorophyll maximum layer (ENVO:xxxxxxxx); material: saline water (ENVO:00002010), including plankton (ENVO:xxxxxxxx) | depth 70 m
GTTTCCGCCTGTTATTAATATTTTTTGCATTGTCTGAATTATAAATATTTAATTACTAATCTTATCACATTCTTTTTTAGTTATTAAATTACTTACTAAGTATGCAAGTATAATAAAAATAGTAATCGCTTGATGATGCGCAAATTGACTTTGAGTCAATTGTGAAGACATCAGCATAATAAGTATTAAATTCATCATTACTCGATTGTCTTTATCTGATGATTTGTATAATGCAAAATATATTAAAAGTAATAAAATCAATGCAGGTATTCCGAACTTAACACCGATATCTAGAAATTCATTATGTAAATGGTCTCTCGCTTTGATGTTAGTACTATTTTTCTCAGTATAATCTAACATTTCTTTTTCTAAACGATGCGGCCCTATTCCTACTAGCGTATGATTTTTAATTCTCTCTAAGCCATATTGTAAATAAAATACTCTTTCTTTAATTGATAGAGATTCATCATCGAGCTGTACATTATTAGAATAAATACTACTTTGACTATGTATTTCACTGAGGATTTTTACTCTCTCACTTAGAGGATTGGGAATAAATATTAAAGATATAAAAACAATTGATATCAAAGCAACTAATAATCTTGTTCGAGCTATAAAGATAAGATACATAAAACTAAATATGATTCCAATAAGAGGACCTCTGGTTTGCGTTAAAACCAATATGATAAAAAAAACTAAACAAGATAATAATAAATAAATAGAATGATGTTTTTTAATAAAATAAAAATAAATACACATGATAAAAAATAATGCGCATAGATTGGCATAAGTAATGGCATTAGATGAGGTACCTTGATATCTTCCTATATCTTCGACTGTATAAGTCCAAAGTAAATGACCAAGAGCACCTAAAGCACATACATTAAGCATAAGTACTAGTTGATGGTCTTTAACTGTAATCATCAGTAAAGGTATTAATAAAAGAAAACGATAGTAGTTATCGAGCTCATGCATTGGGCTTTGATGGTAGATGCCAATAAAAGAGATCCAAATACTAAATAAAATGATTGCAGAAACTAATAGTCCCTGCTCTTTTATTCTCTCATAAAGTTTTTTGCAATCGATTAGAAAAAGCACTAAAGCGAGAAGAAGAAAAATATTACTAATATCTCGATTGATAAAATTAAACACAAAATAGGAACTTATAGACATAAGTTGGATGCCTTGAAGACTTAACATCCAATTAACTGGTAATATGTTCATGAGATATAATTAGTTCCATATTTTGATTTAATAACACAACACATATTATTTAATTAAGTTTTCTATTTTTTACTTGATACAGTATTTGCATAAGTCTATTGATTCATTTGCTGGCGATATTTTTCTGCATCCCACTTGAGTAACTTTTGAATCTCATTACTTGGTATCACTTGAATAGCTTTATAGCGATCAAGGCGCAATAAAATATCAACAAAGCATTGTAGCTGTATAAAATGAATTTTAGTAAAAATATCTTTACGGATATAAATGCCGGTGTTTTTTACGAATACCAATGGTGGTTGATATGGTGAATCCATAGACTCTGAGAAATCATCAACATAATCATAGAGATAAGGCCTAGGGCCAAGAAAGACTATGTGATCAGGGCAAATGGGCCATAGATGGTTCAATTGACTGTATATCTCATTAGAAAAGACCAGGCTATTTATTTGAAAGTCATCTAAAAGCTTATACTCCGTATTTTGAATAACTTGTGGAACATCCTGTTTTGGTAATGCATTGATATGGAATATTTCCTTCTTACAAAGTTTTTGAAGCAAGGCGATTTGTGATTCAATTTCCTTGATATCATCACTAAACACTACCACACCATGATTTTCCAGACATAGGAGATTACAATCAGGATGGGAGCTCATTGACTGAAATACCTCTTCAGCTAACTCCTCTCCCGGCTTCCGATAAGGAATAATTTGGGTATTAAAGCCATGTTTAGTTAATGATTCTAATAGTTGTTCTGATTGATTAATCAATGCAGCAACAACCTCAACCATATGTAAATGAAAAACATATCGTTTATTGATAATGGCATGCAGCATTACCTCAATTGATGGTCTAACATTATTTTGATCCATCATTACAGGATCAACAATAAACTTTTGCTGTTCTATTAGCACATTTAATTTGTTAAGAGAAATGGACCCAAAAATATCTTTGTTCTGTGCATCTTCAATCCAGGTGCCTGAGAGCTTGATCCATAAGTGAGTTTCTGTCTTCCATGAAACATTACCGCCTGCTCCTTGAATAATCAGCCTATCTTTTGATATTTTCTGACAAAGTGAGTGAACAGAATTCCTATATTGCTGATCAGTCATGGCGAAGTTTGATTTGATTGATTAGTTTAATTAGCTCCTTGTAATCAGTAAACTCAAGGTCAGCTTTGTATTGACCCGTTGCCCTTGTAACCCCCTGATGAATCTTTTGCAAGGTAGTGGCATTGATGTGCCTTTTAGCTCCCTCAATATCATTTTCTGGATTGTCCCCTATAAACCATATATTCTGGTTTTTATGTAAATTCATTTTTTTTAAAGAAATTTCAAAGGGCAGTCGATGAGGCTTGTCATGGCCTACCTCCTCGCTGGTGACGATGTAATCAAAATAATGATCTAAATCAAAGTACACCATTTTTCGAAATTGGATTTGAGCAGTCAGGTCGGTTACTATCGCCATAGGAACCTGTAGCAACCTTAATTCCTCTAAGAGCTTTTCTAGGTTAGGAAATAATTTTGCTTCGCTTAAAAAAACTCGCCAATAGGTTTGTTCGAAATCTAAGGCTAACAGAACTTGCGAACCCAGTCCGAAAAATTCTAGCATTCGTTGTATATATAGAAGACGGCTATGTGATGCAGCGGAGTTTTTAAGTAAATTTTTTACTTCAGATCGAGATTTGTTGAAATTATTTTCAACATCTATTTCAGGCACATTTAAGGTATTACTGATTTTCTGTTTCAATGCACTCATGGCTTTTTGATGAGCAGGATCATATGGATATAGAGTATTGTCCGTATCAAACAGGATCCCATCTGGAATCTTATTAAACAAGTTAGTTTGATTAATCTTAAGCATCGACCACTCTTTGTTGTAATTTATCTTCTAAGATCATGAGAATAATTAGTTGCATCACGCCTTGTGTTCTACTAGCCCATTGAGGATCAATTGATAAAAATTCGATTGACCGAGGACATAGCTTGTTGGCAACCGTTTCAATATCTTTTGCATCAATTTCTCCTTCAATTCGTATGCGTTTTTTTTCACCCAACTTATTCTGGGTGATCTCAAGATGTAGGCCACAAAATCCAGAGAGCATTCTATTTAAATTATAATCATCAAAACCCTCAGCAATCTCTACATCTATATATAGCTTAGGGATTTTCTTTAATGATAAAGGAATTTCTCCTTCAAATTGCAGAGCTGAAATATTAAAAATAACATCAGCGTAGTATTTTTGTGGATCAATAAATTTATCGTAATCACCTGTTCTACGCTTTTCGCTTTCTTTAATTTTTTGCAGCGAATGGCCGCGGGTTCCCGTATCCCTTCTCGATTTGAACCACATTCTTAAATTATCTGACATGCCAATAAACACTTTCACATCAAGTGTATCTCTCAAAGTCGAATTGTATAAGGTATGCAGGCCGCTGGTTATTAAGATATTATTTGCTTTAGTGGTTGTTGCGTGAGTTAGTAAACCTGTGTTGTGGTCGTATGTTTTCCGCAGAATAGATTGTCCGTTCATGAGCCTCAACATGTCTGCTGTGAGTGCAGTTAAATCATTTGCTGTAGGATTTAAATGGGTGAGGGCTTTCCATAAAGACTTCTTTCGATCCCAGCGGTGGTAATTGTCCCCAGAGATGTGGGTAGTCGAGCGGTAACCAAAAATATTGGTCAGATTTGTTGCGATCAAGTCCTTGCCTACCCCAGAATTTCCAGTAATTCCAATAGTGATGGGTTTGGCTGACGATCTGAAATAATCATTAGCGAGAATGCCATCTCGCCACATCTTATAAAGCAGTAAAACACCTAATGATAGAAATGCTGTAAAGACCAATGAAGAAAATCTTTCATCACCAATAAATGTAAAGTCAGGCTTTACCGGCAAGAAAACATAAATAAATAAAATATTAAAAATAAACCACAAAAGTATCAAATCATATTTTTTATGTTGTAACTGAAAAAAAATAAAAAAAGGGACACTCCAGACAAACCAGCCTGCTGGAGCAAAACTGAATAAAGAGATACCTAGTAATAAAATCCCTGATTGCATCAATAACAGTTCATGATTGATTTTTTTTATTCGCCAAATGTTATATAGCAAAAACAATAATAAGCCAGGAATTAAATAATAAGAGACAGCATCATTGAGTGTAAACTTCGCGTTCCATAAGTTCGGAATGTCTGGATTATTTAAAATCATTTGCCAGTGCTCAAAAGTCAAAATCATGGGCAAATTTAGAAGAAATATGATCGGAATAAATGTTAGGAGAAAATCAATACTTTTTTTTCTTAGATTCACATTCGAGTAAAAATACAGCATAAATAATGGTAAAACCAAGATGATGCTTAATTTGGTAGATATGGCTAAGGCAATGACAGCTCCTGCATGATTAAAATTTTGTTTTTTAATGTAAGCAAAACCTAATAACATCAAGCTTGTTGGGATGAGATCGTTAAAACCCTGGTAGTAGCTTGCAAATAAAATAACAGGAGAGAGCCAGTAAAGAATCAAGGTGAGTGTTTGATGCTTATCAAATGTCTTAACCAGAAGAAATAAAAGAATGACATCAAAAATAGATATTGTTGCGAAGTAAGCAAGGCTAAAATCAAAATTGAGCCATTTGGCCAGTATAAAGAATGGGAAAAAGAGATATAGCATGACCAAGCCATAGGGGAATGCACTGTCAGCACCGTTCATTGCAAACCAGGCTTGCCAGGAACTCGTTGGGTTTTGCATTGCTAAATCAATAAATTGAATATAACCAGTAAATACGTCTGCTTGATGATTTAGAGAAATTAAACCTATTTTGATTAATATGCCTAAGACAAAGACTGGGTGTTTAAGGATTTCAATATAATTCACAACAATACCTCTTTCCAGAGATCCGGTCGTTTCGTACAGACTGCGTCTAAATGTATTTGTGACGAGCTAAACAAATGTGCGAGTTTATTAATTTCAATCTCTGGATCATATCCTTGTAGCTCTGGAGAGACCATGCATAATTTAAAATCTAGCTGTTTTAGCTCATCAACCTCAGGTGGATTCAAGGGAAATTTTGTAAAGTAATCAATCCACACCCAGTTAACTTGACGGGCTAGAGTTATTACCGTGTTGATGCTTTCGTATTCAGACAACCTCACCGCACTTTGCTTTTGTCCTTGTCGAGCTGATTTTACTAAAAAAGGGAAAGATTGGTCTAAAAAAAAGTAATTTGTGATATTAAATTCGTTGAGATAACTTAAGATTCTTTCCTCCAGACCCTCTTCTTTGATGTTGAGAATAATGAGCTGGTGTTGATAAGATTTTAACCAATCATGAAATTTAGTACCTGCTGTAAATGGGTCATGCTGTAAGATCAGATCCTGCCCATTGGAGCGAATATCTATCTCTACCCCCATCTCAGTTGGTGTTTGTTTTAATTGATTAATCTCATTAATCCTGTGAGCAATATATAGCATAATACCTTAAATATTCATATTCCTCTTTAATTTTAGACTAAATTCGATTGTTCTTTTGATAAATTTATACCTGGCCAGCAACCCGGTGTTCCATGTCGATGTCCCAGCAAAACGTTTACCAAAAAGGACTGGAAAGCGATGTATGGTAAGACCCTTTTGTACTGCGTGAAAATAAAAAAAGAGGTCCAAGGCAAAATCATTAGGTGGCGTGGGTAATGATTTAAAAAATTGTTTACTGAATACCGTCGGCTGAGCATTGATATCAAACATTCTCTTCTTAAACAACAATGTTTCAAAAACGCTCATCCCAAAGGTTAAAAAATAATCCATAAAGGAACGACCAAATCGTTTACCCTTCACAAAAGAGTGCTGATCTGTATCAAAAAATGTAATCGCTTTTAAAAAATCTGCTGGATTAGTTTGTAGGTCTGCGTGAGTCCAGCCAATGATGGCGCCATCGGCTGCATTCAAGCCTTGCATGATTCCAAAACCGTAGCCTTTATTTTCTGGAACAATGACGTATTTATAATTAGTAACTTTTGGTTTTAGTTTACTAATCACTTTATGAGAATCATCTGTAGAGCCGTTATTAACCATGACGACTTGAATTGATTTATTATCTAGTAAAGGCTGGATTTTTTTTAATAACACCGGAATATTTTTTGCTTCATTGTAGCAAGGAATAATGAGTGAGTATTGTATTTTTTTCATCAGCTAATCTTTCTAAATGCTAAAAATCTCATGCCTAAATAGTTATTGACTGCCGCAGCACCTGCTCCAAAAATCCAACTGATTTTATAGTCTATGTATAAATTATTTACCATCAGATTAATTATACCCGTCATCCAAATTGCCCCTAAAAAATATACGATTCCAAAAAAAAGAATGCTTTTGGAATTGATGTCAAACCGTTGCCCAAACACCCACACACGACCCAAGTGATATGAGCATATCAATCCTGCCATATAACCCAGGATGGCAGAAAGTGATAGATTAACATTGAAGTTGATTAAGGCGTAATACACAACAAAGTTAATTGCGTTGGACAATACTCCCATTAATAAAAATCGTTGGATGTCTTGTTGCTTTGTTAAGCAAAGAACTGTATTAAAAAACTTGTTCATCAAATCGCGTATATTTAGATTGCAAAGTTGGCAGTTTGTCTTCGGGAATATTGAGATCTAATTTTAGTTCATACGGATGAGCTTGCCATTTGCTGAAGCAAGATTGCCAATATTCAAAAGTTTTTAAGTCATTGGGGGTGCCAAATGAGATAAAATGATCCACATTAAATACCTTGCAGCGAAAGCCGAGTTGTAACGCTTCATTTACGGCCGAGTCTAAATAAAATTCATTATTAATTTTGTGATTATTAGCGACCAATGCTTCAATACACTGCTTCAGAATCTCAGCTTTTCGAAAGGTAAACATGCCAATGACAATCGGATGTGACAAGGAATCATCAATCGGCTGTTTAACAGACACATTGAAAATATCTAACGACTCTAAGTCATGGTCAATCCAGCCAAACATTTCTGGGCGACGTTTGGCGTTCGCATGGTTTAACCCACCCCAGACCAGAACATCCCAATCATTATTATCGCTCAGCTGTTCCCATTGTTCCTGGTCATAAAGAATAGCGTTATCACAGGCGGCAACTGTGATAGGCTCATCCACAGTTGTATTGACGAGAAGTAATGCTTTTAAACCTTCTAGCGTGGTAATGGCCTGCCCTTCGGTTAGTTCTTTCAAGGCATGAAACTGACTATTGTTAAAGTTTTGTTCTAATTCAGCTTGAATCTCATCAACCCCTGCCATATCTTGACGTAAAACAAACATATTTTGTTGTGCTTTAGGACAGCTTTGGATGGCGGTCGTGACCATTGATCTTCCAGAGACCTCAATCAATGGCTTGGTTTGAACATAACCTTCTTGCTGAAAACGTTTTCCTAATCCTGCCATGGGCACAATCAAACTGCCTTTTGATTTGTATAAGCTTTGGTTATCAGTTGTGACCATCCTACGAAACACTTGTGACCACTCGAGATATTCAGCCACATCTTCTGGTGTACCCCACTGCATAAAGTGCTGCAAAGGGTAAACTAGCATTTCTAGATTATTTTTTAATAAGTATTGATAAGCCACACTGACGTAATACTCGTGATTAACATGAACATTATTTTTTACTACCCAGTCAAAGGCCTGATACATTAAATCGGCTGACTTAAAATAATAGGTGCCACTGGAGGCAAATTCTTGCATTCTGTTATCTGTATACGGCTGTTTCTCTTGAATATCTTGTAGTCGGTAATTCACCTCTTTAATGTATGCGTAGTTTGTGCTGCCAAGGGAATGTGGATGGAACCCTCGGTAGGCTGGAATAGCTCCATCAACATCTAAATTGTGAACACTACATTTAAAATGTTGCCAGTCCCAGTAGCAGGTAAAGTCACAATAATTTACCACCACAGGCTGGCTCATATCCAAGTGATCTTTGACCTGATTGACGGCATGAATCGGTCCTAACTTATGTGACGGTATACCGATAACTGTCCCGGATGGACATATAGATTTTAAATGAGCTTCCATCTCATAACTTACATTACTTAAATGATCTTCATTACAGATAAAAAAAAAATTATCTTCACCAGGGAACATGTCTACGACATAGGAGATAATGCTCCGAGCGCTAATCTCTATTAAGGGTTTCGGCTTAGTATAACCTTTAGCACGAAAACGTTCGCCAAAGCCAGACATGGGTATGACAATTTGCATAGATATGTAAAGTGTAAAATAAAACCATGGTTATAACAAGGCAGGACTAAAACGTACGTAATACTAATGTATTATGCATTTACACTTCACGGTCCGCTACTCTTTTAAACCGCCCATTCTTTTAATCAGCCCATGGTAATAACCCTTGATGATGTATTTAAAGTAAGTGGCTCGGTTTTTAACAAACAGCATGTAAAACAGGAACCGGAACAGGTTACGAAACGCATCCACTAGACGCCAGTTCCCATCGATTTCACGCAGGCGATAGAGGTACATGGCGTTACGGAAGTGGTAATACATCCGCAAAGGCGAATGGATCGGGTAATTGGTGCCCATAAAAGAAATAGAAAAATCACCCAAATGGTGAGTAATCTCCACTTGTGGAAAGGAGACAATCTCATACTCCTTAGCACGGGCGCGGAGGCACCACTCGATGTCAACGAAATCAATAAAAAGCTCTTCGCGCATCAGACCAATGTCATCCAAGACTGAAATGGGAATAAAACTCCCTGAGGTGATGACGTAATGGGGTTTGGCGACGGACTTTTGCTTATCGGGTTTGGAACGAATGAGGCGAAACGGTTTGAAGTTAATAATGGGCCCATAGTCATTGGTCACATTGTTGAAAAACACCGGAGAAAATAAGGCAGGTTTTTTATCCCCTTGATAAGCATTAATGTTTTTTAACATGTTTTTTAAAAAATCATGAGGGAGTAACGTGTCTTGATCAAAAAGAGCGACCATCTCGACACCCTGTTTTTTTGCTTCTAAAATACCGATATTTAAAGCACCAGCTAAACCGACGTTACTTGTATTGTTAATGATCGTAACTTGTGAAGATTGGAATGAATCTAAGGAAATTTCATGGCTGTTATTGACTAATATAAGATGAGAGAAATTTTTTTCATGCCAACTTATTATATTTTTTATATTATGAAGAATTGGCTTATAAGCAACTATGATTGAAAATATATTGTTCTTCTTGTAAATTTTGATCTCTTTCTGTAACGCCAAATAAATAATTAGGTCTTATATACTCTTTTTGATTTAAGAACATCCTGACGCTTCTTAATCATCTCAAGCACTTTCTTATCATTCCTTTGGGTATCACGAGGTGCATAAAGTGCTCTCTGATTTTTTAAAGCACGGCTGGGATTCGTGAGATAATATACAGCCAAGCTCTTGCGGTATATACCTTTAGGTACCTGCAATTTTTGGCTCATGCCGTGCCATGAATTTTGGGAAGTATCAAAGATTATTGCCCGATTAAATTTCGGCTCAACTTCTTTAATCAAATTCTTTGGCTGGTTAGTTTTTTGGTCATGGCTCCAAAGTCCTAAATGGCCTTTATGTTTTAAGGGCTTTAAATCTTTCGAGAGATAAATGATGATATTTAATTTGCGTTGCAAGCCACACTTAGGGTGGATTGAATAATCAAGGTGTGGGTTTAAGTTGCCACCCATCCCGTGAATGTGCCAACCTCCTCCATGAAGGCCCATATCGGGAAAGAGATTTCCCCCAACGTATTTTTCTAGCATTTGAATCATTTGCGGGGAATTAAGCGTCATAAAAATCTTATAGGTTAAGAGTGGAAACTTGTTCCAATCATTTAATGCTTTTTTATGCTCCAATAGATTTTTGTAAACAAACCAACTCTTATCTCTATAACTTGGAAAATCATTCTCAAGATCTTTTGCCGTTTTAGAATCAAAGAAATTATCTACAACACAATGGTCAAAAGGCTGGTTTTCCTTAAATGATTTCAAGGATTTAAGAATATTATTAAAATTTATCATATTTTTAAAAAATCTATATCTTTCTTAAAGAGTAAATTAAACACTATTATAAATCAAAAATTTATTGTACAAAATTATTGTCAAAGTCTGATAGGTTTAAAATTAAACAACTTTGATCTTCTGACCATATAAATTGCTTACCTGATGTATAAAAATGAAACTGTGGAAAAAGTAAAGGTCCTAAAATATTTTCAGGTAGTGTTTGTTCAAATGAATTTCTATTAAGGCAGATTGTATTCTCTTGATACGTTGAAACATGAGTACCAAATTTTTTAGAAAAATTATTGTAAGGGTCGTTCGCAAAATTAAAATGAGTCTCATACTGATTAGCAGACTGAAAGATAAGTATCAAACACAAAGGGGTGATAAATAAAAACCCAAATAATGGTTTTATGTTTAAATTATTATAAAAAAATTTAAATGTATGTAATCCAATAATGAAAAACAATATTGATAATGAAATATGAAACTTCTGTATTTGGAAAAAATGATTGATAAATAAATTCTGAAATAAGATTGTGTGAATCATGGAGGCTAACAAAAGAATCAATCCAAATCTAAAAAACTCATCGCTTTTAAGTTGATCATAAATCTGAATAAATAGTTTCCTATGAAAAATAAATACGTAGACAGCTGAAAATAAAGTAATTAAATACAAATACAATACTAAACGATTCTGTTGCCAGTGATAGAATGAAAACAACTCATGAATCAAATAACTCATCTGAACAGACGAGCCTCTTGCACCAGCCCTTTCGTATAGGATTGATAATAATTTATCAAATCCTCCTACACCATCAGTATAAATATAAATATTTATAAATATGGCTAAAAGTGATGCAAAAAGCGAAATAAAAAAGACCTTAAATAATGTATTAGGAATGAATATAATTTTCTTATTTTTTAAAAATAAAAAAGGGCATCTGAAGAACTCAAACAAAAAATAAAAAAATAAGACCAGCCAAAAATAATATTCAGTTAAGGTGCCAAAAAAGACACATAAAAAAATTAAACAAAAATTTGATGTTGAAACACTTTTTAAGTTCTTGGTAACTAAAAAAAATAAAATGGCAAAAGTTAAAGTAAAAATATCACCATAAAAAATATGGTTGAAGTGATAATACAAACCTGGTGACACAAGTATTGATGCAAACAAAAATGTCCAAAAAATTCTTGCAGTAGATACAATTTCTTTATTTTTTAAATAACCTTGAATAATAAAAACAAATAAAGTAATTTGTAGAAATCCAGCAAGTTTTGCTATAGAAAAAATATTGGTGATTGTCTGCAAAGGGGAAAAAATAACTCCTAGAAGAAATGAAAAGATGGGGTAACTCACATAAGGTCTTCCATTTTCAATCCAAAGCTCCCCTGCTGGCATTGGAAAGACAAATTTTGTAAAGTTTGAATCTATAATAGAATTAGCTGTTAAAAAAACATGTGCAGTTGTAAATTCGAGTATATTTTCTAAGTTTTTAATCTCAAATAATAGATAGATGAAAGAAGTAATGAAAATACTAAAAAAAAATTGATTTTTAAGTAATTTCATTTTATTGGATTTGTTATAAGTTTATCGAAATGCTTATACGAATTTTCCCAAGTCCAATCTTGAATAGTTTTTTTTCCATTAGCTACGAGTCTTGATCTTAATTGTCTATCAATTAGAAGCTTTTTAATAGCTTCCCTTGCCCCGGAAACATCACCGGACTCTACCACTAAGGCATTGAAATTATGTTTAATGTATTCATCATAGCCAGTTACTTTTGAGACGACAACAGCACAACCACATGCCATTGCCTCCATAGGTGGTCCAAAAAATCCTTCAACTTTACTCATTTTTAAAAAAATATCTGCTGATGAATATATATTTTTCATCTGAGAAATTGCAACCTTGTCAATATATTTAAAATACTTCCAATCTTTTTTTGGTTTGCCTGCAGAACTTAAAATTAAGATTTCACAATCTAAATCTTTAATAGCATCGTATGCGTCCTGCATTCCTTTAAATGGAATATCGATAGGTCCTTCTATAAGCACTCTTAATTTATTTCCTTTTTGAAATTTAGGCTTGTCTTTAGAAAACAATAATGGGTCAAGTCCATTTGGGACGTAATGGGATTTCTGTTTAAACTCATTTTTTAACATTTTTTGGATCCATTTTGCCTCAGTCATAAATTCAAAATTATCAAGCTCATATGTACTTTCAACTTTGAGTTTTGTTTCATCATCTTCATAAAATCTTCTTTCATCTGACTGAACAAAATAAATTTTTCTCTTTGCTGGTATTTTTATCGCTTCAGTTGTAGTTAGCCAAAAAGTTGCAAAAATAATATCATTGTTTTCAAATATATATTTATTGGGGTTCTCATAGCTATAAATTGGCACATCCAAATCAAACCAATCAACATCTATCATTTCTCCAGTATTAATAATGTAAACGTTATGTCCTAGTGAGTGTAAATAATTTGAGTATTTAAAAATTATATGTAAACCACCTGATACACCAAGGCCTGCAACAACGAAGCCAATTTTCAAAGGATAAGGCCCCTTTTTCTTGTACTCTTTTTGCAGCTGTTCTAAATACCAATGACTTTTATCTAGGTAGTTGAGCTCATTATTACCTGAATGTAATCTTAATTTACAAAGTACATTTGGGGTTGATTTGAATCTAGCTCCATAAAAAGCCAATCTTGTCCATAACTCATGATCCTCTCTGTATTCCATATTAGTTTTAAGTGAACCAGCTTTTTCAAGGAGTTTTTTCCTAACCGTTACCGAACTTTGACATGGTACAGAATGTTTTACCAAATCTTGCAAGGTACAATCTGGTGAATGAACAACTTGGTCATGAACTAGTCCATTTAAATCTTTTCTAGAACCATCAATAATTGCTTGCCAAGATCCATAAACAACATCAAATTTATTGTTCTCAAGAAGATTAATTGATATTTTTATCCTATCTGGAGTTGAGATATCATCGCTATCTAAAAAAGCAATATATTTACCATGTGCTTCTTTAATTCCTATATTTCTTCCTCTTACAGCATTACCAAAGGGTTTTGGGTAATAAAAAATTTTTATCTTAGGGTGGTTCTCATATTTTCTTAAAATATCGAGCGTTTTTTTTGGTGAACCATTTGAAACTAGAATTACTTCAAAATTATCCACTGTTTGAGAAAGGCATGATTCAATTGCAGCACGTAAAAATTCAGTTCTATCAAAAACAGGAATAATAAAAGAAACAATATTATTGTTATCTTTAGGTTGTATAAAAAAATTTGATAAAATAATTTTAACTTTTTTTAAACCAAGAATTATTAAAGAAAAAATTTTTCTTACAAGCTTATTGAAGAAATAGATAAAACCGTGTTCATTAATTATTCTTGAACATACTTTGAGTATATGATTCATTTTTTTTCTCCATAATAACTTGAAGGCAAGCCATCAAAAACTATTTGGCCATGATCAAGAGCTATTATACGATTGCAGTTATTCATGATTAATTCAGCGGAGTGACTGGCCAATATTAATGCTTTTGAATGCTTAATAATCGAATTAAGTCTTATATTTGCTTTTTTTTGAAACTCAACATCGCCTGCTGATAGCCATTCATCCATGATTAAAATATCTGGCTTGATGGTTGTTGAAACAGCAAATGCCAGTCTCAATTGCATGCCAGCTGAATAAACTCGATAAGGTAGATCAATAAAATTACCAAGATCTGAAAATTCAATAATGGATTCAATAATATCTTCAATTTCATTTACTTTTAATCCAAGTATTGCTGATCTTATTTTAATGTTTTCCCTACCTGTTGCCTCAGGATCTATTCCTAAATTCAAGTCAATTAATGAAGTTACCTTATGTTTAATATCTATCATGCCGTTAGTAGGATGATAAATGCCAGATAATACTCTTAATAATGAGGTTTTTCCTGAACCATTGGGGCCTACTATGCCAACTCTGTCATTATCATATATTTTAATACTTATATTTTTTAAAGCCTTTACAGAAACTGACTTTTCATACTTTCCCTCTGATATTAACCCTCCTAACGCAGTTATTAAAAACTTTTTTTTGAAAGACTGAGATGATGTATTATAAATTTGATAATCTAAATTTAAATTATCACAGTCAATAACAATATTTTTTTTCTCTAAAGCCAAAATGCAATCCTTTTTTTATAGATTCCGAAAAATATAGCTGAGAAAAAAATACCTAATAAACTTAGTAAAAGAGAAATCAGAATTATTTCTATATCTACAGGTAGAGATAATAATGATTTTTGAATTAACGTAACAGGGTAATAAAATGGATTTAAATAAATAAATAATTTCACCTTCTCAGAATTGAGATTATCAAGAGACCATAAAATAGGTGTCAAATAAAAACCTATTTGCAAAAGATTATTAAGAATATTACTAATGTCTCTAAATCTTGAACATAGTATTGCAAAAACTATGCAAGGTCCAATTAGTAACATATTAAAAAGAAAAAAGTATGGAATAAACATCAACAAATGCGATGAAAACTCAATATCAAAAAAAAGATAAAGTATAGGTACGATCAAGATATTATGGAAAAAAATAATTATATTTCTCCACCACACTCTAAATAAATGAGCGAGTATAGGAGTATTAGTTTGCAGAATTAGGGGTCCTGAATCAACAAAAGCCTTCGACGACTCAAGGATTAATGATGATAAAAAATTCCACGCAATTAAGCCTGTAGCTAACATTGGCAAAATTACCTCAATCCTATTTTGAAACAAATGACCAAAAACAATGCTTAAGGTGATTATAAAAACCAATAAATTAATAGTAATCCAAAATGCACCAATTTTTGATCTTTTGTATCTTGCAGAGATATCTTGATTTCCTAGAATGAAAGGAATTTGGATATTATTAATAGCTAAGATCAGCTCATGATGAAAAATAATGAGATATTTTTTTAATTTAATCATATTTAATAGCCTTGATTCTTTTAAGGATTCTAACAAAAATATTTCTCTCATACTTTAAAATTTTAGCTTCAAGGTTTTTATTAGCTACTTCTAGGTTTTTATTATCTCCTTCTAAGTTTTTATTAGCTCCTTCTAGGTTTTTATTAGCTACTTCTAGGTTTTTATTAGCTACTTCTAGGTTTTTATTAGCTACCTCTAGGTTTTTATTATCTCCTTCTAGGTTTTTATTAGCT
>CENP01045098.1_pt1 | contig 15423 bp, 14 predicted proteins | sample 361281 | NCBI WGS metagenome assembly CENP01 (sample SAMEA2591122, study PRJEB7988) | marine metagenome | biome: marine biome (ENVO:00000447); feature: deep chlorophyll maximum layer (ENVO:xxxxxxxx); material: saline water (ENVO:00002010), including plankton (ENVO:xxxxxxxx) | depth 70 m
ATTACCATCCATTGATCATATCTTAAATTATCAATAACAATGAACATAGTTGCTGATTCTGTGTCTAACTCTTTAATGAGATGATTTTTTATGAGATGATGAGAAAGAGTAGGGCCGTCTAGTGAATTTATCCATCTGGAATAATTATTTGATATAAACTTTGCAAATAACGAGTTTGCTTCACTTTTTTGAGTCATTAAGATTTCAATCATTGTTGAATCATTAATATCTGAGAGTTTAATTTCCCAATTAACTATTTCTTTATATAAATCAATCCACTCATCAAAATTGTTAATTTCCATCATTTTTAATGATAAATTTCTAAACTCTTGTTGATACTCTAAGACGCTATTATCTTTGATTAATTCTTTTTCTTTGAGATTTTTCTTGAGACTGAGTAAAATTTGATTAGGATTAACAGGTTTAATTAAATAATCAGAAATTTCTTTTCCAATTGCCTCTTCCATGATGTTTTCTTCTTCACTTTTGGTTATCATGATAACTTTTAAGCTTTGATTTATTCTCTTTATTAACTTCAAAGTTTGAATCCCGTTGATGCCAGGCATATTTTCATCTAAAAGAATTACATCATATTGGGTTTTTTTTATTAATTCAAGCGCATCGTTTCCATTAGTACATGTGCCAACTTCATACCCCTTTTCTTTTAAAAAAATTATATGAGATTTAAGAAATTCAATCTCATCATCAATCCATAAAATCTTATTTTTTGACATTTTGTTTAAATAAAGTTTAAAGTTAATTTATATAAAGTAAAGTTTTATGTAATAATTAAATAATTTAACAAACCTTTAAACCTTGAATTTGTAGAAATTCCCTAATTTTGCCTTCAATGAAATTAACCCTAGCCGAATTAGCTGATATATTAGAAGGTTCTGTTGTTGGAGATCATAATGCAATAATTCATAATCTCTCAAAAATAGAGGACGCATCATCTGGTGATGTTACTTTTATTTCAAATCCTAAATATCTTCCGTGGATTTACAAAACAAATGCTACCGCTGTTATTATAGACAAAGGAATTAATTATAATGGCAACCTAAAATGTAATTTAATTGAAGTAGACAATTCCTATTCCGCTTTTAATTCTTTATTAAAGAAATTTTCATCTGAAAAAGCTAGTCATTTTGGGATTATGGATAATGTTAATATTGATAGCACTTCAAAATTAGGTAAAAATATTTCTGTAGGTCACTTCTCCGTAATAGTAGAAAATTGTAAAATAGGAAATAATGTAATTATTATGGACAATGTTTCAATTGCAAAGAATGTAACTATCGGCAATAATTGTTTAATTCACTCTGGTGTTCGTATTTATTCTGATACAATTATTGGTAATAATTGTATCGTTCATTCTAATTCAGTTATTGGCTCTGATGGATTTGGTTATGCTCCTAACAAAGAAGGTGAATATATAAAAACTCCTCAAATTGGAAATGTTATTATTGGTGACAATGTTGAGATTGGTTCGAATTCATCAATTGATAGGGCTACATTGGGTTCTACCGTTATTTCAGATGGAGTAAAGATTGATAATTTGGTACAAATTGCTCATAATGTTACTGTTGGAAAGAATACTGTTATTGCTGGTCAATGTGGTATTGCAGGTTCAACCAAAATTGGAGAAAATTGCCAAATTGGTGGTCAGGTAGGAATAATTGGCCATCTTTCAATCGGAAATAACGTGAAAATTAATGGTCAAACAGGGGTGTTTAGCAATATAAAAGATAATGCAATATTGAAAGGTACACCTGCAATTGACGAAAGAACTTTTAACAGGTCATATGTTTATTTTAGAAATTTAGAAAAAATTGCTAAGGATGTTAATCAACTAAAAAAGAAAGATGCTAGTAACCACCAAATATAACCAAACTACCATCACAAAAAAGGTTTCATTAAATGGAGTTGGTTTACATACTGGAAAAGATGTTTGTATAACTTTTTGTCCAGCAGATGCTGACCAAGGTTATTCTTTCAAAAGGATCGATTTGGAAGGTAATCCTATTATTGAAGCTGATGCAAATTATGTTACAAGTACTGAAAGAGGAACTTGTTTAAATAAAGATGATATTACAATTCAAACCTGTGAACATGTTTTAGCTTCACTAGTTGGTTTACAAATTGATAATGTTTTAATAGAATTAAATGCTTCAGAACCTCCGATTATGGATGGTTCATCTAAATTTTTTGTTCAAGCTTTAGAACAAGCTGGTATCAAAGAACTTTCAAAAAAAAGAAAGGAGTTTGTGATAAAAAATGTTATTTCTTATAAAGATGAAGATTCAGGTAGTGAAATAACCGTTATACCATCAAATGAATACCAAGTAACTACTATGGTTGATTTTGGTACAAAAATTTTAGGCACTCAAAATGCCACAATTGAATCAATTTCTGAGTTTAAAGATAACATCTCCTGTTGTAGAACATTTAGTTTTTTACATGAGATTGAAATGCTTTTGAATAAAGGGCTAATTAAGGGAGGTGATTTGAACAACGCAATTGTGTATGTAGACAAGCCTTTATCTGAAGAAACAATGGCAAAATTGAAGAAAGCTTTTAATAAAGATAAAATTGCAGTGAAATCTAATGGTATATTAGATAATTTAAATCTTCTTTATCCAAATGAAGCAGCAAGACATAAATTGCTTGATGTTATTGGAGATTTAGCATTAATAGGTACTAAAATTAGAGGAAAAGTAATAGCTACTAAACCAGGTCATTATATCAATACCAAATTTTCAAAAAAAATGAAAAACATTATTAAAGATTCTAGGAAAAATGACATTCCTCAAATTGATTTTTCGTCAAAACCCTTCATGGATACAACAAAAATAATGGAGATTTTACCACATAGACCACCTTTTTTATTCATAGATAAAATTTATGAATTAAATGATGATTTAGTTGTTGGAGTAAAAAATGTTACCATTGATGAAGATTTTTTTAAAGGTCATTTTCCTGAATATCCAGTCATGCCGGGTGTTATAATTATTGAAGCAATGGCCCAAATGGGTGGTATTCTGGTTATGTCTAAACTTGATGATCCTCAAAATTATTTAACCTTTTTTGCTAAGATTGATAAAGTTAGGTTTAGAAACAAGGTATTGCCAGGAGACACTTTAATATTTAAATGTTCCCTATTAGGACCGTTTAGAAGAGGTATATGTCATATGCAAGGTTTAGCATATGCAAATGGAAAATTATGTGCAGAAGCAGAATTAACTGCTCAAATTACTAAAGTAAAATAATTATGAAACAACCATTATCATATGTACACCCCAGTGCAAAAGTTGCTAAAAATGTTGTCATTGATCCTTTTACATCAATTGATGGAGATGTTGAAATAGGCGACGGGACTTGGATAGGCTCAAATGTATCCATAATGGACGGAGCCAGGATAGGAAAGAATTGTAATATTTATCCTGGAGCGGTTATTTCTGCTAACCCACAAGATCTTAAATATAACAATGAGGTAACTTATGCTATTATTGGGAATAATGTTACTATTAGAGAATGTGCTACAATAAATAAAGGTACTTCTGATAGGGGAAAAACTGTTATTGGGGATAATTGTTTAATAATGGCTTATTCTCACCTTGCTCACGATTGTTTTGTGGGTAAAAATTGCATATTTTCTAATAATACAACATTAGCAGGTCATGTAACTGTTGGAGACTATGTTATAATTTCTGGATTAACTGCTGTTCATCAGTTTTGTTCCATTGGAAATCATGCATTTGTTACTGGTGGTTCATTAGTTAGAAAAGATGTGCCTCCGTATGTAAAAGCCGCTAGAGAACCATTATCTTATGTGGGGATTAACTCAGTTGGTTTGAGAAGAAGAGGTTTTGAATCTAAAAAGATTAGAGAAATACAAAATATATATAGATTATTATACCAAAGAAATTATAATAATACCCAAGCATGCGCAATTATTGAAGCTGAAATGGAAGCTTCAGATGAAAGAGACGAGATTTTAATGTTTATTAAGAATTCTCATAGAGGAATAATGAAAGGTTACACAAAATCAAATTAATATGAGTACAACATCAGATATTAGAAATGGATTGTGCATAAAACACAATCATGATATTTATAAGATAATTGAATTTTTACATGTGAAACCTGGAAAAGGCCCTGCATTTGTAAGAACTAAATTAAAAAGTCTTACCTCAGGAAAGGTGTTAGACAATACATTTTCTGCAGGGCATAAAATAGATGTTGTAAGGGTTGAAACAAATAAGTTTCAGTTTTTATATAATGACTCTACTACTTATCATTTCATGAATACTGATGATTATAATCAAATTACTATAGAGGAAAAGTTCTTAGATACTCCTAAACTGATGAAAGAAGGAGAGGTTGTGACCGTAATTACAAATTCAGAAACAAACATGCCTCTTTCAGTTGAGATGCCACCAAGTGTTGTACTTGAAGTTGTTTCAACCGAACCTGGTATTAAAGGTAATACTGCAACTAATGCTACAAAACCAGCTACTCTTGAAACTGGTGCTGTGGTAAATGTTCCATTATTTATCAACGAGGGAGACAAGATAAAAATAGATACTATCAAAGGAAATTATAAAGAAAGATTTAAAGATTAGAGATGAGTGTTTTAGTAGATAAAAATTCAAAAATAATAGTCCAGGGCTTTACAGGAAAAGAAGGTACATTTCATTCATCTCAGATGATTGAATATGGTACAAATATTGTCGGTGGAGTAACTCCTAAAAAAGGTGGTCAAAAACATTTAGGATTACCTGTATTTAACTCTGTAGTAGATGCTATAAATGAAACTGGCGCAAATACAAGTATTATTTTTGTTCCTCCAGCATTTGCTGGAAATGCAATAATTGAAGCTGCTGATGCAGGTATTGCAGTTATCATAGCTATTACTGAAGGTATTCCCGTAAAAGATATGATTAAAGTCAATAATCACATAAAAGGATTAAACACAATTCTTGTCGGACCAAACTGTCCCGGTGTAATCACACCAAATGAAGCAAAGGTTGGAATCATGCCCGGATTTATTTTTAAAAGAGGTAATGTAGGAATAGTTTCTAAATCAGGAACCTTAACATATGAAGCTGCAGATCAAGTTGTTAAACAAGGTTTAGGTATTTCCACTGCGATCGGAATAGGTGGCGACCCAATTATTGGAACAACCGTAAAAGATGCTATAAAACTTTTTGTCAATGATGATGAAACGGATATTATTGTTCTTATTGGTGAGATTGGTGGTCAGTTAGAGGCTGATGCAGCAAAATGGTATTTAGATTCAAAATCTAATAAACCTGTGATAGGATTTATCGCTGGGGAGACTGCACCATCTGGAAGAACAATGGGGCATGCCGGTGCTATTGTTGGAGGGTCAGATGATACAGCTATTGCAAAAAAGAGAATTTTAAAGGAATCTGGAATTCACGTCGTGGATTCACCTGCAGAAATTGGAAAAAAAGTTATAGAAATATTTAATAAATAATTTATGAAAATTTTAAAAGGAAAAACAGCAATTATTACAGGAGCAACAAGAGGAATTGGTCGTGGTATAGTTAAGACTTTTGTAGATCATGGTGCAAATGTTCTATTTACGTTTTCTAGTTCCTCAGATTTAGCCAAAGAAATTGAAAATGAATTATCTAATAATGATGTCTTGGTTAAAGGATTTAAATCAGATGCTTCAAATTTTCAAGATTGCCAAAATTTAGTCGATCAGATTACTAAGGAATTTCCTGTAATCGATATCCTAATAAATAATGCGGGAATTACAAGAGATAATTTGTTAATGAGAATGCAAGAAGAGGATTTTGATATGGTAATTGAGATTAATCTTAAATCAGTATTTAACATGACCAAAGCCATCCAGAGAACTATGCTAAAGCAAAGATTTGGATCTATTATAAATATGAGTTCTGTTGTAGGTGTTAAAGGAAATGCAGGTCAATCTAATTATGCTGCTTCAAAGGCAGGAATTATTGGGTTTTCAAAATCCATAGCATTAGAATTAGGTTCAAGAAATATTAGATGTAATGTTATTGCACCTGGATTTATTGAAACTGAAATGACTGAGGTTTTAGACGAAAAAGTAGTACAGGAGTGGAGAAATTCTATTCCTTTAAAAAGAGGTGGCACACCTCTTGATATAGCAAATACGTGTGTCTGGTTAGGAAGTGATATGTCTTCTTACGTAACAGGACAAACCATTCATGTAAATGGTGGTTTATTAACTTAAAATTTTAATTTAAATAAATATAATTATGAATAATTTACCAAAAATTGGAGTACCGCTATTAATAATCTTAACATTTGGATTACTTGTAATAGCAAAGTCATTTGTCACTATTGGTAGTGGTGAAGCAGGAGTATTATATAAACTTTTTGACGGGGGGGTTGTAACTGATGAGTCACCTTTGGATGAAGGATTTCATTTTGTACTTCCATGGAATACAGTATATGTTTATGAAGTTAGACAACAAGAAGTTTTTGAAAAAATGAATGTTTTATCATCAAATGGACTAGATATTCAGCTAGAGGCTTCTGCTTGGTTTCAGCCTAAATATGAAGACTTAGGAAAACTTCACAAAGAAAAAAGTGAGGCATATAAGCAAAGAATTCTTTTGCCAGCTATTAGATCTGCTGCAAGAAGTGTCGTCGGAAGATATACACCTGAGCAGCTTTATTCGTCTAAAAGAGATGCTATACAATTAGAAATCTTTGAAGAAACCAAAAAAATTGTTGATGATCAATACATTCAATTAAATGAGATATTGGTAAGAGATGTAACTCTTCCTCCTTCGATTAAGCAAGCGATTGAGAGGAAGTTAAAACAAGAACAAGAGTCATTAGAATATGAGTTTAGATTAGTTACTGCATCTAAAGAAGCTGAAAAAGTGAGAATTGAAGCTCAAGGTAAGGCAGATGCAAACAGAATTCTTGCAGCTTCTTTAACAACAAACGTACTAAAAGACAAAGGAATTGAAGCAACAATAAAGCTTGCAGAATCTAGTAATTCAAAAGTAGTTGTAATTGGAAGTGGTGAGGATGGTTTGCCATTGATTTTAGGTAATAACTAAAAAATCCTGTTTAATTTAAATAAAAAAGCACCGTAAATACGGTGCTTTTTTATTTATAATTTTTCAATTTACTCAGAAATAACAGACTGATTATATTGGTTTACACCAATAATTTTACCATCTATAACATAAAACCTCAATATTGAATTAAATTCCATTTGTTCTTCTCCATCGTCATATGTTACGTTATAATCAGCAGAAACGTGTTCCCCACCAATTGTTGGATCCAAATCTACTGAAAAAAGGCTTTGTAAATTCCATTTATAATCAATGTCGTTAGCAACAAAATTTGAATCTCTTACTCTCGACATTTCAATTAATTCCTTTGGAGTAACCTTTTGTCCATTGTAATAGGTTATAGTAGCAGTATCTGCAAAAATTTCAATCGCTTTATCCCATTGACTGGTATTAAAAAATTCATCATAACTTTTTACAACGTTAAGTGCATCTTCAGTGCCTAGGTGGTATTTATACTCAGTTCCATCATCTGACCAAGTTGTCATTCCAATTGATCTCTCAGATTTATCGCAATTAGTCATTAATAACGTAGATAAAGCAATGAGGGTAATTTTAAATAATTTCATATCTGTAAAATATTTAGTTAGTATTTAATTTTCTTCGTCATCAATGTTTTGCCAGTAAGAACTTTGTTGTACAATCTTTCCATCTGAAACAAACCATCTTTGAATAGCTCTAAATCTATTAACGGCCTCCCCTTCAGTGTATTTAGCATCAATGTAGCTATGTACATGTTCTCCACCTACACCTGGCATTAGGTCAACAGAGAAAACTTGTTTAGTTTCCCAAGTTAGTGTTGCACCAATTGAATCACGGACTGAGTTTTGTCTCTTTGAGTTAGCAATTAGTTCATCTATGCTTTCTGGAATACCATCACCAGAAACAAATGATGTTGTGTCAGTACACATTGACTTCATTTTATCATAATCTCTAGCTTTCCAAGCATCCTCAAACTCTGCAACAGTTTTGATAGGTGCTTCAGTTCCTATATGCCATTTCATATCCTTTACACCTTCCCAAGAAGTCATTCCAACTGATGATACGGGTGATTCACATGAATTGTTTAAAATGAATAATGATAAACAGGTAATTAAAATAAAATTTTTCATAAATAATTAAGTATTTGTAAGGTTAGTTAAAAAATAATAGTTTGAATTTAATAATAAATTAGATTAATTAAATACTTCTATAGATTTATTTTTAATATTTTTGAAAAAATATGTTATGGAAACGATTGAATTTTTAAATATTGAATTTCTTAATAATTCATTAAAAGATTATCTATTTTTTTTACTTGCTATAATTATCGGCTATTTTATTATTATTCCTGTAAAGTCACTTATTATAAAGTTGTTGTTTAATCTATTTGGTAAAGATCAGAATGATTTAGATACTAAAACATTTAAGAATTTACTTAATAGTCCATTACAATATTTTCTTATACTAATTCTTTTATTTTTCTCTGTTAAACTTATTAATATTCCTGATTTTGCAATTTCCGATAATGGTGGTTTTGATTTTAGCAATTTGATTTCAAAAGGATTTAATTTATTATTATTAGTAACCTTTTTTTGGGTAATATTAAGAGCTATTGATTTTGTTGGTTATAAATTAAAAAACAAAGCCCTTGAAACTGAAAGTAAGGTTGACGATCAATTAATTCCTTTCGCAATTGATTTAGCTAAGGTTATTATTATTGTTTTGGGGATTGTAATGATATTAGGTGATGTTTTTGAAGTTAATATTACAGCATTGGTCACAGGACTAGGAATTGGTGGAGTTGCATTTGCATTAGCTTCAAAAGAAAGTTTAGAAAATTTATTAGGTTCATTTACCATCTTTTTCGATAAACCATTTACTGTTGGTGATATAGTTACACTAGGAGGTGTTACCGGGGTAGTTGAAAAAGTTGGATTTAGAAGTACAAGAATTAGAACCTTTGATAAAAGTATAGTTACAGTACCCAATAAAAATATTATCAGTACAGAATTAGATAATTTGGGTGCTAGACCTGTAAGAAGAGTTAAATTTAATATTGGCCTTACATATGATACCTCTGTTGAAAACATCAAAAATATTGTAAACGATATTCAAAAATTGATTGATGACCATCCTTTAACTAACCAGGATGGTAGAGTAAGATTTTTAAATTTTGGTGCTAGCTCATTAGATATCATGGTATTGTATTATGTTAATAGCCCTGATTGGGAAGATCTTATTGACGCACAGCAAAAAATTAATTACGATATTATTGATATTGTAAATAAATACAATTGTGAATTTGCATTTCCGTCAACTTCAGTGTATATCGAAAAGAACTAAATTATGTCCTTAGCCCCATTATCATCGAATCTAGGAGTTTCAAGGGCTAAACACTTACTTAGAAGAGCTTGTTTTCATTATAACAAAGATATACTATATACCATCTCTGGATTTAATGTTGATCAGGCGATTGGCTATTTATTACAAGATGAAACGGTTTCATATGAAGAGCCATATGATCCACTTCCGTCTGATTCCCCTCATGGATATTGGCTTTCATCAAACGAGTATCCACCTGATATTCCTAATCAAGGAAGAAAGCGTGGGCTTTTATCACAATGGTGGTTTTATAATATGGTCAATCGAAATAATTTAAAGGATAAGCTTTTATTTTTTCTTCATACTACATTTACAATTTCTAAAGGTGATGTTGGTGCTTCACATTATTTTTATGATCACCTCAAATTACTTGAACATTACTCCGATGGAAATTTAAGAGAATTAGCAAAAAAAATAACTCTTGATAATGCAATGCTTAATTATTTGGATAATACACAAAACAATGCAAATAACCCTAACGAAAATTATGCAAGAGAGTTTTTAGAATTATTTACAATTACAAAAGGTGAGCAAATAGGAGAAGGTGATTATTCGACATATACAGAGGATGATGTAATTCAAGCTGCAAGGGTTTTTTCAGGATTTAAAACCATGTTGGATAGAAGTATTATTGATACAGACACAGGAATTCCTATGGGGAGAATTTCAGTAAATCAACATGATCAAGGAGAAAAAATTTTTAGTCATGCTTTTGATAATTATGAGTTGCAAGCCGGAACAGATCAAAATTCAATAATGGATGAATTACATGAGTTTGTTGATATGGTATTTGACAAGGAGGCTACTGCAAGGGCGTATGTAGAGAAATTATATAGATTTTTTGTTAAAAGTGAGTGGAGTAGTGCAGATGAGGCTAATATAATAAACCCATTAACTCAATTACTTATTGATAATGATTACGAAATAATGCCGGTTGTTAAAACAATTTTATCATCACAACATTTTTATGATGCTGGTGACTCAGATCCGTCTGATGAAATTTTAGGATCTATTGTGAAATCTCCTTTGCAACTACTTTCTTCAGCAATAAGAAATCTTCATTTTACTATTCCTGACCCAAATATTGACATTGAAAATTATTTTAAATTCTCAAAATATTTCTTGGACAACACCTTCTTTCCGATGGCGGGAATGATATTATTTGGTCCTAGTACAGTTGCAGGATATCCTGCTGTTTTTCAGGCACCAGATTATGATAGACAATGGTTTTCTTCAAGTACTATTTTGGCTAGATATAGAATGATTGAGTGTCTAATCACAGGAAGAAATGCTTTAGGACAAAATGGTCAGTTTGGTTCATCAGTTGATACAGTTTCAATTATTCAAAATAATATTTCATCACCTGAAAACATTTATAATCTTGTAAATGATATTGCTGAAATACTCTATCCTTTTGGCATTCAACAAGAAAGAATAGAGTACTTTGCTGAGCTTGTTCTAGATGGTTATCCTGGTTATTATTGGGAAGATACATGGAATAATTTTCTAGCAGATGGTGACGATACAATCATTAGAAATAAATTAAACATATTAATAGGTGCAATGTTTAATGCAGCTGAAAATCAATTAATGTAGCAGATGAAAAGAAGAAGTTTTATAAAACTTAGTGCTACAGCCTCAGCGATTGGTTTACTGCCAAGCCAAATTTCTAATGCACTTGATTTGGGTGAGAAATTTATTAATTGTGATATAAGTAACAGAAAACTTGTATTAATTTTTCTTGGAGGAGGAAACGATGGTTTAAATACAATTATTCCTTTAAATCAATATGATTTATATAGCAATTTGAGACCTACATTAAAAGTCCCTGAAACAGGCTCAAGTTCTTATATAAATTTAGATTCTTCGCTTGCTGATAACCAGTTTGTTGGTTTGCACCCATCATTGGTTGATTTTAAAAATTTATATGATTCAGGTTTTTTAAGAATACTACAAGGTGTAGGTTATCCTTCTCAAAATAAAAGCCATTTCGCATCAACTGATATTTACAGTACTGGAAATGATGGAAATAGTTGGTTAAATGGTGGTAATTCTGGTTGGATCGGTAGATTTATCGAATCATATTATTATGATTTAGTTGAACAGTCTTTTCCAATTGGGGTTGAAATAGGTTCAAAAACAAGTTCTTTGGGATTCCATGGTGCTCAGGAGCATGGGTTGTCTCTAAATATTGAAGGGCAAGATGCATCAGGGTTTTATTCTGTTCTTAGTGGACTAGGCGGAGAAGCACCTTCGTTTATCCCTAATTCACATTATGGGGAGGAATTACAATACATAATTGATAATGATCAAATAACGACAATCTACTCTGAGGCAATTTCAATTGCATTTAATAATGGTTCAAACAATGCATCATATGAAGATTCTGATTTATCAAATCAGCTAAAAACAGTTGCAAGATTAATCAGTGGAGGATTAGAGTCTAAAGTTTATTTGGTTAAATTAAATGGATTTGACACACATAATTCTCAGGTACAGGGACAAAATGATATTCAAGGAGATCATAATAATTTATTAACCGAATTAAATAATGCTGTAGCAAGCTTTATGCATGATATTTCTAATCAAGGTTTTCAAGATGATGTTGTTGGTTTAACATTTTCTGAATTTGGAAGAAAGGCAAAGGAAAATGGAAATTTAGGAACTGATCACGGAGAAATTGCACCAATGTTTGTCTTCGGAAGCGCAATTAATGGTGGTATCTCTGGATCGAATCCTGATTTAACAGAGGCCACTGCAGAAAATAATTTCCAATTAGAGACATTTCAATATGATTACAGACAAACTTTAGGAACACTTCTCCAGGATTATTTAGGCGCTGATGACAATGCGATTAATTCAACATTTTTTAATCACAGTTCTAATGAAAGTTTCACTGAAAATAAGATTTTAGATCTTATAAAACCAGAATTTTCTGTTGAAGAAGATTGTTATAGTAATACTTTGAGTAATTCTAATTTGAATGAAAAAATATTCAGAGTAACCCCAAATCCCTTTAAAACCCATATAAAGATTATCAGTTCAGATTATGAAAAAGAATTTTCATATACAATAATCGATATTAATAGCAGAATTATTACATCCGGAATTTCAATTACTAATTCGATTATTAACACCAATAATTTCATTAATGGTATCTATTTTTTAAATATTAAATTTGATAATCGCCAGGAAACACACAGAATTATTAAGTCACTTTAAATATTATATTTTAATAGGATAGAAGCTCGAATATTCTATTTTACATAATATAAATTATAAGACAAAACAGCTTAGATTCTTTCCTTTATTTTATTGAGAATGTAATCATGGTCATAAATATTGGTATTTATTGAAATGTTATGTTCACCATATACGCCATAAAATTCTGGTTCTGTAACACTAAATAATCCAATAGTTTTAGTACCGCTAGAATGAGCTAAATGCATCATACCGCTGTCTGCACCTATAAAAACCTTACAATTGTGCATTACACTGGCAATTTCTCTGATGTCTCTACTGTAATAAGATTTGGAGGCAAAATTTATCTTAGAAACATTCTCCATTGGAAGTATTTCTAAAATATTAAAATCTCTTTTAAATTCTTTAAGTTTAGAGTACAATTTATTCCACCATATTTCATCATAACATTTATCTCCAGTAGCAAATGTAAAAATTGAAATAACAGGTTTATTTTCATTAAAGATTGATTTTAGTATTTTGTTTCCATTATCAATTTCGTAACCTCTTAATTTTAAATCTAACTTAGAAATATCTTTTTTAAGTCTATTTAATTTGTTTTTGATTACATTTCTCAGATTATACACAGGGTTTTTTGCATTATGCTCATAATCTTCAACGCTATTAAATTCTTTGTTTAAAATATTGTAAAATTTATATCTTGATCTTGAGAGTCTTACAGCTAGTTTTCCAGAAGATGATACTCTATTAGCATTCATTGAAACATCATAATTTTCACTTAAAATTGAAAACCAACATGCAAAATAATTGAATATATTTTTAAAAGGTTTTCTGGGTAATTTTATGATTTTAGTCACATCCTTATAATTCTCAAAAACTACATTTCCTAGATTGCCTTTAAGAAATAAGTGGATTTCACAATTAGGGAAAATTTTTATCACCTCTTTTACTAATGGTGTTAAAAGTAAAGAATTACCCAACCTATGATTAGGTCTAATTATTAAGACTTTTTTTACTTGAGTTATATCATGATTAAATTCATTTTCGGAAAATTTATTACTGACAATTATTCTTGAAAAAAATCTAGTGATTTTTATTCTTAGGTAATTTATATTCCCTTTTGGATTCAAGTTTAATCAGATTTTGGAATGTAGACCTGCATATTACGATCATATTTACAACAGCCTGGAAGTGCGTCATATGAAAATTGATTTGCAGTAGAATTCATTGTTTCATAGCCTGATTCGGTTATGGCTATATTTAATGCATCTAAATCAAAACTTGAGGAATCATTAAATTTAAGATCAAGAATTTTAGTTTTAATCCCCCACTCTGCTTTATCAACAAATTCTAAATCTAAAACTGCTTTTTCAATTGTATTTTTACACATGCCACAGTTACCCTTTACACCAATACTGTAATCAGCGACTAATGAGGTTTTGTTATCATTAGAAATTTGCGATGTTGGAGCTTTTTTAATAACAACTTGCTCTTTACATCCAACAAACCACATAATAATAGCTCCTAGTATTAAACCTTTGATAAAGGAAATCCAAAATCCCTGATAAGTAGATAAGCCAAACATATTTAAACTTTTTTTTGCGTAATTTTTATGCCATTTAATAAAACTCATATACTAAAATTAATAAATTATTTTTTTCTTTTTAATTTCATCAAAATTATTTCTAATATTTGTTCTTAACCTTTTCTTATAATCCTCTGTTAACCATTCCAAGAAATTAGTTGTACTCTTACTGATACATTTTGAATATCTTTTAATTACATAATCTATGTCATCTCCAAGTTCTTTAACTAATATAAGTGCATCAAATTCGTCCTCACTATTCTCAACACATATGAGAGAATGATGGTCTATTGCTTTTTCTAGTACTGTTTTTGATGATTTTCCACTTTGAACTGAGGCTACATACGTTTTATCCACGTCAAAGAAAAGATCATTTGAATTCGAAAATAATTCTTTTATTTCATCAGGCATTTCATATCTAAATCTGCCTTCTATTTCTTCATCGGATTGAATACTGTCTAGATAATTCAAAGGATTTCTAAATATTTTGTGCCAATCAATATCAGAACCCCATTCTCCAAATCTATAGAAGTTGTTTCCTAAATCAATAACTTCAAATGTATTTTTTTCCTTTAATAGTCTTGAGCCTCTACCTATCATTTGATAGTAAAGAGTTAATGATTTTGTTGCTCTGTTCATCATTATACACTTTACAGTAGGTTCGTCAAAACCAGTAGTTAAAATGCTTACTGAAGTTAATATTGCATTATCGGTATCTTTAAACCATTTTAGGATTTCAGATCTTTGTTTTTTAGTAGCTGTATTGTCTAAATGCTTTATATTTAAACCAGCTTTTTTAAAAGTATCATATACTATCAAAGAAGTATTAATTCCATTATTAAAAATCAAAGTCTTTTTGTTTAAGCACCTTTCCTCATAAGCAATTAATAATTTTGAAAGCATATCATTGTTTGTGTATAGTTCTTCAGATGATTTCACTGTGTAATCTCCATTAGCCCCCACAATTAAAGAAGTAAGTCCAACATTATACGTATATAGATTGGCTTTGGCAAGAAAGTTATTCTTAATAAGCTCACTTATTGATTCTCCTACAATTAATTCATCATAGTTATCTGTCATAGGGAGGTTGATATTAGAACTTAAGGGGGTAGCAGTAACCCCTAGCATGAATGCTGAACTAAAAAATTTAAAAAGCTTAGTAAATGA
>CENP01190746.1_pt1 | contig 15422 bp, 12 predicted proteins | sample 361281 | NCBI WGS metagenome assembly CENP01 (sample SAMEA2591122, study PRJEB7988) | marine metagenome | biome: marine biome (ENVO:00000447); feature: deep chlorophyll maximum layer (ENVO:xxxxxxxx); material: saline water (ENVO:00002010), including plankton (ENVO:xxxxxxxx) | depth 70 m
TCAATATCAATTTTTTTAATCTCCTCAATACCCTTTTTAGATATATCAATCAGAAATTCAGTTATTGAGTCTTCATATTTATATGTTTTTGAGTTGATAATTTTAAAATTCCAAGTATCATTTTGAGTAAACTTGACATAAACAAAATCTACACCATCTAATGAAGTTCCTGACATTACCCCTATAACATAAAAATCTCTCATTTTTATTTTATTGAAAGAAATTCCAAACTAAACCTAATCTAACAGACATATCTCTGTATGGAGTAAAAGGGTCTGAATAGTAATCATAACCACTGAAAGAACTGTTCAAATGTTCGACTTTTATAAAAACTCTTGTTTGCTGAATCTTGGCATTAAAGAATAAATCAAATCTTGGAAACTCACCTATTTCTGTATAATTTTGAACAACAAACTCAGATATAAGTGGATTATAGATATTTGCCCAAAATTTTGTAAAATAATTAAATGTCACTCCAGTTTGTATATCAAGAGATTTATTGAATAATTTAGAAGAATACATTATAGTATTTCTAGTTAACCATTCTGGAACATTAACTGCAGATAATTCTTCTAGCTCAACAACTTGATCTTTCTTTTGATATTGAGCTGTGTTTATAATTGAAAACTTTCCAATAGGAATATTACTATATAGTTTAACCTTATAATATTTAATTTCATTTATTGATTGATTAGGAATAGCTCTTCTAAAAAAATCAAATTCTCCTAATAATGGATTGGCTGATTCTCTAAAGAAAGTAAAATTGTCAATTATATTGTACTCACCACTTAAACTAACATAATTTTTATAAGAAATATCTAGAGATACTTTTGATATTTTTTCGTTACTCAAATTGGGATTATACCAATTATAACTTTCATATTGACTCCTATGTAAAATAAAATTGAAGTTTGGAGACCTTTCAAATTGTGTTCCGGATATTGCAAATTTGAAATTTTTTAAAAAATTAGATTCAATTCCTAATTCAATTTTATTTGACTTAAAAGAATCTTTTAGTGAGTTGTCAAAATCAAAATAGAAACTAAAAATTGATAAATCTTTTTTCCAATTAATTGAAATTTTAGATTGCTTAGGATTTAACATGTCAATTAAATCCAAATCACTTTCAATTTGATAACTGTTTTTCCATTTAATTTGTTTGAACTGCAAATGGATAATACCAATTTTATTCAAATTAGATTTTAGATAAAATATATTTTCATCCAAAATAAATCTGGACAAATCATTAATCGATTTATCTTCAGGGTCTACAGAAAAAAAATCACCAAAGAATCTACCACCTCTATTTTCTTTAAAATTGAGTTTTTTATACTCATGGGTATACTGATAACCAAAAATTAAAGATGTGTTTTTTTTAGCTTTATTTATAATTACTCTTGAGATGTCTGTAAAAAATCTTTTTGAATACAAACTTCCAGATGCAAGTATATTAGGACCAAGTCTAGATCTGTCAAGGTATCCATCATAATATATCATTTCATAAGTTCCATCATCATTTTGAATTTGATTACCAGAATCATCTAGGACAAAATAATCTGGTGCTTGTTCAAAGAAATAAATACTATCAGGATCAAGTCCTCCATTTTCGTCATTAAAGAGGTTTTGAGAAGTAAAATGTAATTTAACTTTAGTTAAATCATTATTTGAGTTAAAAATTGATGAAAGCCTAAATTGATTACCTCTAGATTTAGTTGACACATACTTTCCAAGAGATTTATAACCTTTATGAGCAAGAGTAACGTTATAATTTGGATTAAAATTAATTGAAATTAATGCATCTAAAATTTGTCCTTGTTCAAAGGTAGATTTAGCAAATAATTCAGTGAATGGAGTTGGAACTTCGTAATAACCAATATCATCTTTTTCAAAATAATTAAAGTGTTTTCCTAACGCACCCATCTTAGGGTAATCATAATGACTAAAATTATATCCTAAATTATTATATGTATGGCCAACATTTGACATTTTAATTAATTCAAAGTTGTCCTTTCTTGTAAAGTTAAATTTGTAGTCTTTTGTTATCGAAAGAGATGTATCGACAGTTTCTATCCTTCCATCTATGTAATAAATTTTATAATATTCAGTGGTTAGAGTGTCTGTTTTTTTATTTGCTTCTTCCTCTATTTTTTTTTGTTTTTCCTGAGCTTTAAATTTACCCTCAATATCATCAGTCTGGGCAATTAAAGTTATTGGAATTAAAAAAAAGCTTGTTACCAGAAAAAACTTCTGCATCTATTTTGTAATTTCATACTAAGGTAAGATTTCTTTTAAAATTTGATTTTATTAAAAATGTTAATGAATAAGTTTTCAAAATTTAAGTATGAAGCAGGAATTGACGAAGCAGGTAGAGGAAGTCTAGCAGGCCCTGTAACAGCTGCTGCTGTAATACTAGGAAAAGATTTAAAAAATAAAGATCTTAACGATTCAAAAAAGCTATCCCCAAAAAAAAGGCTAGAACTTAAAAAATATATTGAAAAAAATGCATTAGCATACTCAGTTGCATTTGTCAACTCATCACACATTGATAAAAAAAATATTTTAAACTCTACTTTTAAGGCAATGCATATGTCTTTAGAAGGCTTAGATATTGAACCTGATTTCATACTAGTTGATGGAAACTTATTTAAGCCATACAGAGATTTAAAACATAAGTGTATTATCAAAGGTGATCAAAAGTATCAAAATATTGCTGCAGCTTCTATATTAGCAAAAACATATAGAGATGAATATATGTCTAATTTACATATAAAGTTTCCCGAATATGATTGGATAAAAAATAAGGGATATGGAACAAAATATCATATAGATATGATTAAGAAATATGGCAGAACAAAATATCACAGAAAATCATTTCAAATTAAGTCTAATCAACAAATTCTTCAACTCAACTAATGAAATTTCTAGTAAGAATAATATTATTTCTTTTCTTATTAATAACTGCATCATGTAGTAAAATTGAAAATTCTAATATTTCCGAATTAGATTTTATTCCTTTAGAGTCAGTTAAAATTTTCAACATAAATGATTTAAGTGTTACAAAAAATATTCTTGAAAACAATCAGCTAATTTCAAATCTTTATCCAAACTCTAAGGTAGTTTATAATAATTTGAATTTACTTTCAAATAGTTTCACTAAAAAAGGAGTTTTAAGTTTATCTCCATTTAGTAAAGATGAAACAGCCTATACATTTATTAGCAGAGTTGAATTAAGTGACTCAATATTTAATAATGATGACTTTAACAGAACTTATCAGAACTTTGGTATATACTCAAAGAAGAATATTAATAAGACAATCTATAAGACAATCATTGGTGATTTTTATATAAGTTCTAATAATGACATAGTCCTAGAAAACATTATTAGAGATCATAAAACAAATAACAAAAAAATAAATTCTGATTTATTAAAAATTTCAAAAACTATAGACAGGGATGATCCATTCAATTTTTTTATTAAATCAGATGGTTCAAATTCTGGTGATTACAGAACATATAATTTACCCCTATTACCTAAAGTTAAAACTTCATGGATTGGATATGATTTTGCAAACTCAACTGATATTGTCGAGCTTTCAGGTGTAACTAAACTAAGTGACTCACTTAGTTCTAAAATTTCAATTTTAAAAAATATTTCCTCTAAAGGTATTATATCTGATAATGTTATTCCTAATACATTTAGATCACTTTTTTCTTTTAATGTAGGAGATTCTGAAAGGTTTATATACAATCTTAAAAATTACTTTAAATCAAATAATATTGCTGCTGATGATTATAGTTTTAAATCTATGAATCTTATCAATGATATAAGTATAGTTGATGATCAAGAAAAATTTTTAGTTATTAGTTTAAAAAATACAGATCAGATTGAAGAATATTTTAATTTTCAAGAAAGCAACTACACAGATATAAATTTTATAAACCTTGATGAAGGCTTAAAATTATTATTACAATCTTTAAGTTATGATCCAAAAATAAGCTATTCAACTTTAATTAATAATTTTTTAATTATTGGTAAATCTGTTTCTCAATTAAGAAATGTAATTAATTCAAATAAAATCAATGATGTATTAGGTTTTAATTCTGTTTACACAAATTATAAGAAGAATATATCCTCTAACAATAATTTCAACTGGGTTGTAAATACAAAGAATAAAATGAATTCAAGTATAATGAATTCTTTAGATTCTGATTCATATCCTTTTATATCATTTGGTGTTAAATTTAGTCAAGATATAGCACTTTTAAATTTTGATTTTAAAAAAATAAATACTTTCTCTCAGCAAGGTGAAGCTTATACAGAATTTCTTATTTCATCGGATAGTGAAATAATTTCGGATCCAATTTGGATAAAAAATCACAATACTAACGAATATGACTTTGTATTTCAAGACATTGAAAACGTATTACATTATTATTCAAATAAGGGTAATCTTATTTGGAGAAGAAATCTATCTAGCAGAATCATCGGAGATATAAAACAAATTGATACATATAAAAATGGTAGACTCCAAATGCTCTTCAGAACAGAAGATAGATTATATCTTATTGACAGGAATGGAAATCAGGTTAACGACTTAAGTTTCGATTTAGAATTAGCAGACAACATAAATCCAATTTCAGTTTTTGATTATGAAAGGAATAGAAATTATAGAGTTGTAGTTTCATACGATAACCAAATAAAAATGTATGATGCAAAGGGAAAAATTGTAAATGGTTTTAGTCCTGATAATTTTTCATCAGATATAATTAAAAGTCCAGTTCATATTAGAATTGATCGTAAAGATTATATTATTGTTCAACTAAAAAATGGTGATTTAAAAATTCTTAATAGAAGAGGTGAAGACAGAATAGTTGTTGAGAATAAAATTCAGTATAATGACAATACTGTATATTCATATCTAGGCTCATTTACAACTTCTGATAACCAAGGAAATCTGATTCAGATTGACACTAATGGAAATTTTAAAAGAAATAATCTAAACCTATCCGAGAATAGTATGATTAATATTTTTGATGATAAACTTATATATATAAGCGAGGACATTTTATCAATTAAGGGTATTGATGTAAAGCTTCCTGTTGGTAGATATTCTAAACCTAAGATTTTTAATATCTCCAGAAATTTCTTTGTTGGTACTACTGATTTAAATGATAATAATATCTATCTATTTAACGACAGTGGAGAGTTAGTTAAAGGATTCCCTCTAAAAGGAAGCTCGTCCTATGATTTAATTGATTCAGATATGGATGGTAAGCTTGAGATAATTTCCAAAATCGATAATTTTTCAATTGTATCGTATGAGATAAATTAATTATCATAAACTAAATTTGCATCAAAATTTTTCTGAAAATTTTCAATAATCTTCTCCTTTAGTTCTAGTATGTCTACTTCTTGATTTAAAATATCCTTGATAGAGGTGACACCTTTATCCTTTATTCCACATGGTATAATATTGTTAAAATAATTTAAGTCAGAATTTACATTCAATGAGAATCCATGCATAGTTACCCATCTACTTGCTCTAATACCAAATGCACATATTTTTTTAAATTCATTTTGATTTTTAACCCAGACACCAGTTTCTCCTTTAATTGTAAATCCTAAAATGTCGTAAAAACTTAGAGTATCTATAATAGTATTTTCAAGAGATCTTAAATAAAGATTTATATCAGTAAAAAAATTATCTAAGTCAAGTATAGGGTAACCCATTATTTGTCCTGGACCATGAAATGTAATATCTCCTCCTCTATTAATTTTAAAAAATTCAATTTCTCTATCCTCTAACTGACTCTCAGTTAAAAGAAGATTTGATGTATCTCCACTTTTTCCTATTGTATAAACTGGATTGTGTTCTGTAAAAATTAGATAATTATTGGTTTTTAGTTTTTTTTCTAAAGTCCTATTTTGAACTTTTTGTTCAATTATTTTTTGAAAAACCTCTTCTTGATATTTCCAGGCATCAAAAAAGGAAGTCTTACCTATATCTTTAACTATTATTTTTTTATTTTTCATTGATTATCCAAATATAGAAATTTGTACTTCAATGATTATTTTATAAAACTTATCTTTGTTTAAACAACATATAGTGACCGAACAAGAAAAAATTAGGAGAGAAAAACTTGAAGAGCTAAAAAAGCTTGGAATTGATCCTTATCCAGCTGAACTTTATCCTGTAACAAATTTTTCTTCAGATTTAATCTCCAAATATGAAGATAAAAAGCAAGTGGTAATTGCTGGTAGAATTATGTCTAGGCGAATTCAAGGAAACGCTTCTTTTGCAGAAATTTTGGATAGTAAAGGTAGAATTCAAGTATATTTTAATAGAGATGAGATTTGTGAGGGAGATGATAAAACTAAATATAACATAGTTTACAAAAGGTTACTTGATATTGGAGATATAATTGGCATACATGGTGAACTGTTTAAAACAAGAGTTGGAGAAATCACTGTATTAGTTAAAGATTTCAAAATTCTTAATAAATCACTACGACCACTTCCACTACCAAAAGTTGATTCTCAAGGAAAAGAATATGATAGTTTTACTGATTTAGAACAAAGATACAGACAAAGATATGTTGACCTTATAGTAAACCAAAGTGTAAAGAAAACATTTATAAAGAGAACAAAAATTATTAATTCAATAAGAAATTTTTTAAATAATAAAGAATATCTCGAGGTAGAGACTCCAATTTTACAACCAATTCCAGGTGGAGCAACAGCTAGGCCATTTATAACTCATCACAATGCATTAGATATACCTCTCTATCTAAGAATTTCAGATGAATTGTTTTTAAAAAAATTGATTGTTGGTGGGTTTGAAGCTGTTTATGAATTTTCAAGAGATTTTAGAAATGAAGGAATGGACAAAAATCACAATCCTGAATTTACTATACTTGAACTTTATGTTGCTTATAAAGATTATTTCTGGATGATGGAACTTACTGAATCATTAATTGAAAATGTATGTCTAGAAATTCATGACAAAACTAAAGTTAAATTTGATTCCATAACAATAGATTTTAAGGCACCGTACGAAAGGATATCAATTACTGAAGCTATTATTAAATTTACTGGTTATGACATATCAGGTAAAAGTGAAATTGAATTGAGATCTATATGTAAAGATCTTTCTATTGATATAGATGATAGTATGGGAGAAGGAAAATTAATAGATGCAATCTTCGGCAATAAATGTGAAAAAAACTTTATCAATCCCACATTTATAACTGATTATCCTAAATCTATGAGTCCTCTTACAAAAGAGCATAGATCAAATCCTAATCTCACCGAAAGATTTGAGTTAATTGTCAATGGAATGGAAATTGCGAATGCTTACTCTGAGCTTAATGACCCAATTGACCAGTTAAAAAGGTTTGAAGATCAATTAGAATTAAGTAAGAAAGGTGATGATGAGGCAATGTTTATTGATATTGACTTTATTAAATCTCTTGAGTATGGAATGCCTCCAACATCTGGAATTGGTATTGGAATTGATAGACTTGTTATGCTGATGACTAATAAAACTTCAATTCAAGAAGTTCTATTATTTCCCCAAATGAAACCAGCAAAAAAGGAAACAGATATTTCTGAAGATGCAAAGGTTATTTTCAATAGACTTAAAAATATTGAACAAATTCTTTTAGCTGACTTTAAATCAGAATTTGATTTATCTAATAAGAAATGGGATAAAATTTTAAAAGAACTTAGGGGGAATGATTTAGTAGATATTTTTAAATCTGATGATGGTAATTTATTCATCAAACCTATTTAATTTAAACCTTTTAATTAAACTTATTAATTTCTCAGCATATTTTGGGTCGGTGGCGTATCCAGCAGCTTTAAGCCCTATTGCCCAGGCTTTATAATCTTTTCTGTTTAATCTAAACAAGGAGCTATATCTGTCCCTTTCAACAAGAAATAAAGAATGATCTTTATAAGATCTTAAAGGGTTTTTATATGACCTAAAACATTCACCTTTTGCATCATCATCATGTAAAATTGATTTTCCTTTCCATCCTTTGTGACACTTAATACCAAAATGATTATTTGCTTTTTTTGCCAGAGTACTTTGACCATGACCCGATTCCAGAATTCCTTGAGCTAACGTTATACTTGCAGGTATTTTGTAGAATCTCATGTTTTTAGTTGCAGCCGGAGCATATTTCTTGATATACAAGTTTATCTGATCATCAACAGACAAATTACTTTCTGATAAAGGCCTAAATGATGAACATGAAGAAAGAAATATGAATATTAAAAACAATAATAATTTTTTCATAACTTTATAATAATGGAAATTATAAAAAAATTATCCTCTCAGAAAATAATATTATTCACATTATTTCTAATAATAAATTCATGTGGAGTATATGTTCAATTTGATTATGACTCTGATGTTAATTTTAATAATTACAACTCATATTCATTCTATGAGTCAGATATTGAAAAGGTTGAAATCTCTGATCTTGATAAAAAGAGAATCTTAAAATCATTAGATATAGGGTTAAAATCAAAAGGGCTGAAAAGGTCAAATGATCCTGATATTTTGGTAACATTTGAGACTCACTCTAAAGAAAGGGTTTATATGAACAATTATTTTTCATACGGATGGAACCCATTTTTCTATAGATATCCATATTCATCTGCTTACTCATCAGTTCAAGGTACACTTTATATCAATTTTATTGATAGTAAAAACCAACAACTTGTTTGGCAAGGTAAGGGTATAGGTGTGTTAAATGAATACTCAAAAGATAGAGATAAGATGATTGGCAATTTTGTTGAAAGTATACTTGAAAAATTCCCTCCTACAGCTGACTAATTATTTTTTCAGACTCAGCTAAGGCTTTATCTATAGCATTAATATTTTTTCCACCTCCAGTAGCAAAGAAAGGCTGACCTCCACCGCTACCATCAATTATTGGAGCTAACTGTTTTATAATATTTGAAGCATTAAAATTCCTTTCAGCTATTAAATTCTTTGAAATAAAACATGAAATAAATACTTTTTCATCACTACTAGATAAAACAATCATAAATAAATTATCTATTTCATTAGAGAGTGAGAAGCATATTTCTTTGATTGATTTATTGTTTAGTTCTAATTTCCCCGTGAATGCATTTAATCCATTAACTTCTTTAATCTCATTGATAATTAATTCTTTTATTGATTGAATTTTTACCTTATTTTGAGAATCTATTTCTTTTTGAAGAAGTTTATTTGCTTTTTCACTTTCAGCTTTTTCTTTAAGTGCTTGATCTTTTAACTGTTCTTCCTTAATTCTAGTTTTATTACTCGATGCTGTAATTCTTCTAACACCAAATGCCTGAGAACCCTCAGAAATTATTTTAAAATCTTCAATCTCTTTTGTATTATCTACATGAGTACCTCCACATAGTTCATAAGATTCACCAAACTTTATTGTTCTTACAACATCCCCATATTTTTCTGAAAATAGACCAATAGCTCCTGCATTAATTGCATCATGATAATTTGCCTGCCTATCTTCAATACACTGAATTTCATCTTTAATTAGACTTTTAACAAGTTCTTCAACATCATTTAATTCTTTATCTGATAGTTTAGATTGATGTGAAAAATCAAATCTAAAAATATCTTCAGTAAGCATGGAACCTCTCTGCTCTATATGGTTTCCTAATATTTTTTTTAGTGCAAATTGTAGTAGGTGCGTTGAAGTATGATTTTTCTTAATAGATACCCTTCTATCTTTATTAATTTTCATTACTAAAGATTCATCTAGTTTTTCTGGTATATCATCTACGAGATGAATTATGTCCTCACCTTCTCTAAAAGTATTTTTTACAGCTATAGTTACTGAGTTTGAAATAATTTCTCCAGTATCTCCAATTTGTCCACCTCCCTCAGGATAAAAAGGGGTTTCATTAGTAACAATATGGTATTGAGTTTCTTCTTCACTGGTTATACATTCTCGATACTTGAAAACTTTTGTTTCAAGTTCGTAATCATCGTAGCCTTTAAATACATTTATAGATGAACTCTCATTTACAATAACCCATTCTTTAAACTCTTCATTGCTTGTTGAATTTGATCTGCTTTTTTGAACCTTCATATGTTCATTAAATCCATCTATATCAACTTGAAAATCATTTTCGCTTGCAATTAATGACGTAAGATCAATAGGAAATCCATATGTATCATAAAGCTTGAAAGAATCTTCACCGCTGATTTTCTTATCATTTGGATTAGAATTAATAATTTGATTTATTAGGTAGAGACCTTGATTTAATGTTTTAAGGAAACCTTTTTCTTCCTCATGAATTAATGAGGTAATGTATTCACTCTGATTTTTTAAGTCAGGATAAATAGTCAGATATTGTGAGATTACTACATCAACAAGTTCATAGATGAATGGAGTCTTTATATCAAGATTTGTATATCCATATCTTATAGCTCTTCTTAGAATTCTCCTGATAACATATCCAGGTCCATTATTGCTTGGTATTTGACCATCTGAAATTGTGAATACTAAGGATCTAATATGATCAGAGATGACTCTTATAGCAATATCAATATTTTCATCACCTGACAAATATTTTTTATTTGAAATATCTTCAATTTTCTTGATAATATCTTCAAATAAATCCGTGTCATAAGTAGACTCTTTTTTCTGTAGTGCCATACAGAGTCTTTCGAGTCCCATTCCAGTATCTACATATTGCTTATCAAGTTTTATTAAGGATCCATCTTTCTTTCTGTTGTATTGAATAAATACTAAATTCCAGATTTCAACAACTTGTGGATGATCTTTATTTACAAGATCAGCTCCTTTAATTTTTTTCTTTTCTGATTCTGGTCTTAAATCAATGTGAATTTCAGAACATGGCCCACAAGGTCCTACAGCTCCCATCTCCCAAAAATTATCTTTTTTGTTACCACTTATGATCCTTTCTTCGCTAAAAAACTTTTTCCATTCATCAAAAGCTTCTTTATCAAATTCTAGGTTATCCTCTTTTGATCCCTTAAATACAGAAACATATATATCCTCTTTTTTAATTCCATATATATTAGTGATTAGATCAAATGACCAATCAATTATATCTTTTTTGAAATAATCATCGAAACTCCAATTACCTAACATCTCAAAAAAAGTATGGTGGTAAGTATCAACTCCAACCTCTTCAAGATCATTGTGTTTTCCAGAAACCCTAAGACACTTTTGAGAGTTTGCAACTCTGGAAAATTTGGACTCTTGATTACCTAAAAAAATATTTCTAAACTGATTCATACCAGCATTAGTAAACATTAAATTTTTATCTGATTTGTTAATTACAGAGGCTGAGGGAATAATGTTGTGTCCTTTGTCTTTGAAGTATTGAAAAAATTTTTCTCTAACAACGGATGAATTCATTTTTTTTATATTTGTAAAGGTATACAGCCATTAAAAGGTTGAAATTACAATAAATTGGTCTATGTCCAAAACTAAATACTACTTTGATTCTGATAATCTGGAGTTTGTCCCAATTAAAAGGACATTTATTGAACGTATCTACAGGCTGTCTTTGTTTTTGATTAGTTCAGTAATAATTGGAGCCTTTATTACAGTTTTACTTTTGAATACTGATTTTATCGATACGCCCAAAGAAATTGTTCAAGCCAGAGAAATAGATAATTACGAGCTTCAACTTAAAGTGTTGAATAAGAAGTTAGAGCAAGTTGAATCAACCCTAGCTAATATTGAGAAAAGAGACAATAACCTTTACAGAGTTTATTTTGAAGCAAGTCCAATTCCTGAAGATCAAAGAAGAGCAGGATTTGGTGGTGTCAATAGATACGATTATCTAGAAGGATTCGGGAGTTCTGATGTAATAGTTAATACAACTGAGAGATTAGATATTCTAACAAAGGAATTAGTAATTCAATCTAAATCACTAGATGAAATTGAGTTATTAGCTAAGAATAATGAATCCCTTTTGACTTCAATTCCAGCAATTCAACCTGTAAGCAGTTCTGACCTTAAAAGAATGGCCTCCGGATATGGTTACAGAATTGATCCATTTACTAAGAAAAGAACCATGCACTGGGGTATGGATTTTTCAGCTAAGACCGGAACACCGATTTATGCTACAGGTGATGGAAGAATAGCTAGAGCTGATGCTAGAGCTGTAGGTTTTGGTAATCATGTTAGAATTGATCATGGTTTTGGATATGTTAGTATATATGCTCATATGGATAAAATTGTTGTTCGAAGGGGTAACAAGGTAAAAAGAGGAGATCTAATAGGTTATGTTGGTAATACTGGTAGATCTGTTGCACCTCATCTTCACTATGAGATTGTAAAAGATGGTAGAAAAATTAATCCAATAAATTTCTATTCAGGCAGTCTATCCCCTGTTGAATTTGAAGAGCTTGTAAATCAAGCTTCTCAGGAGAATCAATCTCTTGACTAAAATGTTTAGTAATCTTCCAGAAAAAAAATACTATAGTATAAGTGAAGTAGCAACTCACTTTGATGTAAATACATCTTTACTAAGATTTTGGGAAAAGGAATTCAAAGAGATAAATCCTATGATTAAATCATCTGGAATAAGAAAGTATACTAAAGAAAATATTGAGTCCATAAGATTAATATATTCGCTTCTAAAAAAAGATGGATTAACAATTCAAGGAGCCAAAAAGAAGTTAAAATCCAAAGATATTTCAGAAGATGAAAATCTAGCAATCATAAAAAAGCTTAGTAAAATTAAAGAAGAGCTAAAATCTCTTAAAAAAATTTTATGATTATTTTTTTCTTAGAAAAATATCAATTGGAACTCCTAAAAAATTGAAATTTTTTCTCAATTGGTTTTCTAAAAAACGTTTATAAGGATCCTTAATATACTGCGGAAGATTACAGTAAAATGCAAACTGAGGATATTTAGTAGGAAGTTGTCTGCAAAACTTAATTTTTATGTATTTACCTTTAGTACTAGGTGGAGGTTTTTGTTCAATGATTGGTAGAATAAAATCGTTTAATTTTTTTGTTGGTATTTTATATTCCCTTCTTTGATTTACCTCCATTGCAATTCTAATTGCATCAAAGATTCTTTGTTTTGTTAAAGCCGAAATAAATACAATTGGTATATCAGTAAACGGAGATGTTTTTGATATAATTTCTTCTTCAATTGACTTAGTAGTCATATGATCTTTTTCCACAGTATCCCACTTGTTAACTAGAATGACGATACCTTTTTTATTTCTAGCTGCAAGCCAAAAAATATTTTGAACCTGAGAATCAAAACCTCTCTCTACATCAAATATTACTAAACATGTATCTGAATTTTCAATTGCTCGAACAGATCTTAAAATTGAGTAGAACTCAATATCTTCTGAAACTTTACTTTTTTTCCTAATACCAGCTGTATCAATTAAGTCAAATTCAAAACCAAATTGATTATATCGAGTGTATAAACTATCTCTAGTTGTTCCAGCAACATCAGTAACTATAAATCTATCTTTACCGATAAGGGAATTAATAAATGATGATTTTCCAGCATTAGGTCTTCCAACAACAGCAAACTTAGGGACATCAGAAATTATCAGGTCCTCTTTTGGAAGCTTATCAGATAATAAGTCTAAAAATTCACCTGTTCCAGATCCATTAATCGATGATAAACAGAATAGATTTTCAAAACCAAGAGAATAAAATTCATTAGAGTCTTCTATAAGTTTAGAATTGTCAACTTTATTTACTAGGAGTAGAGTTTCTTTAGAGGATTTATGAAGCATATCTGCAATAGATTGATCAACTCCAGTTAGACCATCTTTAACATCAACCAAGAATAAAATTACATCGGCTTCCTCAATAGCTAATACTACTTGCTTATCAATTTCTTTTTGAAAAACATCATCACTTGAAGGAAGATATCCTCCCGTATCTATAACACTAAACTCAACTCCATTCCAGTCAGATTTTCCATAATGTCTATCTCTAGTTACTCCACTTACCTCATCAACAATAGCCTCTTTTCTCTCAATTAATCTATTGAAAAGTGTAGATTTACCAACATTAGGTCTTCCAACTATTGCTACAATTCCACTCATTTAATTATAGATTATATCCAAATTTTTTTAATGAAGATGGATCATTTCTCCAATTCTTTCTCACTTTAACAAATACTTCCAAGAATATTTTCTTTCCAAAAAATTTCTCTAGATTACTTCTTGCTTGAGAAGCAACTTTTTTTAATGCAGACCCCTTATGACCAATCATAATACCTTTTTGTGATTCTCTTTCAACTAGAATTAAAGATCTGATTTTAATAATTTTTGGTGAGTCCTTAAAATCTTCAGTTATTACCTCAACAGAGTATGGAACTTCTTTGTCATAGTGAATTAAAATCTGCTCTCTAATGGATTCATTTACAAAAAATCTTTCAGGTCTATCAGTAAATTGATCTTTTGGAAAAAATGGAGGCGATAAAGGGAGTTTATCTTTAAAAATTTCAATTAACTCATCAATAAAGAATCCTTCAATTGCAGAGACTGGGTATATATCAACATTTGGAAATATTGATTTCCAATGCGATATTGATTCTTCCAATTCTTGTTGAGAAGAAAGATCAATCTTGTTAATCAATAGAATTATTGGAATTTTAAAAGAATTTAGCTTCTTAACTAATGATTCATCAAATGACTCTTTATTTCCAACCTCTTCAACTATTACTAGGAAATCAGAGTCTATTAAAGTTTCTTTAATAAACTTCATCATTGCCTCTTGAAGTTTATAGCTTGGATCTAAAATGCCAGGAGTATCTGATAAAACAATTTGATAATCATCACCATTTATTATTCCTCTAATTCTATGTCTTGTAGTTTGAGCCTTAGAAGTAATAATAGATAGCTTCTCTTTCATTAAAGAGTTAATCAAAGTTGATTTGCCAACATTTGGTCTCCCAATTATTGATACAAATCCAGATCTATGTTTATTATTAGTCATTTCGGCAAAGATAACTACTTAAATTCAATGCCTTAAAACTAAGTAATGAAAGTTTACTATATTTGCACTCTATATCGCGAGGTAGAGCAGTGGTAGCTCGTTGGGCTCATAACCCAAAGGTCGCAGGTTCGAGTCCTGCCCTCGCTACTAAAACAAAAAACGGTTATACTATCATAATGTAACCGTTTTTTTTATTTTTATATAATGAGAAAGCTTTTTACTAAAAGACCACTTATATTTTGTCTAATATTAACTTTTTTTACTAGTTGCGATAACTCAAGTATTAGAGAAAATAATATTATTGAAAAAGAAATTATTGCATACTATCCAGGGGGTAAAGATTTAATTGATAAGTATGATTTAAATGGAGTAACTCAGCTAATATATAGTTTCCTACATTTAAAAGGTAATAAGTTAGCAGTCGATAATGAGGAGGATAGTTT
>CENP01021384.1_pt1 | contig 15383 bp, 8 predicted proteins | sample 361281 | NCBI WGS metagenome assembly CENP01 (sample SAMEA2591122, study PRJEB7988) | marine metagenome | biome: marine biome (ENVO:00000447); feature: deep chlorophyll maximum layer (ENVO:xxxxxxxx); material: saline water (ENVO:00002010), including plankton (ENVO:xxxxxxxx) | depth 70 m
CAACCAAGCTTTCTACAGATTTAGTCTTCGTTTGTTTTTCGAGATAGCATTGACCGAAAACCGCCCTAGATATCCTTATCATCTTAATTGAAAAATACTACCGATGCTATAGTATTTCGATGTTGACATTTATGGTGCCTCAATTTAGATCGCCGTCAACAAGGGCTATCCAGAGACATCCAGCTTCCCGACCTAGTCGGGACAATGCAAAGACTTACTATAATTCAGTCAATTATGCAGCTAGAGCGTAGTTATTCTCGCCATTTAAAATGTTGAAACATAAGTTTTACGAGCTGTGTTTCAGCGCTCGACCTGCTTACCCCGTTATGGGAACATGCTGTCAAAACCAGTCGACCCCATTTTTTCAACGAACATTATTTTAATAAATTAAACAAATGTACAAATTTCATATCTTCTTTTTTAAACCTATTTAATTAAAGTAAAGAAGGGAAAGTTCAAAATTATCATAAGCTATTCCTGAGGATATATTTTTATGAAAAAGCAGATGTTGGATAAATTATTTTTTATTTTGCGACCAAATTCATATAAAATCAAAGCGGGTTTACTGAATCCTCGCCTGATTATAACACTCAGAATTTACTCTTTTTAAGAAATGTATCACAAGTTTTCGTTCGCAAAGGCTTTTAAATGAGCCAAACGACTAAGAAGGTCATCGAGATAACGGAGGTCCAGCATATTTGCGCCATCACTTTTGGCATTATTTGGATCGAAATGAGTTTCAATAAAAAGCCCATCTACTCCTGTTACAATTCCTGCACGGGCAACGGTCTCTATGCTTTCTGGTCGTCCTCCAGTAACTCCGGTGTTTTGATTGGGTTGTTGAAGGGAGTGGGTTACATCCAACACAGTTGGAGCGTATTTTTTCATCACAGGAATCCCTCTAAAATCAATGATCAAATCTTGATAACCAAACTGGGTGCCACGGTCTGTAATCCAAGCATTGTAATTTCCACTTTCTTTAACTTTTTGTACTGCAAACCGCATGCTTTCAGGACTCATAAACTGTCCTTTTTTGAGGTTGATAAATTTATTGGTTTTTGCAGCTGCAACTATTAAGTCAGTTTGTCTAACTAAAAAGGCAGGGATTTGCAAAACGTCTGTATACTCAGCTGCCATCTCAGCATCTGATGTACTATGGATATCGGTTACTGTTGGTAAGTCAAAAGTCCTTCCCACTTTCTCTAAAATTTGGAGTGCCTTTTTATCCCCTATACCAGTAAAACTGTCCATTCTATTGCGGTTGGCTTTTTTAAAACTTCCTTTAAATATTAGAGGAATGGAGAGTTTATCGGTAACGGATTTAATCTTTTCAGCTATCCTCATTGCCATTTCTTCACCTTCTATGGCACAGGGACCAGCCATCAAAAAAAACTGCTGGCTATCGGCGAAGTCAATTCTAGGGAGATCGGTGAGTGGCATTTTTTCTTTTTGGCAAAATTACTAAAGGAAACTTATTAAATGAATGAAGGGCATCAAAACTAATGTCTTTGCGATTACTTCAAAAACTTTTCCGTCTTCACATTTAAAAATTTTTCCTGGAAACTTGATGATCATTTGGTAGTCGTGAGTGGCCATCAAGAGGGTCATTCCTTTTTGGTGAAGCGACTTGAACAGTTCCATAATCTCTTTACTTGTTTGAGGGTCTAGGTTACCAGTGGGTTCATCTGCTATAATTAGTTTGGGATTATTGAGAAGTGCACGGGCAATGGCAATTCGCTGTTGTTCTCCCCCAGACAATTCGAAGGGAAACTTTTTTTTATTCACCTTAATTCCCACCATGTCCAAAACTTCATAAATTCTTTGACTGATTTCTTTTTTGTCTTTCCAACCCGTAGCCTTTAAAACAAACTTGAGATTATCTTCGATATTGCGGTCGGGCAGCAATTTGAAATCTTGGAAAACCACACCTAATGTTCTTCTTAGAGCAGGAATTTGATTCCTTTTTAGCTGTGTCAGATCATAATCTCCAACGCTTCCCAATCCACCAGCAAGTTGTAAATCACCGTAAATTGTTTTGATCAGGCTGCTTTTACCACTTCCCGTTCTTCCTATCAAAAAAACAAAACTTCCATCTGGTACATCAACAGAAACATCCGTAAGAATGGTTTTTCCACTCTGTATAATTTTAGCATTGCTGAAAGAAACAATATTTTTTGCCATGGATTTATAAAATATTCATTAAATGTAAAGTCTTTTCATTGGCAAATAAAATTTGTTGATAAAATATACTTAAGCCAGAATAAATCCGTTAACATTAGAAAGGTTTCTGATTAAATTTGAATATGAAATTCATAAAAAAAAATAGCTTTCTTTTAATTTTGTTGTTTTTTTTTATTGCCCCATCATGGTCACAAATTTTTAATGACGTTGCACTAAAAATCAATGCTACTGAACTTTACTATCAAGGGTTGTATCCTAATGTAGATCAATCTTTAGCTATATACGAAGACTACAATACAAATGCTTTAGAAAAAGAGCAAATCAAATATTTCAAGATGGTCACTGCACTTAGAATGAATGATCCAGGTGCTGTAAAACTGATAGAAAGCTTTAGCTTAGATTATCCAAATACGCCAATTTTAAAAACAGTTTATCTGGATCTCGCCAACTATTATTTTAACAATGAAAAATACTCCTACGCCTACAAGTGGTTTGCTAAAGTAGAAGCAGCTGAAGTACCTAAGTCTACTCTACCTGAATTCTATTTCAACAAAGGATATACTTTTTTTATCAAAAAAAGATATCCACTGGCTAAAAACTTACTAGAAAATGTAAAATTTAATCCCAAATATGAGTCTGATGCCCACTACTATTTGGGTCATATAGCCTATCAGTTGGAGGATTATGCAGAGGCCTCCAGCTCCTTTAACCGAGTATCCAAAAAAGAACAGCAAGAAAACTTGGGCTACTTTCAAGTAGAAATGAACTTTAAATTGGGACGTTTTGAAAAAGCTATCAAATTGGGTGAAAAAGAAATTCAAACTACCGATGGGGAAAACTTTTCAGAACTATCAAAAATCCTAGGAGAATCCTATTTCAATACCGAACAATACGACAAGGCACTTAAGCACTTGAAAAATTACGAGGGTAAAAAAGGTAAATGGACCCATACAGATTTTTACCAATTGGGCTATGCCTACTATGAAACTAAAAACTATAGCCAAGCTATAGAACAATTCAGTAAAATAATTGGAAAAAAAGATAAATTAGCCCAAAATGCTTACTATTATCTAGCAGAATGCTATATCAAAAAGGAGAGAAAACCTTCAGCATTGAATGCCTACAGGAGTGCTGCTTCCATGAAATTTAATCCTGATATTACTCAAATAGCTTTGCTCAACTATGCCAAACTAAGTTATGAAATAGGAAACCCCTACGAGAATGTTCCTCAAGTTATCATCCGTTATCTCGAAACTTATCCAAAAACTGAGAATGAACAGGAGCTTACAGCCTTATTGCTGAGTTCCTACACTAATAGTGGGGATTATGATGGGGTTATCTCGATTCTCTCGTCACAAAATGAGTACAAAGACAACCGCTTGTTGCAAAAAGTAACTTTTCTAAAAGCCACAGAACTCTTCAATGCTGGAGACTACTCTAAAGCCTTAGCATATTTTGAGAAAGCAATAAAAAATGATAAGATTGGAGAAATAACCACTCAATCTCATTTTTGGTTGGCCCAAACTCAGTTTGAACTTAATAAATTTGAGTATGCCATAGATGGTTTTTTTGTCTTCGAAAATAAGGCAACAAAATCCATGCTCAACCTACTTGAGTACTACTATCATTTGGGATATACCTATTTTAAAATGGCTAATTATGAGTTGGCATTGTCTTCCTTTAAAAAGGTTATTGAATTTAAAAAACACTACCCTAGAACCAAGGTTCGTGATGCTTATCTCCGAATGGGAGATTCTGAGTTTGCCTTGAATCGTTTTTGGCAAGCGATGGAGCAATACAATAAAAGTATAGTAATGTCACCCGCTCAGTCTGATTATGCCCTATTCCAAAAATCAATTAGTTATGGTTTTGTAGACCGCAACAAAAAAAAGATTAATACTCTTAAGGAATTAATACAAAAGCATCCCAGTTCGGCTTATCTAGATGATGCTTATTTCGAGCTCAGCAGTGCCTATTCAGTGGCAGGTTCGTTTGATACTGCGATCAGCACCTATGATGATTTGATGGCTAGATTTACTAAAAGTCCGTATCTCCCTAGAGCCATTCTTAACAAAGGTTTGATCCTTTACAATCAGGAGAAATTAGATCGTGCTGAGGATGTGTTGAAAAATTTAGTAGTCCGCTATAAGAGAGATGTAGTGGCACAGCAAGCTCTGGGTACCCTCAAGGAAATCGCAGTAGACTTAGATAAAGTACCACAGTTCACACTCTGGCTCAGACGATTAAATATCGATACTTTTTCTAACAATGAACTCGAGCAAACAGCTTTTTTAGCGGCAGAAAAACAATTTTTAACTAACCGCAAAAAGCAAGCTAAGAAATCTTTTATTTCTTATTTGGAAAGTTATTCAGAGGGACCTAATGCCTTGAATGCTCATTTTACTCTTGCTGAGATTTACTATGAGGAATCTGAATCAGAATTGGCACTAGAGCAATATCAGATAGTAATTGACCAAAAACCCAATGAGTATTATGAACAATCTTTAGTACGGTCTACACAAATTCTCATTAAGGCAGAAAGACACATGGAGGCTGTACCTTTATGGAAGGAATTGGAAAATGTAGCTGTCTATCCCGAAAACAAACATTATGCCCTTTTTAATTTGATGCGATCCTATTATCAGTTGAAAGACTTGCAGTTGGCGCAAGTTAAGGCAGAATCAGTATTGGAACTCAAAAACCTAGCTGTAAAAGTAAAGTGGGACGCCTATGAAATTTTAGCTAAAACGTCTGTCGCTTTGGGTGATTCTATAAAAGCAGAAAATGCCTTTAAAATTTTGGAAAAGGCTCCAATAGACCTACTGGCTGCTGAGGCCTTTTATTTCAGAGCACATCAAAACCATCAACATAAAAAATATAAAAAGTCAAATGAAGTAATTGCTGTTTTGTCCCAAAAATTCAGCAGCCAACCATATTGGGCCGCCAAAAGTTTACTTTTGATGTCGCAAAATTTTTATGCGCTTGAGGATGCTTTTCAAGCGACCTATATTCTAGAATCTCTTTTGGATAATTATAAGCAGTTTCCTGAAATTTTAGTCAAAGGTAAAATCTTGCTGAATCAGATAAAACAACAACAGGCAGAGCAAAACTTCAGTATATCCCAACAAAATCCAATTAATGAAGTACAATAGAATATTTATTGGTTTTTGGATGCTATTGTTGACACCTCTATTGGTTTTAGCCCAAGAAGAGGAAACTAATGATTTGGGGACTCAAGAAGTCATTGTTATCAAATCTTATAGTCCAAGCCTCAAAAATGTTTTTAAAATACGAACCAATCCTAAAATGTACGACTCATTAATTCAGAAAAAACTGGGTATTGATTATACTTTTGAGCCTATTCCTGTGGTATCTACATTTATTCCTAACAAGGCGTCCCCCTTAAAATTACAGCGACAAAAAAGCTCTTTTTATCATAATTCTTATGCATCTGGAGGGCTCGGAAATCAATCTTTTTTTAAACTCGATTTATCCAGTATGGTAACATTAGATCGATCTCAATCTATTGGTTTAAAATTCCTATATGCTTCTTTGGGTTCTATTGAGGGAACCCTTTTGAATAGCGAAGAAAAAAGAACCTCTTTGGATCTAATTCATCAGTACAAACAAAATAATATGCGAGTGGATTCTGATTTACGTTATGATCGTCAAGCGCATAATTTTTTTGGACTCTATGATTTAAATTGGCAGAATATACCCTCTTTCAGACCAGATGTAATCGATCCTAGTCAAAAACTTAATTATATTTCCATACGTTCTCGCTGGCAGTGGTATGATAGTGTGTTTAGGAAAGTTCATTTCAGTACCCATATTACTACCGATTCATTTGAAAGTACAGAACATATTGTCAATATAAATACACAGCTTAGGGTACCCATTTTTGATCAATATCTGGAGTTTAAACCCCATGTCGAAATGGTTAACACAAATTTTGTCAGGGGATATCTCAGTGAAAGTGAACTGAATTCGCAAAAAGCAATGGCTGAGCTAGCGGTGCAATTTCTGAGTATCGGCCAAAAATTAAATCTAAAGTTGGGCGCTCAAGGTTTTTATCCATTTGGTTTAGCAGGTGATGAAGAGATGACTTCTTTTTATGTCTATCCAAAGGCAGAAATTTCTTACAAGTCGGGCAAGGGAAAATTGGTTCCCTTTCTCAAATATGAGGGAAGTTTTGACTTAAACAGTTTTATGTCTTTCTCTCTGGAAAACCCTTATGTTGCTCCAACCTTGGAAATGAAATTCACCGAAGTGAATCATAACGCAAATGTAGGGTTTAATGCCAATCCGGGGTCAGGCTTATCTTTTAAATTTAATATGCATTACAGCCAAACTGATAATTTTCCCATGTTTAGTAGGTTGCCTTATGATTACAGTAATGAAGATATGGCCTATCGAATGGGCAACGCTTATGAAGTCATTTATGCCGCTGTAGAAAAAATGGGGTTTATTACCCAAGTTGCATTGCGTTTCAATGAATTTAACAAAATCAATTTTGAAACGGCTTATTATGAGTACAAAAGAGAAGGTGGGGGAAAGGTTTTAAATTTACCTTCAATTACCATCGATTTAAATGCTAATTTCAGATTGGTAAGAAAAATATTCTTCCAGTTAGGAGGCCAATATCTTGGAGATAGAAACTCAATTAGAAATTTAATTGTTCCGTTTTCAGAATATAAAGCTGGAAATATTGTAATGGCCAAGTCATTAGGGTCTATAATATTGTTAGCTTCTTCTCTAACTTGGAAAATCAATGAACAATGGGATTTATTTTACGAGAATAAAATAATCTTGGGAGACTCAACCTCCCGGTGGGCTTATTATCAAAATCAAAGTCAACTTCACTTGGGGGGTATCCGGTATAAATTTGATTTAAACCTTTAAGAATCTTCAATCTAGCTCATAAATGTTTTAATTGTTTTTTTTTAGTTTATTTTTGTTACCATAATTTTTTGAATGTATAAATTTTCGTGTCTATTTATTGTTTTCTTTTCACTTACAATAGGATGCTCAAATAGTGTGGATTTATTGGTACACAATGCCAATATTTATACTGTAAATGAAAATTTTGACAAGGCAACCGCCTTTGTAGTGGACAACGGTAAATTCATAGAGGTAGGCGGGGAGGAAATTGTGAAAAAGTACAATCCTGTCAATACAGTTGATGCACGCGGGCTAGCGATCATTCCTGGAATTATTAATTCTCATTGTAATCTATTGGCTATCGGATTTGGTGAATACAAATCGGATCTAAGTAAAGCCAATAGTCTCATGGAGGTTATTAGTACAGTATCAAAACATCAAGAAAAATTTAATCAAAACATCATCTTAGGAGAGGGTTGGGATCAAAGCCGTTGGACAGTCAATGCTTATCCAGATAATGAGTTGCTTAGTGCTGTTTTTCCCAATACGCCTGTAATTTTAAAACATATTGACGGTTATACTTATTTGGTCAATAAAAAAGCAATTGAAATGGCAGGTATTAGTGAGACTACAGAAGTTGAGGGCGGGAAAATTATCAAAAAAAAGGGGAAACTTACTGGAGTATTGATTGATAATGCCAAGCAAATGATCGATCGTATAATTCCTGAATTTAATAGGGAGGATAAAACCAATGCCTTAATCAAAGCACAAAATATTTGTTTTGAAAACGGCTTAACTACAGTATCTCAGGCAGGGATTTCCAAAAAAGATATTTATTTAATTGACAGTCTCCAGAGAAAAAATTTGATCAAATTGAGGGTTTATGCTATGATAGAAAATGATCCCAAATCCATTAATTACTTCCTTGATAAGGGAGTTCTAAAAACGGACTACCTGAATGTACGTTCTGTTAAAGTAAATGCTGATGGAGTACTTGGGTCAAGAATGGCGGCACTTATTAAAGACCACAATGACCAAGAGGAATATAAAAGCAGCCTCTTAGTTTCCAAAGATTCCTTGATGCGTATTGCTAATTTATTGACGGAGAAATCTTTCCAAATGAACACCCATGCCGTTGGAAATGATGCCAATCAAACAGTTTTGGATGTGTATAATGAGGTATTAAAGGAAAAAGATGACCCACGCTGGAGAATAGAACATGCACAGGTGATAGACCCAGCTGATTTTTCAAAATTTAATCCCAAGATCATACCCTCAATTCAACCCTCTCATACCACAAGGGATATGCAATGGGCCAAGGATCAATTGGGTACAGAAAGATTATCGGGTGCCTATGCTTACAAAGACCTACTTGATTGGTCTGGTAGGTTGGCTCTAGGCACTGATTCCCCTGTAAAAAACATCAACCCCTTTGAAACCTTTTATGCAGCTGTATCCATAAAAGTGCCCGATGGTGTTTCTTCAAAAACTTTTCCATACAAAAATGCTTTGACCCGATACGAAGCATTTATGGGCATGACTATATGGGCGGCCTATGCCAATTTTGAAGAGGCTGAAAAAGGCAGTATTGAGGTCGGTAAATTTGCTGATTTTATCATCCTTGACCAAGACATCATGAAGGTCGATATTGATAAGATAATCGATACTAGAATTGTTGCAACCATTCTCAACGGAAAAATTGTTTTCAGTAACAGGCTATAATTCCTCTTTAGCTAAGTATTTCAACCAAACCCACTTCTAAACCAATTTTCAATTTATTTATTTAATGAATTAAGATTTTATAGTTAAATATATTAATCATTTAATGTTTAAAGCATTACGAATTAATATATTTGCCTAATTTTACTTAAAATATTGAACAATGTGTGGAATTGTATGTGCCTTTGATCTCAAGCAAGACTCGGAAAGTCTAAGACCTCAGATGCTAGAAATGTCAAAACGGGTTAGACACAGAGGTCCAGATTGGAGTGGAATTTATAAAAGTGATAATGCCATATTGGGGCATGAAAGATTAGCTATAGTTGACCCTGCCTCAGGAAAACAACCGCTTTACAGTGAAGATAATACTCTGATATTGGCCGCCAATGGAGAGATTTATAACCACTTAGAACTTCGCAAGCAATTTGAAGGAAAATATCAATTCAAAACTGAGTCAGATTGTGAGATAATCCTTGCTTTATATCAGGTGAAAGGATCTAATTTTGTAGACGAGCTCAACGGTATTTTTGCCTTTGCCCTTTACGATAGTTCTAACGACAATTATTTTATTGCTCGTGATCACATGGGTATTATTCCTCTATACATGGGCTGGGATAAATACGGGACCTTTTACGTTGCCTCTGAACTCAAAGCCCTAGAGGGCGTTTGTGCTAAAATAGAATTATTCCCTCCCGGTCACTATTGGAGGAGTGGCGATAAAACACCAACCCAATGGTATAAAAGGGAATGGGTAGATTTTGAAAATGTAAAGAACAACCCCACCAGAATAGAGGATATACACGATGCACTTTCCGACGCAGTTCACAGACAATTGATGAGTGATGTACCCTATGGCGTGTTGCTGTCTGGAGGGTTGGATTCTTCTATTACTTCGGCATTAGCTAAAAAGTTTTCTTCTAAAAGGGTTGGGTCAGAGAATAAGCAACAGGCGTGGTGGCCTCAATTGCATTCTTTTTCGGTAGGACTTGAGGGTTCCCCAGATTTGGCAGCGGCTAAAAAGGTATCCCAACATATCGGTTCAATTCACCACGAGGTAGTATTTAGCATTCAAGAGGGACTTGATGCCATCAGGGATGTGATTTACCATTTGGAAACATATGATATCACTACCGTGAGGGCTTCAACCCCTATGTTCCTTATGGCCAGAAGTATCAAGTCCCATGGTATCAAAATGGTACTGTCTGGAGAAGGTGCTGACGAACTGTTTGGCGGCTATCTCTATTTCCACAAAGCGCCTTCTGCTGAAGAATTCCACAAGGAAACTGTTAGAAAGCTAAACAAACTACATCAATACGATTGTCTTAGGGCCAATAAATCATTAGCCGCATGGGGAATAGAGGGTCGTGTCCCTTTTTTGGATAAAGAATTTATCGATGTGGCTATGAGGATCAATCCCCTAGATAAAATGATCAATAAGGAGCGTATGGAAAAATGGGTGGTGCGAAAAGCATTTGAGGATTACTTACCAGAAAGCGTCGCTTGGCGGCAAAAAGAGCAGTTTTCAGATGGTGTAGGCTACAGTTGGATCGATACCCTAAAAGAGATGGTCGAAGGAGAAATAACAGATGAACAAATGGAGAATGCACATTTTAGATTTCCATTACAAACACCTCAAAACAAAGAAGAATTTTACTACCGTGTTATTTTCGAAGAACACTTTCCTAGTGATGCTGCAGCATTGAGTGTGCCCTCAGTCCCTTCAGTAGCTTGTAGCACCCCCATTGCATTGGAGTGGGATGAAGCATTTAAGAACCAAAATGACCCCAGCGGAAGGGCCATTGCTAAGGTTCACGACGATGCCTATTCGGATTAATTTTCAAGTCCAATTTTGACTTAATTTAATGTATTTTTTTCACATTTTGTGTTAATAACTTCGTCGTGACAATAAGGCTTAATCCGGCATCTATACTGGCATTTTAACTATATTTGTTTATACGAAAAAAAAAAATACAAGCTTTTATTTTATGAGTGAAAACAATAAAATTCCTAAGTATTCAGCCGATAGTATTCAGGCCCTAGAGGGAATGGAACACGTGAGAATGCGACCCTCTATGTACATCGGTGATGTTGGTGCTAGAGGGCTGCATCATTTAGTGTATGAAGTCGTAGATAATTCTATTGATGAAGCCTTGGGAGGTCATTGTGACATCATCTCTGTTACCATTAACGAAGACAATTCCATCACCACCGAAGATAATGGAAGAGGGATACCCGTTGGAATGCATAAAAAAGAAGGCGTTTCAGCGCTTGAAGTAGTTATGACCAAGATTGGTGCCGGAGGAAAATTCGATAAAGACTCCTACAAAGTTTCTGGAGGTTTACATGGTGTAGGTGTGTCTTGTGTCAACGCATTATCTAAAAAACTTAAAGCTACCGTATATCGAGATGGAAAAGAATGGGAACAAATTTATGAAAGAGGTAAACCGCTTTCTCCTGTAAGGGAGGTTGGTACCTCCCATCACAATGGAACTGTAATTACTTTTAAACCCGATCCACAAATCTTTGGACAGGTATTGGATTACAACTATGACACCCTTTCACAGAGAATGCGTGAATTGTCCTTTCTCAACAAGGGGATTACCATTAATATTACCGACAAAAGAAGAAAAGACGATGACGGAATTTTTATAAAAGAAACCTTTCACTCAGATGAGGGTTTAAAAGAATACATTCGTTTTTTGGACAGCAATAGAGAGGCTATCGTTCAAGATGTAATTTCTATGGATGGCGAAAAGAATGGGACTCCTGTGGAGGTGGCTATGATCTACAACACTTCCTTTAATGAGAATCTTCATTCATACGTTAACAACATTAATACCCACGAGGGAGGAACCCATTTATCAGGATTCCGCAGGGGATTGACCACTACACTGAAAAAGTATGCAGATGCTTCTGGACTTTTGGATAAACTTAAATTTGAGGTTGCCGGTGACGACTTTAGGGAAGGCCTCACTGCAATAGTCTCTGTTAAAGTAGCTGAACCCCAGTTTGAGGGACAGACGAAAACCAAGTTAGGAAACCGTGAGGTTAGCGCGGCTGTCTCTCAGTCAGTTTCTGAGATGCTAGAAAACTATTTGGAAGAACGACCTAACGATGCCAAAATCATTGTACAAAAGGTAATTCTTGCTGCTCAGGCACGACATGCCGCCCGTAAAGCGCGTGAAATGGTTCAGCGAAAAACGGTCATGACTGGTGGAGGACTGCCCGGTAAACTCTCCGATTGCTCAGAACAGGACCCTTCTTTGTGCGAGGTATTTCTTGTAGAGGGAGACTCCGCAGGCGGAACTGCTAAGCAAGGAAGAGATAGGAATTTTCAGGCCATACTCCCTTTGAGGGGGAAAATTCTGAATGTTGAAAAAGCCATGCAGCACAAGGTTTTCGAAAACGAGGAGATTAGAAATATTTATACCGCTTTGGGAGTGACAATAGGAACCGAAGAGGATAGCAAGGCCCTCAACCTAGATAAATTGCGTTACCACAAAATCGTGATCATGTGTGATGCGGATGTCGATGGTAGTCATATTTCAACTTTGATTCTAACCTTCTTCTTCCGGTATATGAAAGAATTGATAGAATCGGGTTTTATATATATTGCAACTCCACCTCTCTATTTGGTTAAAAAAGGGGCCAAGAAAAGTTATGCTTGGGACGATAATCAGCGTGATCGATTGCAGCAAGATTATGGAATAGGTTCAAGTGTACAGCGTTACAAAGGATTGGGAGAGATGAATGCCGAACAACTTTGGGACACCACTATGAACCCCGACATGCGCACTCTTAGAAAGGTAACTATAGATAACGGAGGAGAAGCAGACCGTATTTTTTCGATGCTTATGGGTGATGAAGTACCACCTAGAAGAGAGTTCATCGAAAACAATGCCATTTACGCCAATATCGACGCCTAAATTTTGGAATTTCGATATCCACTCACCCACAAAATCTTTTAATTTTGGAATATTTTATAATTTAAAACATTAAAGATGAAAGTAACCATTGTAGGGGCAGGAAATGTAGGTGCCTCGTGTGCTGAATACATTGCAATAAAGTCTATTGCTAGTGAAGTAGTGTTGCTGGATATTAAAGAAGGTTTTGCTGAAGGTAAAGCACTTGATTTGATGCAAACAGCTACAACTTTAGGTTTTAACTCCCGTATTACTGGGGTAACCAATGACTATTCAGCTAGCGAAGATAGCGATGTGGTTATCATCACCTCTGGCGTTCCAAGAAAACCCGGAATGACCCGTGAGGAATTGATCGGTATAAATGCAGGAATAGTACAATCCGTGGTTGGAAGTCTGCTAAAATATTCTCCCAATACTGTCATCGTTGTGGTCTCCAATCCCATGGATACAATGACCTATTTGGCATTGAAAGCTACAGGTCTACCTAAAAACCGCGTTATTGGAATGGGAGGGGCTTTGGACAGCTCACGATTCAAGACTTATATTTCTTTGGCTTTGGACAAACCAGCCAATGATATTCATGGAATGGTGATCGGTGGACATGGAGATACAACTATGATTCCCCTTACCCGATTGGCTAGTTACAATGGTACTCCTATATCTTATTATCTTTCTGATGAGGTTATTCAACAAGTTGCCGCATCGACCATGGTTGGAGGAGCTACACTGACTAAACTTTTGGGAACTTCAGCATGGTACGCCCCGGGTGCTTCAGTTTCCTATTTGGTAGACAGCATTATCAATGATCAAAAGAGAATGATTCCCTGTTCTGTGATGCTGGAAGGTGAATACCAACAAAGTGACATTTGTATTGGTGTGCCTTGCATTATTGGGAAAAATGGTTTGGAATCCATTGTAGATGTCCAACTTAACCCCCAAGAGCAAAACAAATTCAACCAAAGTGCCGCCGCTGTGAAGACCATGAATGAAGCACTTGAGGATGTACTGAAATAATCGAATGGTCTAATCCTTCCATAAAGTTGCTAAATCATTGCCTAAACTTTATATTTGCACGCTAATTTGAGAGTAATAAAAACCAAAAATGCAAAATAACGGACTCATAAGACTTTTTGCCATCCTTTTTGGATTGGTGAGTATTTACCAACTTTCTTTTACATTCATTTCCAGTCAGAAAGAATCTCAAGCCAAGGCTTATGCTACAGAAAAATATGCCTCAGATTTGGAGAATTATGTCGAATTGAGGGACCGTGCTTCTGCCTACTACTTGGATTCCATTGGTAGTGAGTCAATTTTTGGTATCACTTCCTACAATGATGCCAAAAGCAAAGAGCTAAACAAAGGACTTGATCTTAAAGGGGGGATAAATGTCATACTTCAGATTTCCGTAAAAGACATTCTCAAAGGTCTGGCAGAAAATTCAAAAAATCCAATTTTTAATGAAGCTCTGGATCAAGCTGACAAACTTCAAGCTAGTTCAAACGAACCTTATATAGAATCCTTTTTCGTTGCTTTTGAAACAGTCAAAGGCGATCTCAAATTGGCTGTTCCAGATCTTTTTGCCAATCGTACCTTAGTTGATGATGTCACTTTTCAAATGATGGATGCAGAAGTTCAACCAATACTGAGACGTAAGGTTGACGAGTCTATAGTTTCTGCTTTTGAAGTATTGAGAAAACGTATAGATAAATTTGGAGTTACCCAACCCAATATCCAACGATTGGGAACCACTGGTAGAATCCTAGTTGAACTACCTGGAGCGAAGGATGTGGAAAGGGTCAAAAATTTATTGCAAAGTACTGCCCAATTAGAGTTTTGGGAAACCTACAAGAACGATCAATTATCTAACTTTTTGTTGGAAGCAAACGAGTATCTCAAAACAACTGAGGTCAAAACTTTTGGAGAAGAAGATTCCTCTGCCAATGAGTCTTCTATAGATGATCTATTGGCTGATGTTGAAGCACAAGATTCTACTGATTTCGCTACTAACAATCCTATTTTGGACTTGATCTTGGGATCTGGTTTTCAAGGTGGACCTATATTGGCTCAGTTTGCCTCCGAAAATGCAGATTTGGTAATGGGGTACTTGGACCGACCAGAAGTAAGAAAGTTATTACCTAGGGATTACCGTTACATTCGTTTTGCATGGGGAAAGCCTGCTGCAGATAGTGAAATAATAGAACTCTATGCCCTTAAATCAAATCGGGATAATCTTGCTCCTTTGAGTGGTGGGGTCGTAGTCGATGCTATGCAAACCTATGATATGTTGGGGAATCCTGCTGTGTCTATGCAAATGAACTCGCAAGGTTCAAGAATATGGGAAAATATGACTGGAAAAGCCTTCCGTGAAGCTTCCAATATTGCTATAGTATTAGATGAAATCGTATACTCCGCTCCTGGGGTATCTAGTGGAGCCATTTCTGGGGGTCGGTCAGAGATTACTGGAAACTTTTCCCTCAATGAAGCCATTGACTTGGCCAACGTATTACGAGCCGGTAAACTCCCTGCCGCAGCAGAAATTATCCAATCCGAAATTGTAGGACCCTCTTTGGGTAGAGAAGCCATTCAGAGTGGTCTCTTTTCCTTCATTATTGCCTTGATCCTGGTCTTGGTTTGGATGGTTTTTTATTATGGAATCCCCGGTATTTTTGCGGATATAGC
>CENP01111164.1_pt1 | contig 15377 bp, 10 predicted proteins | sample 361281 | NCBI WGS metagenome assembly CENP01 (sample SAMEA2591122, study PRJEB7988) | marine metagenome | biome: marine biome (ENVO:00000447); feature: deep chlorophyll maximum layer (ENVO:xxxxxxxx); material: saline water (ENVO:00002010), including plankton (ENVO:xxxxxxxx) | depth 70 m
GGAAACTCTTGATATTAGCTTTGAATTTGAACCATAAAACAATTTTAAATTTATTTAATATTTATTTAAAGTTAAAATAACACAACTAAATAGTTTTTAAATTAAAAAAAAAAGCAAATTTTTAGTTTATTTTAACATTATTAATATATTGCACTATAAAGTGTGCGTACACGACGCAAGTTTATAAAAAAAATTATTGTTAACTAAATTAATTAAAGTATGAATTCTATTTACTTGGGTAATTTAAAATCCCATGGAAAATCACTTTCACTTTTTAAGAAAAGTATTTTAAGTGTATTGTTCTTAGTGGGTTCATTTGTTACTGCACAGCAGTCTGTTGGCGGAACTGTAGTAGATCCTGCAGGTGTTCCGTTACCAGGTGTAAATGTTGTTATCAAAGGAACCGATACTGGAACTTCATCCGATTTTGATGGAAACTTCACAATTGAAGCATCTGATACTGATGTATTGATTTTTTCTTTTGTCGGTTTTAAAGATCAAGAAGTTTCGGTTGGAGATACCACATCTTTCAATATTTCACTCGAGGAAGAAGCAAGTTTTCTCGACGAAATTATTGTAACTGGTTATGGTACTCAAACTAGAAGAGAAGTTACCGCATCAATTATCAAGGTCGACTCTGAAACGATTGAGAGAGTAGCTGCTGGAAGTAGTATCGATGCTATTAAAGGTCAAGTTGCCGGAGTGGATATTACTGCTTCTGGTGGAAGACCAGGACAGAGTCCACAGGTGCGAATTAGAGGAAGAAGATCTATTTCTGCTTCCAATGATCCGCTTTATGTTGTTGATGGGATACCGGTAACAAGTAGTGTTGATGGTGGTGCAATTTTTGATATTGCTCCTCAAGACATTGAATCTATGGAAATACTAAAAGATGCGGCAGCAACTGCAATTTATGGTTCACGAGGTGCAAATGGTGTAATTATTATTACTACTAAAAGAGGTAAACAAGGAGAGAAAACACAAGTTAGTTACTCTGGTTACTATGGTACAACAGAAGTTCTCAATGTTCCAGACATGATGAACGGTGAGCAATATAAACAAATGAGAGCTGAAGCCTTTAGAAAAAATTCTGCAGGTGAATTTATGTACGATGGAAATGTTGAGACTGATAACTACGTTTTATTTGACGGAGAACAAGCCCTTGTAGATAATTATAATGCAGGTGCTGATTTTGATTATATCGATGCAGTTTTACAAAATGGTTCTCAGCAAATGCATAATATTTCTGCTCGAGGTGGAACTGAGAAAACAGCTTACAACGCCTCCATAGGTTATTTTTTAGAAGAAGGTGTTGTACCTGGAATGGATTATGAAAGAATGAATGCTAGAATTAATCTCGATCATAGAATAAATGATATGTTTAAGTTTGGTATGTCTACCACGCTTACTCAGGCTACCTATAACTATGGTTCTAATGCTGTAATGAATGAGGCTCTAAGACAGCTTCCATTAGGTAGACCTTATTTGGATGATGGTGTTACACCAAGGATGTTTACATGGAATGACGGTATTGCCACCAACCCACTTGCAGAAATTGTTCCTGGAGCATACATAGACGAAAGATTGTCTACTAGGTTATTTGTTCCTACATATCTTCAAGTTAATTTAAATTCTGATTTAACATTTACGTCAACTTTTGGTCCTGACCTTCGTTTTGTAAGAAGAGGTGAGTTCAGAGGTGCTGCTACAAACGATAATCGCTTGGGACCTGCAGATGCCGAAACTGAATCTGTAAGAGAGCAAGGTTTTACTTTAGAAAACCTTTTGACATATAATAAAGAATTGGGTCCAGGTACATTAAAAGTTACCTTACTTCAATCTATTCAAGAGTTTACTAGAGAAGCTGGTAAAGCTGAGGTTCAAAACTTACCCTTTGAATCCCAACTTTGGTATAACATCGGAACCGCAGCAGTTAAAGGTAACTTGAGTTCCTCTCTATCAGAATGGCAATTACAGTCATATATGGGTCGTGTAAACTATGATATTAACGGAAAATATTTATTCCAAGCTTCAATGAGAGGTGATGGATCCTCAAGATTATCTGAAGGAAATAAATGGGCATATTTCCCAGGTGTTTCTGTTGGATGGAGAATTAATGAGGAAAGCTTTATGGAAAATGCTCCTTTTGACGAATTAAAACTTCGTTTATCTTATGGAGAAGTAGGAAATACAGCAATTTCTCCATATCAAACGCAGGGTGGTCTTGCTCGGACCGTATATTCTTGGGGAGGCACAAATGCATATGGATATGCATTAAGTGATATTCCAAATGCAGAGCTTGGTTGGGAGATTTCTAAAACACTTGATTTTGGTTTTGACTATTCACTTATGAACGGGAACATCACAGGTAGTTTTGATTTATATCAAACAAAAACTAGTGATTTGATTTTGGCAAGGAACCTTCCTTGGACATCTGGTTACGAAAGTGTTTTCCAAAACGTTGGGTCAACTGAGACCAATGGTATTGAATTTGGAATTAATGCAGTAATTATTGATAACCCTGAAGGCTTTAGTTTTGATGTAAATATGAATATTTCAAGCTACGAAGAAAAGATTACTGAATTGGCGTTAAAAGATGCTGATGGTAATCCTGCAGATGATGTTGGAAACGAGTGGTTCATTGGTCAACCAGTTAGAGTATTCTATGACTATCAATATGGTGGTATTTATCAGTTAAGTGAAGCCGCTCTTGCTCAAAGCCTTGAGAGTAAACTACCAGGAGAGATCAGAAGAGCTGATACTAATGGTGACTCCCAAATTACTCCAGCGGACAGAGTAGTTCTTGGTTCTGATGTTCCAGACTATTTTGGTGGTTTGACAACAAACTTTAGCTACGGAAATTGGGACTTAAGTGCTTTTTTCTACTTTAAACAAGGTCAAATGATAGAAAGTAACTTCCATAGAAGTAATAATACACTACAAGGAAGATATAATAACATGAACCTTGATTACTGGACACCTAATAACCCAGGAGGGTATTATCCAAGACCTAATATTGGTAATGAAGGAGCTGTGGATGGAGGTTTGATGGTCTATTTCGATGGAAGTTATGTTAAACTTAGAAACTTAACTTTAGGTCATAATTTTGACCCTGAAGTTGCTTCAAGTCTTGGTTTGAGTAGACTTAGAGCATATATTCAAGGTCAAAACTTATGGTTTAGTTCTGATTACGATACTTGGGATCCAGAAGTTGGAGAGGAAAGAATTGACAGTGGTGTTGCACCTTCTTCAAGTATGTGGGCCGTTGGAATAAGAGCTAACTTTTAATTTAAAAATATTTTAAATCATGAAAAAATTTAGATTTTTATTATCATTTTTCGCCATAGCTGCTTTCACTTCTTGTGAGGAATATCTGGACGAAAATAATATAGCTAACGTTACTGCATCTGGCTACTACACAACTGCAGCCGGATTAGAGGATGCTGTAAGTGCTACCTATGGTATCATGAAAGAATACTATGGTCCTGAAATTGGTTGGACTATGGGTGTCTTTGGTACTGATACATATCGCGCGGGAGCTGATGGAAGTCACAAGTATATGGGACGCTATGCCTCAGGTCATAATTCAGAGGCAAGATACATGCGTGATACTTGGAGGATATTCTACGAACAAGTAAATCAGGCCAATGCAGTTATTGCAAGGGCAGAGGGTGTAACTGATATGGACGCTTCTACAAAGACTCAAAGAATTGCAGAAGCTAGATTTCTTAGAGCTTTGGCTTATTTTAACTTGACTCGTCACTATGGTGACATCCATCTTTCTTTGGAGGAAACTCAAGGTGTTGAGATAGAAGCTAATAAAACTTCTGCAAGCGAAATTTATTCTCAGGCAATTGTTCCTGATTTAGAATTTGCTATTGCGAATTTGGAAGATAATCCAAGTGATTATGGTAGAGCTTCAATTCCTGCCGCTCAATTCCTATTGGCTAAGGCACTAATGACAAGAAGTTACAAATCTTTTGCAGTTGGTACTGATGCATCTCAGGCTGAATCACTTATGTCAAGTGTAATTAGTAACCCGAGATTTGCGCTTTCGGATTCCTTTGGTGATCTTTGGTCAATAAATAATGAGGCAAATAGCGAGTTTATTTGGACGATTCAAAACTCGAAATCTCAAGTTGATGAGGGTCTTGATGGATACGGCCATAGGGGTCACTTGTATTTCTTAATGGAATATGATAAAAAACCTGCAATGACTCGTGATACTGAGAATGGAAGGCCTTGGAAAAGGTTCCGTCCAACTCCTTTTCTTATGTCCCTTTGGGATAGAACCATGGACAGACGTTATGATGAAACATACAAGCATGTATGGTATGCTAACGTTGGAAATGATGGGGGCCCTAATGGTGTTCCAGTCAAGATTGGAGATACCGCTCTTTATATTCCAGGTCCTGGAGTTGACAAAAATGGTGTTGATCAAGATGGATATTGGAATGCTGCGAAGCAAGCTTCAGTTAATTTTGAAGTTTATACCTCGGATGAGTGGGATCAAAGAACTTTCCCTTCACTGAATAAATGGATTGATAATACCCGTCCAAATAGACAGCATACGCAGGGACAAAGAGATTATGTTTTGATGAGACTTGCTGATGCTTATTTGATTAGAGCGGAAGCCAGACTCAAACAAGGAAATACCAGCGGAGCAGCGAGTGATATTAATGTTATTAGAACTAGAGCTGCTTGGGATGGTAAAGAGGCAGATATGCAAATTACTGCAGCTGATGTAGATGTCGATATGATTCTTGATGAGAGAGCACGAGAGTTAGTAGGTGAGAACCATAGATGGTTTGATCTTACCAGAATGGGTAAACTTGTTGAAAGAGTTCGACTTTACAATAGTGATGGACAGGCTAATATTCAGGACTACCATGTTGTAAGACCTATACCACTAAGTCAAATTGATAGAACATCTGGAGGATATGCTCAGAATCCAGGATATGCTCAGTAATATTTGATTATTAAAATTAAAAAACCGCCTTTTGGCGGTTTTTTTTTTACTTCTGAAAACCTAATTTTTTAGTCATATGCTAACTTTAAATATTACTTTAATTAAAATAAAATCATGAAAAATTTAATGACTCTAATTATATTTTTTGTTGGGCTGAACCTTATTGGTCAAAAAATTCAACCCTCAGAGGTAAAACAGCTTATGAAAAAAGTTGCTGACTGGCAAATTGAAAATCACGATAATTTAAAATACAGAGCTCAAAACAAAAGGCTATCTAGAGGTAAGCATGATATGTTAGATTGGACTAATGGTGCTCTCTATATTGGGATGTCTAAATGGGCATCTATGACAGATAATGAGAAATATTATAAGTGGCTTAAGGAAATTGGTGAAGCTCACGATTATAAACTTCACATGAGAGATGGCTATTTCGCAAGAGTATTTCATGCTGATGATCATGCTGTTGGTCAAACCTACTTCCATCTTTACAGAAAATATAAAGATGAAAAAATGATTAAACCAACAATCAATCAATTTGATTTTATACTCTATCATCCATCTAAAACAAAAATGGATTGGAAATCTCCATTTCATCAAAACAGATGGAATTGGTGTGATGCTTTATTTATGTCACCACCACTTTGGGTTATGTTATATAATCATACGAAAAATACAAAATACATTGATTTTATGGTAAAAGAATGGAAGGCTTCAACAAACCATTTATTTGATAAGGAGGAAAATCTATATTATCGGGATGGGTCTTATTTTGATAAACTCGATAATGGTACAAAGATTTTTTGGGCAAGGGGAAATGGTTGGGCATTTGCTGGTTTAACAAATGTAATGGATGAACTTAATCCAAATCATAAAGATTATTCTTATTTTTTGAACTTGTATAAAAAAATAGCAAAAAAATTGTTAGAGATTCAAACACCTCAGGGTCATTGGGCTATGAGCCTATTGGGACAAAAATTCTATCCTACACCTGAAACAAGTGGTTCATCATTTTTTATCTTTGGACTTGCTTGGGGAATAAATAATGGAATTTTGGATAAATCAACTTACGGGTCAGCTGTTGAAAAAGGCTGGAAAGCTATGATAAGTCATGTAAACAGTGAGGGTATGCTTACTTATGTCCAACCTATTGGAGCAGAGCCAGGCGAAGCTTATCCAGACAAAACAGAGGTGTATGGTGTTGGCGCTTTTTTATGTGCTGGTTCTGAAATGTATAAATTATATGGTGGAAAGTAGATTAATTTTTAAAAACAAATTTATTACTCAAATGTTTAAAAAAATATTAATTGGAGCAATTGGAGTTTTTTGTTTTTCCTGTCAATTATTTGATCCCCCTCATGGACCCTATTTCGCTAATGGGATTAAAAACGGCTGGGCCGACCAAAATTCTATTGTACTATGGACTCGATTGACTCAAAATAAATCCGCCAACTTCAAAGGACACCCATTTATTGAAATATCAATTGAGGAAATGAAATTTTTGTCTAAAAACCAAGATTTAAAAGGAATCTATAATACACAGATACCTGAGGGTTTAAATTTGAATGAAATGGAGGGTTCTTGTGCTGGAGCTAATGGAGAGGTACAACTTCATTATTTTATTGAAGGGTATCCAGATAAAAAAATTATTTCCAATTGGATACCTGTAAATCCCGATAAAGATTTTACCCAACAGTGGAAGCTTTCTAATTTAGAAGCAGGAAAGAATTATAGGGTTAAAATTTACGCCCGACAACTAAATAATGAAAGGATTTCTGATAGTATTTTAGGTCAATTTAATCTACCACCAAATGAACATGAAACTCGCGACATAAAGTTTTGTGTCGTTTCTTGTCACGACTATAATCGACGTGACGACTATGAAAATGGTCATAAAATATATCCAAGTATGTCTAAATTAAGACCTGATTTTTATGTACATACTGGTGATATAGAGTATATGGACAAACCTCTCCCATACGCCATGACAGAGGAGTTGATGCGTTTTAAGTGGAATCGTATATTTGCTCTCCCTTTTCAACGTTCATTTTATAACAATCATACATCTTACTTTATGAAAGATGACCATGATATTGGATATAATGACAGTTATCCCGGTAAAGACTATGGGACTGTAACTTTTGAGAGAGGATTAGAGATATTTGACCTGGAACAATTTCCAACTTATTTTAAAAGATACAAAACCATACGTTGGGGGAAAAATCTTCAGGTTTGGATTATTGAGGGAAGAAATTACAGATCACCCAATATAATGGATGATGGACCAGATAAAACAATATGGGGAGCGGATCAAAAAAAATGGTTTTATGAAACTATTGAAAATTCAAGTGCTACATTTAAAGTGCTTATAACATCCTCACCTATATTAGGTCCAGATAAAGTTGATAAAAATGATAATCTCAGTAATATTAAATATGCTCATGAGCAAGGAGAGATATTAGATTTTATAAAGAATCAAAAAAATATTTATATAGTTAATGGGGATAGACATTGGCAATATGTAACTCACATTGATGGAACAAATTTATGGGAATTTGGCTGTGGTGCTGGAACTGATTCCCACTCATTAACTGGTGGGTGGAATAGAGGTGGTCCAATGCCTGAGCATAAATTTCTTAGACTTAAAGGTGGTTTTTTATCTGTAGATGTTACAAATATTGATAATAAACCTGAAATTAGATTCACTCACCATGATGTGGATGGAAAAAAAGTTAACGAGGTATTTTTTTAATTTTCGTTGTAATAGTTTCGTTCCTCCGAATGACTGTATTTGTAATTTTCTTTAGTAATAATTTCTAAAGGTGTATTGATTTCACTAGAGGGTATCTCTTTGTGAACTAAATATTCGGCTATCGTTTTGACAGACTTGTATCCTTGGTTAAAAGATTTTTGTGAAATCAAGAAAGTGATAATACCTAACTTCAAAGCGTTTACGTTTTGAGGGGTAGTGTCAAAACCTATAAATTTAAGGTTTGAAAGCATGGCTTTATCTATTGCTTTATAAATGTTTGAAGTTCTGCTCGAAGGAACCATAATAACTTTAATTTTTTGATTTTTACTTAAAAAATTATTAATTTTTTTCTCTATTACATTGAACCCATCTGATTGATCAAATTTTAGTTGATGAATAATAGCTTTGGGAATGTTTTTATTAAAGTAGTCGATAAACCCATTTACACGTTCATTAATGGCCTCATAATCGTGTAAGTTTTTTCGAGTAATAACTATCAAAAATTCATCTTCATTTTCGGAACACAAATGCGAAAGCTTTCCAGATAAAATACCTGCCTCAAATGATTTTTGACCAATATAACATAGGTTGTTAAAACCTTTAATATCAGCGTTCATGAAAATATAGGGTATTTTTTGTTGGTCCAGAAGATCAATAATCACATTACTTTCTTTGATGAATATTGGTACAATAATCACAGCATCGGGCTTGGATTTGATCATTTTTTGAAAAGCAGCCACATAACTTTTAGGATCAAATTGTTCGAAAAGAAATACCTTGTTTTCTATACCATTAGCTATCACTTCCTGACTTGCTTTCTGTATTCCAGAGTAGGGAGATTTCCAAAAAAGATTTTGTTCGTCATAATTTGGCATTAGGGTAGCCAGATTTTTATGTTTTTTCATAGCCAATGAACTGGCAATCAAGTTTACTTTAAATTTTTTCTTTTTTAGAATTTCCTTGATTTTAGCTTCAGTTTCTTGGGAAACCCCACCACGATTATGTAAAACTCTATCAACTGTCCCCGGAGAAACTTTAGCCTCCTTTGCAATATCTTTTATTGTCTTCAAAAGATTTTTTTTTTAAATATACTATCTTATTATAATTACTTATTTAATTTCACAAAATTTTATCATTCCATCAAACAAATTAAATCAATAGGATTCTTTATATTTGTTGGGTTGTGTACGCACACGCTATTAAATCAATATGCCTATATCATTTAGATGGATTACCGTAGCTGCATTATCGGGCTTTTTGTTCGGTTTTGATACAGTGGTTATCTCTGGTGCCAATTTACCGATTAAAGAATTATGGCCTATGAATCCTTTTTTCCACGGGTTTTTTATTATGTCAATGGCGTTATGGGGAACAGTATTTGGGGCTTTGTTTGGTGCTTATCCTACCAATAATCTAGGGAGAAAAAAAACATTAACCTGGATTGGTATTCTTTTTCTTATTTCTGCTTTAGGTTCAGCATTATCCATTGACCCCTACACATTTTCCTTTTTTAGATTTATTGGTGGATTGGCCGTAGGCGTTTCCTCTATTGTTGCTCCCATATATATATCAGAAATTTCTTCACCAAAAAATCGAGGCTCTCTAGGTGCTTTGTATCAGTTTAGCCTTGTCTTTGGAATTATGATTGCCTTTTTATCAAATTACTTTTTCACTGGATTTAACGGAAGTCATGATTGGAGATGGATGTTGGGTATTGAGTCGGTACCCGCTTTATTTTACTTTATTCTAACGCTGAATATTCCCGATACCCCAAGGTGGCAAATTCTTTTTCAAAAAAATGATAACGAAGCCATAAAAACTTTAAAACAAATTTACGGGGAAAAACATGATCTTAAGAAGTTGATAGATAATATTAAATCTGCAGACTCGTCTGCCGAAAAACAAGGTTTTTTAATTAATAAAGCAAATAATAAAATAATCTTACTGGCTTTTATGATCTCATTTTTCAATCAACTATCGGGAATCAATTTCATACTCTACTATGCACCTGAGATTCTTGAAATGGCTGGATTTGCTACTAAAGAATCTCTATATAATTCAGTATTTATTGGGATGACTAATATCATTTTTACATTTGCTGGATTAATGCTTATTGATCGACTGGGTAGAAGACAGTTGTTGATTATTGGCTCATTAGGTTATATAATCAGTTTGACTGGAATATCATTGGCTTTTTATCAGCAGATGAGCCCTCAGTGGATTGCCGTGTTTATTTTTGCATTTATTGCTGCTCACGCAATGGGTCAAGGTACAGTTATATGGGTTTTTATTTCTGAAATTTTTCCCAATAGAATCAGAGCGAAGGGACAATCTTTTGGTGCTGGAGTTCATTGGGTATTTGCAGCGTTGATTACCCTAGTCGGTCCTTCAATAATTGCTATGTTCCAGATAAATCCATGGCCAATATTTTCATTCTTTGCATTTATGATGGTCTTACAACTTATATTTTCTTTATTTGCAATGCCAGAAACCAAAGGGAAACCCCTTGAAGAAATAAACCAAGTCATTAACATTTAAATTTTCTCTATGAAAAGAAAAGATTTTATTAAAAATTCTAGTGGAATATTCTTTAGCTCCATGATTGCTCCTCATTTATTGGCCAATACCAATTTGAGTAATGTCATAAATCTTGGTGTGATTGGTTCTGGCGATAGAGGTAAAGGAATTATCAAACTGCTTAATAAGCTTGATGGATTTAATGTAATCGCTGTTTGTGATATTTTATCGTTTCGTCTAATTGAGGCCTATGGTTTAATTGAGACCAATAAAAATGCGAAAGCCTTCAAAGATTACAGAAAACTATTGGATGATAAAAATATAGATGCCGTAGTGATCAGTACTCCGCTAAACTCTCATGACCAAATTTCGGTAGATGCTCTTGATGCAGATAAGCATGTTTATTGTGAAAAAACATTAGCCAAAGGAGTTGAAGCTACAGCAAGAATTGTAAAAAAATCTAAAAATTCCAAAAAGATATTCCAAACTGGACACCAGTACCACAGTTCAAGAATGTATACCAAATTGGTGGAGATGATCGAAGGGGGTAAGGTGGGAAAAATTAGCTCCATAGAGGCGCAATGGAACCGCAATGGAAATTGGAGACGACCCATACCAGATCCATCTTTTGAGAGACAAATTAATTGGAGAATGTACAGAGAATATTCCTATGGACTTTTGGCTGAGTTAAGTTCTCATCAAATCGATTTTTCCAACTGGATTCTTAAAGCTACTCCAGAGAAGGCAATGGGAATGGGAGGAATTAATTATTGGAAAGACGGTAGAGAGACCTATGACAACACTAAAGTGATTTATAAATACCCAGAGGGAGTAAAAGCGACCTATACTTGTCTCACCTCCAATGCCAAGGATGATTACAAAATAATGGTAATGGGGGACAAAGGAACCCTGACCATTTTTTATGATAAGGCCTGGTTTTATCCAGAAGGATCATACAATCCTAACTATGGAGAAGTTGACGGTGTGTCGGGAGCTACAACCAATTGGACCCAGGGCAAAGGGACATCATTGGATATTCAACATATTGATCCTACTAAACAAGCTTTAATAGACTTCAAAGATGCTATTTTAAACAATATTGAACCACTATCCAATGTAATTACAGGAGCAAAAGCTGCTTACGCTGTAGATATGGGAATAAAAGCGATGGATACCGAAAAAACTATTTATTGGGATAATACCAACTTTTTACTTTAGAATTGCAATTATGGGTTTTATATTTAAATATTTATTTAAGTAAATCAAAACCTTATTAAATGTTTAATATTTATTAATCAATTAAATTAAAATCTAAGATTCATACACGAATATTTCAAACAAAAAATTTATAATAATTAAAATAAAATAATGATACCAAATTTTGATTTAAAAAATAAGGTAGCCGTCATTACTGGAGGTGGAGGAGCATTGGGAGGTTGCATTGCACAAAGTCTTTCCCTGTCTGGATTAAAGGTTGCCATTCTCGATCTTACCTCAGAATCTGCAAATAACACGGTAGAAATGATTGAAGAACAAGGGGGTGATGCAATAGGTTTTGCTGCTAATGTTCTATCAGAGGATTCTATCGAAAATGTCAGTCAAGAAATAATAAAAAAATGGGGAAGGGTAGATATTTTACTAAATGCTGCTGGAGGTAATATGCCCGGCGCAACAATTGCAGTTGATCAGACCATTTTTGATTTGTCTATGGACGATTTTAAAAAAGTTACGGAGTTGAATCTTAATGGTTCTGTGATTCCTTCTTTGATTTTTGGAAAAATTATGGCCGATCAAAAAAGTGGATCTATTATCAATTATTCCTCCATGAGTGTTGACAGAGTAATTACAAGAGTAGTTGGATATTCTGCTTCTAAAGCAGGAATTGAGAATTTTACTCGATGGATGGCAGTGGAAATGGCCTTAAAGTATGGTAAAGGTATTCGAGTTAATGCGATTGCTCCAGGCTTTTTTGTAGGGAATCAAAACAAGAAATTACTATTGAACCCTGACGGATCCTATACCGAAAGAGGAGAAACTATCATCAGAAATACTCCCATGAAACGATTTGGAAAAGCAGAGGAGCTCAATGGAGCCATTCACTTTTTATGTAGTGATGCTGCCCAATTTATTACTGGAGTTGTAATCCCCATAGATGGGGGCTTTAGTGCCTTTAGTGGGGTTTAATATAATTTTATGAAAATGACACAAACATGGCGATGGTATGGACCGAATGATCCAGTTAGTTTGATGGATGTTAAACAAGCCGGTGCTACAGGTATTGTCAATGCATTACATCATATTCCTAATGGGGATATTTGGTCGGTTGAGGAGATACAAAAAAGAAATTACGAAATTGAGTCGTCTGGACTAAGTTGGGATGTGGTCGAATCTTTACCTGTTCACGAAAAAATTAAAACTAGAACAGCCAATTTTCAGCAAATTATTGAAAATTACAAAGTGAGTATGCAAAACCTAGCTTCTTGTGGAGTCAATGTAATATGTTATAACTTCATGCCCATTTTGGACTGGACCAGAACACGTCTGGATAAGCTTATGGAAGATGGTTCACTCGCTTTGGAATTTAATGCCTCAGAATTGAGGGTTTTTGATTTGCATATACTTCAACGTGAAGGAGCAGAGAACTACTATACTTTTGCTGAGATTGAAGAAGCAAAGAATCTATTTCAAAAAATTTCCTCTTCAGATATTCAAAGAATTTCTGACAATGTGCTCAAGGGTCTTCCCGGTTCCGAAGAGGGTTACTCTATGGAGGAGTTCAAAGCCATGTTAGATACTTACAAAAGTATAGATGGAGATCAATTGCGATCACATTTGGTACAATTTTTGGAAGAAATTATTCCTTTAGCAGAAAGTTTGGGTATTAGAATGTGTATTCACCCTGACGACCCTCCTTTTTCCCTTTTGGGATTACCAAGGGTGGTAAGTACAAAGGATGACTACCAATATATTTTTGATCAAGTTCCTTCATTATCAAACGGTATTACTTTCTGTACGGGATCTCTTGGCGTTAGGGCAGACAATGACCTTTCCGCTATATTTGATGCATTTGCAGATCGAGTTCATTTTTTACACCTCAGAAGCACCAAACGAGATGCGCAAGGAAATTTCTTTGAAGCTGATCACCTTATTGGTGATGTTGATATGTTTGAAATCATCACCAGAGTGATTAAGGAACAAAGAAGAAGGGTAATCGAAAAAAGAGAGGACGCCTCCATCCCCATGAGACCTGATCATGGACATCAAATGCTTGACGATCTTGTAAAACCTAAAATAAATCCTGGTTACTCCGCAATTGGAAGACTCAGGGGATTAGCAGAATTACGTGGATTGGAATGGGGAATAAATAAAATGATTTAAAATGGAATTTAAAATGACCGAATCCTTCATCAAGGAGAATTTTCTACTCCAAAATAAAACAGCTGAAAGATTATATTTTGATCATGCGAGGGGGATGCCCATCATTGATTATCATAACCACTTAGCTCCCGATGTGATTGCAGATAACGAACCTTTTTCGGGGATTAATGAAATTTGGTTGGATGGAGACCACTATAAATGGCGCGCAATGCGATCTCTGAGAATCCCTGAGAAATTTATTACTGGTAATGAGATAAGTAAAAAGGAAAAATTTGATCAATGGGCCTATACAGTTCCTTTTACGGTAGGAAATCCACTTTTCCATTGGACCCATTTGGAGTTGGACCGTTATTTTGGAATTAAAACACTTCTTCAGCCTTCGACTTCTGATGCTATATTTGAGGAAACCAACATGCAGTTATCTCAGCTTAAGCCAAAGCACTTGCTAAATAATATGAAAGTCGAAATGTTATGTACAACAGATGACCCCTTAGATGACCTTTCCCATCATCAAAAAATTGCATCTAGTGAGGAAAAATCTCCAGAGGTATTACCCGGTTTCAGACCTGACAATATTTTTGGAATTCAAGGAGATCGATATCTTGACTATTTATCAGCCCTTGGAGGGTTAGCGGATCAGGAGGTTACAGATTTTGACAGTCTATTGGTGGTGTTAAAATCGAGAATTAACTATTTTCATGAGAATGGATGTAGGATATCAGATCATGGATTGGAATACACCTATGCCTCTGAATTTAGTAATGCTGATGCAGATACTGTACTAAAAAAACGCTTATCAGGCAGCTTACCCAGTGATAGGGAGGCAGGTCTTTTCAACTCATGTGTGCTTTATGAACTTTTTGTTATGTATCATGACTTTGGTTGGATCCAACAGTTGCACTTGGGTGCTCTAAGAGGAAATAATAAAAAACTAAAAAGACAATTAGGTGCAGATGTGGGGTGTGATTCTATAGGCGATTTTTCCCAAGCTAAAAATTTATCAAAATTATTGGGAATGTTGAACGACAATAACAAATTGACCAATACTATTATTTACAATCTCAACCCATCGATGAATGAGGTTTTTGCCACTATGTCTGGTAATTTTAATAATGATAAAGTTGAGATACAGTGGGGTACAGCTTGGTGGTTCCTTGATCAAAAAGATGGAATGGAATTACAAATGAAGACCTTATCCAATATGGGATTATTATCGAAATTTATTGGAATGTTGACGGATAGTCGAAGTTTTCTCTCTTTCCCGAGACACGAGTATTTCCGACGCATACTCTGTAATATGTTGGGAAAAGACATAGAGAATGGTTTATTGCCCAATGATTTGAACTTCTTTGGATCAATGGTTGAAAATATCTGTTATCATAACTTGAAAGAATTCATTAAATACAAAAAGTAATGACAAGGTTAAAAGTGTTTCTGCTTCTCGTTAGTTTATTCAATTTAATCTCTTGTGACCAGTTAAATTCAACCAAAACGATTCGACTTGGCCATGGTTTGAGCACCAGTCATTCTGTTCACAAGGGGATGCTCTTTTTTGGAGAAAGGCTGGAAGAAATTTCAGGAGGTAGGTTTAAAGTGCAGATATACCCAAGTCAACAATTAGGAACAGAACGTCAGTGTTTGGAATTACTTCAAATTGGTAGCTTAGACATGACTAAAGTTTCGGCAGGTGTATTGGAAAATTTTTCCCCCAGTATTAAAGTTTTTGGGATTCCCTATATGTTTAAAGATAAGGAACATACTTTT
>CENP01019338.1_pt1 | contig 15371 bp, 10 predicted proteins | sample 361281 | NCBI WGS metagenome assembly CENP01 (sample SAMEA2591122, study PRJEB7988) | marine metagenome | biome: marine biome (ENVO:00000447); feature: deep chlorophyll maximum layer (ENVO:xxxxxxxx); material: saline water (ENVO:00002010), including plankton (ENVO:xxxxxxxx) | depth 70 m
CAAGACACTTTTAAAAATGATAAATTGGGGCTAATTAAATTTATTAACCTCCGATTACTGTTTACTGCTAAAAGCAGATTTTTGCTTCACCAGAGGAATTCTTTGTGGGCGCGAAGGGATTCGAACCCCTGACCCCTTGGGTGTAAACCAAGTGCTCTGAACCAACTGAGCTACGCGCCCGATTTTGAAGGGCAAATATAAAAAAATGACTTGATTATAATTTCATATAACCAAATCTATTTCAAATTCATTTCTTTGTGAAATAATTTTTCGATGATTGTTGTCGGTTGACCTAAATATTGTTTAAAGTAGATTTCCTCTACCTTACGATCACAGTCGTGTACTAAGACATGCCGTGCTCTCAATTGAGAGGCAACGTATATACTTTGCATTCTTCCCGGTACTTTATCGTTGTATCCTCGAGGTCCATCAACAAAGACTACATCCCAAACGGTATTTTTTATGTAATCGGGCAACTTCATCATCAGGCGATCCTTTTTATTCAATAGTTTCTCCCAATTTTTCATGCGGGTGGTGTACCCAACTTTTATAACATTAATTTCTGGATTTACTTTTCTACTGAATCTGATCCACTTTCGTATATCTTCCAAAAAAAGCGTATTGCCGCCTTCATTAATAGAATGCCATAAAAAACTGTCTTTTCCCACACTAAAAACCAATACATTTCCAGGAGCGAACTGTTTGACCAATTCTCCAATAAATTCATACTCTGCGGCACTTCCATTTCCAGGGTTTGAAGCTTCTAGAGATTGGTATGGGTTCATTCTTTGGTTTTTAGATATAGCTAAGACAAATTTAAAAAGTTTAAAGGGTTGAACCAATGAAATTTAAAGAATCTCTGCTATCACAAAAGTACTCCCTCCCACATAGATTAAATCATTGGCCTCGGCTTGATTTTTAGCCTCTAAATAAGCCCTTTCGACAGATGGAAAAGAAAGGTAATCAAGATTAAGGTCATGAGCCAACTGATCTAACTCCTTAATATCTAATGATCTGGGAATTTTGGCTGCACAAAGATAATATCTAGCATCTAAGGGGAAAAGTTTAAGAATTTCATCTACAGCTTTGTCTTTAACAAAACCCAAAACTATATGAAGTTGACTATATGAATAGGACTTTAACTGGGGAATAACATATTGTAAACCCTCTTTGTTATGGGCTAAATCGGCAACTATCAATGGAGAATGATTTAATATCTGCCATCTACCCTGAATTCCAGTATTGGATACCACATTCTTCAATCCATGTTTTAATTTCTCCTCGTCTATTTCAAACCCTTTTAAATTCTGGAGTCCCGTAACAATTGTTTGAATGTTTTGTTTTTGATAATTCCCTTTTAAATCTGATTCATAATGAACAGTATCCTCTTGATCCGCATATATGATTTCAGCCTCCATTTCCTTTGCCTTCATTCTAAAAACAGATTGTGTTTCCGACTGAGTTGAGCCAATTATCACAGGTGTCTTAGGTTTTATAATCCCTGCTTTTTCTGTAGCTATTGCTTCCAAATTGTCCCCTAAAAATTGTGTGTGATCTAATCCTACATTGGTAATAATAGACAACTCAGGGGTGATGAGATTAGTCCCATCCAACCTTCCTCCCATTCCAACTTCGATTACGGCAAAGTCAACTTCTTTATCTGAAAAATATGAGAAAGCCATGCCTACGGTCATCTCAAAAAAGGACAGGTAATGGGAATCAAAATAGGAGTAATGATCCTTAACAAATTCTACAACATATTCTTTGTCGATATATTTCCCATTGATTTGAATTCTTTCCCTGAAGTCTTTTAAGTGGGGTGAGACATACATACCTACTTTTAGTCCGTGTTCTTGAAGCACAGATGCCATCATATGAGCAGTTGAGCCCTTTCCATTTGTTCCTGCTATATGTATGGTTTTGATATTATGCTGTGGATATTGAAGGTATTTGCAAAAATCCTCCATTTTTGATAAATCGTGTCTATAAGCTTGCGCTCCTTTTTTTTGATACATTGGAAGTTGAGATAACATCCAAGACAAAACAGATTCGTAGTTCTCCAATTTATTCCCTCAATTTAAATTGTATAACAACAAACCCAACCTGCTGTGAAGGGGCTTTTGCATCGGAAAACCATTTGTAGAGTAATGCGGTTTCTTTTGCAGGCTGAAGTAAACAAGGATGTGTATTTGTGGTGCCCTTTACTCCAGGTTCAGCCTTTACTACATCCCCTGCGCGACTTACTGTAATTCTTACGACTACAACACCTTCTTGATTACATTGCTGGGTGACTTTACCTCGGGATTCCAATTGACGTCCATTTAACCCAAAACCTTTACTCATGCCTACGTAGCCTGCTAGATTGAAGTAGCTATTGGCATAAGGATTACCCTTTATTTTACCTTTATCTCCTTGTGATTGGTCATTACCCTCTCCTTGCTTAGCGGATTTTTCCTCTGACTTTTTTTGATTGACCAATTTGGACAGGACATTTTTAGTGGATTGATCTATTTTGAGTTTGGACGGTTCATTTTTTTTTTGAACTTCCTTTACAGTAGGCGCCTGATCTTTTTGTGTTTTGGGGGGCACTCCAACATAACTAGTTTCTTGGGTGGCAACTTTAGAGTGGGCTACTTTTTTGGGTGCTGCTCTTGGAGCCATTTTTTTGGGGGTAGGCTTAGGGCTTGCTTTAGCTACCACTAGTTTTTGAGGTTGAATTTTACCCATTCCTTGAGAGGCGTTTCCAAAATTTACCTCCATACCAAAACTAATGGGCGGATCGAAGTACTTTAAACCCATAAAAAAAACAGAAAAATCAGTAAAGCAGTGATCAAAGTGGTGATGGCTGCAGATTTTTTTTCGTTAGGTGTTTTGAAATATTTCATTGTGCATCTACTGCCAAAACAACTTTGATACTGTTTTGATTTGCAATGTTCATTACATAAACTACTTGATCAATTGGAACTTTTTCCTCTGCTCTTAGGACTATTGTAGGAACTTTGTAGCCTTTAAGTTTTGCAATAAGTTCTATCTCAATTCGACTTTTGGAAATCTGTTTGGAGTCCAAATAAAATTGTGAACGATTATTAATTGTCAATGAGACAGTATTTCTATTTTCGGTTTTACCTTTAGCTTGAGGTAATTTGACGTCAATGGTATCTAGGTTTTTGGCCAAAGTTGAGGCAATCATAAAAAAAATCAACAGCAGAAAAACAATGTCTGTCATAGAAGACATATTAAACTCTGGTGTAATTTTATTTCTACCTTTTAGATTCATTTTAGGCAGGTTCGTTTAATAAATCAAAAAATTCCAATGAAGTGGCTTCCATCTGGTAAACAACATTATTGGTTTTAACTACCAAATGATTGTAGGTGATATAACCCACAATTCCCACAATAAGCCCAGCCACTGTGGTTGTCATTGCAGTATACAAACCATTTGAAAGCAATTGCATATCAATATTTCCACCCGCATTTGAAATTTCGAAAATTGATAAGATCATTCCGATGACAGTACCCAAAAATCCGATCATAGGGGCGGCTCCAGCAATAGTAGCCAAAATAGTTACGTTTTTCTCTAATTTGTATATTTCAAGACGACCTGCATTTTCAACCGTAGTACTTATATCCTCTAAGGGTCTTCCAATTCTAGACAATCCTTTGGCGATCAATCTAGCGACGGGTTTATTTTCACTCAAGCAAAGCGCATGAGCCCCATCGATTTTGTTATTTAAAACATAGGTTTTGATTTGTGACATAAAATTGGGATTAATTTTGGAAGCTGACTTGATGGTAAATAATCGTTCAAAATAAATATAAATTACCACAATTAATAGGAGAAAGAGTAATCCAATAATCAACTGCCCTCCTATTCCTCCTTCATTGATCAAATCAATTAGGGATAAGGTTTTTTCAGTTTGTAGTGGGGGATCTTGAATTAATATCATTAAAACTTCGGTTTATTATTACAACGATGTTAGATGAAAAAAATTTTACCTCACAACAAAAAAAAATCTCGAATGAAGATGAAGGCAATTGAACCAGAGATAAAACCTGCAAATGCCAACCAAGAAATTTTTTTCAAATACCAGAAAAAATCAATTTTTTCCATACCCATAGCAACGACTCCCGCAGCTGATCCAATTATTAGCATACTTCCACCTGTTCCAGCAGAAAAAGCAATAAAATGCCAAAGCGGATGGTCTGATATTTCTGAAAACATTCCCATACTTGCAGCCACAAGGGGAACATTATCAATAACAGCAGAGCCTAATCCAAGCAAAATAACCACAATATCTGAATTGGGAATTGCTGCATTCAGGCTTTCAGCAAATTTAAATAGTATTCCCAAGGATTCTAAGGATGCTACCGCCAACAATATCCCAAGAAAAAAGAGAATACTGGGTAATTCTATTTTAGATAAAGACCTGTGAACTGGACTGTGAGCTGAATGTTGACGATCGTCCACAGTAACAGAGGTAATACTAAACTTGGCAGAACTGAAGTATTCAGCGAAAGTAGCGACTATAGAGAGAGAAAGCATCATTCCGACATAGGGAGCTAAATTTGTAAATGTTTTAAATACTGGTACAAAAATAATCGCAGAAAGCCCAATGTATAACATTCGAGCACCATATTTATGGGTGTCATTCTCTGAATCGTCCAACTCATCGGTAATATTTCCTTTGAAAGCTGGCAACAGGGTAGCCAAAAAAGCGGGTACTAACATACAAATGATAGACGGGATTAAGAGATATAATATAAGTTTTGGTGTGGTAACGTTACCACCGATCCACAACATGGTTGTGGTCAAATCACCAATGGGAGACCAAGCTCCCCCTGCATTGGCTGCAATAATAATTAATCCCGTGAACCATATCCGTGTTTCACGTTCTTTAATGACTTTCTGAAGAATAGTAATCAATACAATCGTAGCTGTGAGGTTATCAATAATAGCAGATAAAACAAATGCAAGGACTGAAAAAATAAATAGTAACCCTTTTTTAGATTTTGTTTTAATGAATCCTTTGATGGTGGCAAAACCATTGAAATAATCGATGATTTCAACGATGGTCATCGCACCCAACAGGAAAATGATAATTTCAGCGGTTTTTCCTAGATGATGTAATAAAATCTCCTCTAAATGGGAAGGTTTTAGTTTCCTTAAAAAAGTGTCCACCTCAAAAACGGGAAGGTGATAAATAGAAATTAGAGCCCACAAAATTGACATCATCGCCAGAGCAGGAATTAATTTATCGATTTTTATATAATGTTCTAAAGTAATTGCTATGTAGCCTAAAAAGAAGATAGTAATTAGGATAATTTCCATGAATTCAATTTGAATTATTTGTTCACTTGTTTTGTTTATTAGATGATATGGTTTCGTAATGTAAAAAGAATCTTAGTTAATCTTGGATTTTGGTTTAAAAACTTTTCCGGACGAATGGTCTTTTTTTGCTCCTGTAACACTGGCCAAACAGTTGATCGAATTTTGCCACTTCAACAATCCCAAAAAAGCAAAAATTAATGCCTCCTTAAAATCAATAATTTTTTTAGAAGGAACTACGATTTCAGCAGCAGATTTTTTTTGAATTTCATTAACCAAAAAGGTATTATAAGCTCCCCCGCCAGACAACAAAACAGTTCCATCTTTTGGTAAGCATTTTACTATTTGATTGGAAATATGAAGGCTGTAGGTGTGCAATAAATCTTCTGTTTTATACTCACTATATTTGTTGATGATCTTTATTATATTATTTTTAACCCATTCTATTCCAAGTGATTTTGGGGGAGATTGGGAATAAAATTCAAGTTCCTCAAGTTCTTTAAAGCACGGTAGAATTTTTTTCCCACTAAGTGCCATTCTGCCTTGATTGTCATATGGTAAGTCCATCCGATTGGCCAAAAAATTGAGTACTACATTAACAGCGCATATGTCATAGGCCAAAATGTTTCCATTTTGAAAAAGGCTCATATTTGAAAAGCCTCCAAGATTTAGATAAGCACTATTTCCTGCAAAAAGCATGATGTCTCCTACAGGCACCAATGGTGCACCTTGACCTCCTAGGTCTAAATCTTGAGTCCTAAAGTCACAAACCACAGGGAGACCTAATTGATCTGCTAAATGACTGCGGTTTCCAATTTGAAATGTAAAGCTTTTTTCAGGTTGATGAAAAATCGTATGTCCATGTGAGGCAATCATATCCAATTTTTTTATTTTATTTTTATGAATAAAATTTAAAATATTACTACCTAGAAAATTTGTATACTCGATGTCAAGCTTTTCTAAATCCAAAGAATTCAAATTAATGGCATCACTTAATTTTTTTTTCCAAAAAAAATCATATTTAAAAGTTTCAGATGATAAAATTTGGAACGTCCATTGATCTTTTTTTGTAAATTTGACATAAGCCAAGTCAATACCGTCTAATGATGATCCAGACATGCAACCGATTAAAAAATGTGTGTTTGAGTCCCTCTCTTTTATCAACTTGTAACAGTGTTAAATTTTATAAAACTGATTTTAAAAATATATTATTAAATCAAACAATTGATTGGATATTTAATAAAATTAATAGCTTAAAATCGTAATTTGATAATTGTAATGTATTGTAATTGACAAACTTTTGGGCTTAAAATTTAAAGATTTAAATTTAAAGTTCTTTTAACGAAAACCTTTATTAATGTTACCAGAAAAACAAGGATTATATGCTCCTGAAAATGAACATGACAACTGTGGTGCGGGTTTTATTTGCAGTCTTCAGGGAAAGAAGACGAATAATATAATTCACAAAGCTCTTGATATTCTTGATTGTCTTGAACATAGAGGTGCTGTTAGTGCTGACGGAAAAACTGGAGACGGTGCAGGTATTTTAATTGAAATTCCTCACGATTTTTTAAAAGAAGAATGTAGTTTCAATATACCTGAAGCAAATGAATACGCTGTGGGAATGGTTTTTTTACCAAAGAAAGGTAATCAAATGTCTTATTGTATAGGAGTTTTAGAATCCGAATTTAAAAAACAAAAATTAAATGTCTTGGGCTGGAGGAAAGTTCCAGTGAAAACAGAAGTTGTTGGCAAAATAGCTTCACAAAGTGAACCAAGAATAATGCAGGTTTTTGTTGGTAAGGGAAACCAAGATATCACTGATCACCAATTTAATAACAAATTATTTTGCGCAAGAAAAATTTCTGAAAACATTATTCTAAATTCAAAATTATCTCAAAGTTCTTATTTTTATTTGCCAAGTCTTTCAATTAGAACAATTATTTATAAAGGCCTCTTAATTCCGGAAGATATTAAAGGTTATTATCAAGATTTATCAGATCCTAGAGTTATAACCAGACTTGCACTAGTTCATCAAAGATTTTCTACAAATACCTTTCCAACTTGGGACCTTGCACAGCCATTTAGGTATATGTGTCATAATGGTGAAATCAATACTTACAAGGGGAATTTTAGTCGAATGAAAATTAGAGAGGAACTCTTGAAGAGTGAAGCTTTTGGCAATGATATTAAAAGTATGCTTCCAATTGTTCTACCTGGTAAATCTGACTCCTGTTCTATGGACATGGCTTTAGAACTACTTTTGTCAACAGGAAGATCTTTACCGGAGGTAATGATGATGATGGTGCCAGAGGCCTGGGAAAAAGACCCCGTAATGAGCTCTAACAAAAAGAATTTTTACCGATTTAATTCCTGTTTAATGGAACCTTGGGATGGTCCTGCTTCAATTCCATTTACCGATGGAAAATACATTGGGGCACTTTTGGACCGAAATGGTTTGAGACCCTCTAGATACACTGTGACCAAAGATGGTTATGTAGTCATGTCGTCCGAAACAGGAGTGTTAGAAATTGAACCCGAAAATGTTCAAAAACACGGAAGATTGGAACCTGGAAAGATGTTTCTGGTTAATATGGATGAAGGTAGAATAATTGAAGATGACGAGATTAAAAATACAATTACCTCTAAGAGACCATATGAGGAGTGGCTTCAAGAAAACTTGCTTTCATTAAAAGACATCCCCTACATTAAAAAAACTGAGCAAACTGAAAAAGAAGACTTTGAAACAAGAATGAGGATTTTTGGTTATACTCAAGAAGATTTGAAAATAATCATTACTCCAATGGGATTAAACGCAAAAGAAGCTATTGGTTCCATGGGAGTAGATACGCCATTAGCGGTATTATCTGATAAGCCACAGCTTCTTTTTAATTATTTCAAACAGTTATTCGCTCAGGTTACTAACCCCCCTCTGGATGGAATTAGAGAAGAAATCGTTACGGATACAAGCATTACAGTCGGAAAAGAATTCAACATATTTGAAATATCATCTAATCATGCTAGAAAACTTCATATTGAAAATCCTATAATTTCAAACGAAGACCTTTACAAGATTAGTTCGTTGGATAACAATTCTCTTAAGGCGGCTAAAATATCAGTTTTATATGAGGTTCAACTAGGTTTAAACGGAATAGAAACTGCTTTAGAAGAGATTGTTTTTGAAATCGAAAGAGAAATTTCAAAAGGAGTGAATTTAATAATTCTCTCAGACAAAGGTGTTTCTCCTTCTCTTGCGCCAATCCCTATTTTACTTGCTACATCTAACGTTCAAAATCATTTTAAGCGTTTGAAAAAAAGATCTGAATTTGGAATAATCATTGAATCTGCAGAACCAAGAGAACCGCACCATTTTGCCTTACTTTTTGGTTACGGTGCTAGTGCGATCAACCCATACATGGTTAATGAAATTATATCCTACCAAATCAAAAATAAAATTATTCAAGATATTTCTGTTGAAAAGGCAATTAACAACTTCAATAAAGCAATTGCTAAAGGAATAGTCAAAGTGATGAACAAAATTGGGATTTCAACTTTAAATTCTTATAGAGGTGCCCAAATTTTTGAGGCCTTGGGTCTGAACAATGAATTTATTAATAAATATTTTACAAATACACCAACTAGAATTGAAGGAATTGGTTTATATCAAGTTGAAAAAGAAATTAATAAAAGACACTCTAAGGCATATATCCATGAATCTAATATTGGTCTTCCACTAGAAATCGGAGGTGATTACAGGTGGAGAAGAGATGGTGAGGTTCATGCTGTAAACCCTTCAACAATAGCCTCTCTTCAACAAGCCGTCAAAAATAAAAGTTTTGAAAAATATGAAACTTTTGCAAAGTTAATTAATGACCAAAATGAAAAGCTAATGACCTTGAGGGGTCTTTTTGAATTTTCTAGTTTTGACCCAATTCCTATAGATCAGGTTGAACCTTGGACAGATATTGTAAAAAGATTTAAAACAGGTGCCATGTCATTAGGATCAATAAGCCAGGAGGCTCATGAAAACTTAGCCATTGCTATGAATAAAATTGGAGGTAAAAGTAATTCTGGTGAAGGTGGGGAAGACATTAAAAGATTTATCCCAGAAAAAAATGGCAATTGGAAAAACAGTGCCATCAAGCAAGTCGCCTCAGGGAGGTTTGGTGTATCGAGCCACTACCTGAGCTCTGCCAAGGAAATTCAAATTAAAATGGCACAAGGTGCTAAACCAGGTGAGGGAGGTCAATTACCTGGACCAAAAGTTAATCCCTACATTGCTTCAGTAAGAAATTCCACTCCCTATGTAGGTTTAATTTCTCCCCCACCTCACCACGATATTTATTCCATTGAGGATTTATCTCAGTTAATTTATGATTTAAAAAACGCTAACCGCGATGCAAGAATTAATGTAAAGCTGGTCTCAGAAGTTGGTGTAGGAACAATTGCTGCAGGAGTTGCGAAAGCTAAAGCTGATGTTATTCTAATTTCTGGTTATGATGGTGGAACTGGGGCTTCCCCATTGACCTCTCTAAAACATGCTGGTTTACCATGGGAACTAGGTATAGCTGAAGCTCAACAAACTTTAGTCTTAAATGATTTGAGAAGTAGAGTTGTTCTAGAATGCGATGGACAGATGAAAACAGGAAGAGATGTGGCTATTGCATGTCTTTTAGGTGCTGAAGAATTTGGGTTTTCAACTGCTCCATTGATTGCTAGTGGATGTATAATGATGAGAGCATGTCATTTAAACACATGTCCCGTCGGAATTGCAACCCAAGACCCGGAGTTAAGGAAAAATTTTAAAGGAGAACCTGAACACGTTATCAACTTCATGTATTTTGTGGCTGAAGAACTCAGAGAAATTATGGCTAGCCTAGGATTCAGAAAAGTTGACGAAATGATTGGACAATCTCAGAAGCTCAATATGAATAAAGCAATTGGTCACTACAAAGCAAAAGGTCTTGATCTCTCCTCAATTCTTCACAAACCTAATAAATCAGGCTCTTTAATTGAGAGAAATACAGAGTCTCAAAATCATAATTTAGATAAAGTAATAGATTTTAAAATTTTAAATGATGCTAAAGAAGCAATCTTTAACAAAATACCCCAAACTCTAAATTATAATCTAAAAAATACAGATAGGACAGTTGGCACTATAATCAGTAATGAAATATCTAAACTTTATGGAGCTGAGGGTTTGCCAGAAAACACTCTTACTTTAAATTTTGAAGGTACGGCAGGACAAAGTTTCGGTTGTTTTGCTGCCAGTGGTATCAAGATGACAATAACTGGGACTACAAATGATTACTTTGGAAAAGGATTGTCTGGTGCTACAATAATAGCTAAGGTTCCTAGAAAAGCCACATTTATCTCTCACGAGAACATAATTACAGGGAATGTTTCACTTTATGGAGCCACTAGTGGAGAGGCTTATGTCAATGGAATTGCTGGAGAAAGGTTTTGTGTTAGAAACTCAGGTGCAAATGCTGTAGTCGAGGGTATTGGTGATCATGGCTGTGAATACATGACTGGAGGTATTGCTCTTATTTTAGGGGATTTCGGAAGGAATTTTGCTGCTGGAATGAGTGGAGGAATTGCCTACCTATTTAGTGATGATGGAACTTTTGATGATAGAAAGTTTAACTTAGAAATGGTAGAGTTGGAAGACCTAACAGAAAAGGATCTTGATAAAGTTCAGTATTTAATCAAGAATCATATTTATTATACAAATAGTACCAGGGCCAAAAAAATTCTTGAGAACTGGGTTGAAAACAGTAAAAAATTCATAAAGGTTATGCCTACAGATTATAAGAAGGCATTGGAAATTTTAGAAAAAGAAACAGAGGAAGTAAAAGTCGACTGATTATGGGTAAACTAAGAGGTTTTATGGAATACGAAAGAATGAAGGAGCCTACAGTGGCCCCCAGAAAGCGTATTAAGAATTACAAAGAATTTACAGTTGCTCCCAAGAATGAGGAGTTACAAGAACAAAGTGGCAGGTGTATGGACTGTGGTGTCCCTTTTTGTCACAGCGGTTGTCCATTAGGTAATTTAATCCCAGACTTTAATGACGCTGTTCACAAAAATGAATGGGAGAAAGCCCTGACCATACTGCATTCCACTAATAATTTTCCAGAGTTTACTGGAAGACTATGCCCCGCTCCTTGTGAGGAGTCCTGCGTTCTGGGAATCATCAATCCACCTGTATCAATTGAACTGATTGAAAAATATATTGTTGAACGAGGTTTTTCTGAGGGTTGGATCAAACCTGAACCTCCAATGAGCAGAACTGGAAAAACCGTTGCCGTAATTGGCTCTGGACCTGCTGGATTAGCAGCAGCACAACAATTGAATCGTGCTGGACATAGTGTAACTGTGTTTGAAAGAGACAACAAAATCGGGGGATTACTTCGTTATGGTATTCCTGATTTTAAGATGGAAAAAAATGTAATTGATCGTCGTTTAGAAGTCTTAGAAGCTGAAGGAATTATTTTTAAATGTAATGTTGAAGTAGGTAAAACCATCAGTGCAGAGGAGTTGGAAAATGAATTTGATGCTATAGCTCTTTGTACTGGAGCGAGCGTAAAGCGTCAACTGCCTATAGAGGGTGCAGACCTAAAAGGTGTTGTTCAAGCGATGGATTTTTTACCTCACAACAATAAGGCCGTTGACGGACAACTACAACGTGAAGAAAAATATTTGGCTAAGGACAAAAATGTGATAGTTATTGGCGGTGGTGATACTGGATCGGATTGTATTGGAACTTCTAACCGTCAGGGTGCTAAAAGCATTACCAATTTCGAAATAATGCCGAAACCTGCCGACAGCAGAACAGAAGATCATCCTTGGCCTTTTTGGCCCTTTAAGTTGAAAACAAGTTCCTCTCATGAAGAGGGGAGCCAGAGGGAGTGGAGTATTCTTACAAAAGAGTTTATCAGTGACGGTAAAGGAAACCTTAGTGGTCTAAAAACTGTTGATGTAGAGTGGAAAAAAATTTCAGGAGAGCGCCCAAAACTAGTTGAAGTAAAAGGATCCGAAAAAGAATGGCCTTGTGAATTGGCGCTTTTGGCCCTTGGATTTACAGGTCCTCAGAAATCACTGCCAGAGCAATTTGGTTTGACCTTTGATCCTAGAGGTAATGTGAAAGCAGAAAAACAATATCAAACCAATAGACGGCACATCTTTGCTGCTGGTGACGCACGTAGAGGACAATCATTGATTGTGTGGGCTATTTCTGAGGGTCGTGAAGCTGCGCATGAAATAGATATTTACCTTATGGGTAGCTCTGAGCTTCCCCAGAAAAATACCTCGGGAGATTTGATTGCACTATAGTTTTATTTATAAAACATCTTTTTAAAAGGGCAAATTAGCCCTATTAGGTTTTTAAATTGTTTAACAAATTTATTTTTGCACTTTTTGACTAATTTTCTTCAGACACCCTTAAAAAACTACTTCAAAACTCCTAATTTTTAGCTTTGTAGTCACAAACAATGAAAGATAGTCTCAGATAACTGATTTTAAGATAGTTACTGGAAGAAATTCCAAACCAAACCAAAACGAATTGCGGAATCTCTATAAGGAGTAAATGGTGCAGAATAGTAATTGTATCCCGTTGAATTACTGTTGAAGTGTTCATACTTAAAATACAATCGGGTCTGCTGAATTTTTGCATTGACGAAAAAATCCAACCTAGGAAATTCTCCGATTTTTGTGTGGTTTTGAGAAACAAACTCCCCAATAGTTGCACTGTATCTGTCGGCGTAGAATTCCGTAAAATACTGGGCAGTAATTCCCGTCTGTAAGTAAAGGGCCTTGTTAAAAATTTGACTTGAAAAAAGGAAAGAGCTTCTTAGGTTCCATTCAGGAACATTCAGTGCGTTAAAATCATTTGCATTACTAGCTTTTGATACATTTTGATATTGCGCAGTATTGGCCAGTGTAAATTTCCAAAAATTCAATTCTTGAGTAAAACGCAATTTAAGATATTGAATCGTTCCATCATATTGTTCTGGGGAAACAATCAACTCTTCTTCTTTTCTAGATATACCATAGAAATAAGATATTTTTCTTAATTCAGGTGCAAGGTTTTTAAAATAGGTGTAGTGGGTCAATAAATTATATTGTCCTTCCAACATCCCCCAATTGGGGTGTCCTAAAGAAAAATGCAGGGAATTCGTAAGTTGATTTTTTAGACTGGGATTATACCAATCATATTCCAAAAAGTTACTTCTGTTAAGAAAGAAATTAAAATTTGGAGCCTGTGACCTCAGACTCAATTTGACTTTGGTAAAAAAACCGTTGTTGAAATCTCTGCTAATGGAACCAGAGATAAATTGACTTGAATAATCTTTTTTAGCAGAAAAATAACACTCAGCCTTAAAATCAAATTTTAAAAATGTTTTTTTCCAATAGGCAGACAAAGCGAGCTGATTCGCCAGAATTTTTATTGGTTCAGGACCGTGATTAAAGGGTTCATCTGTGTTATTGGAATTTTGAGGTAGGCTAATGATATAATCCCATTTTATGAAACGCAATCCTGTTTTGAGTTCCCCTAGATTTTTTTGCCTGTAAATGACATACAGCTCATTATCAAAAATATCTAAACTGTTTCTAACACTAAAATTGTTTGTACCAGAGACAGTTCCATAAAAGGAGTTACGATCACTGTTATCAAAAACAAAATGTTTTGCCTCATAAATAGATTTATTCCCAACAGTCAAAACTTTTGGTTTTTCATAATTATTCATTTTGTCAGCTCCACCCAACTTTGCATCGTATTGCTGATCTATGAAGTACCGCCTACCGATTAAAGTATTATTGGTGTTTGCATTATTTGTCAATCTAGAGCGATCCAAAAAGCCATCGTATTCTAATTCATCTACTGACTTTTCAAAGTAATATACACTCAGGGAGTCCAAGCCACCATTGGACTGATTTTCGAGTCGTTGGGCTGCAAAGTGAGAACGCTGACGGTAACGGTAATTTTTGGAGGTATATTGGGAGCCAAATCGAAGATTGGTTGCTCCTCCGCGGGTATTGATATAATTTCCCAGAGACCGATAGGCTTTATGTGCCAAAGTAATATTTAATCGGGGTGAAGTATTGACGGTGATCAAGGCATCCACCAATTGACCTTGTTCAAAAACAGTTTTAAAAAAAATTTCAGTGAGTGGAGAGGGCACTTCATAGTATCCGATTTCGTCCTCCTCAATATAACCATAATGCTTTGCCCTGGCCCCAATACCAGGTATGATATTTTGATCTTGAAAGTCATAGCCTAACTTATTGAAGGCTTCTCCAGTATTGGCAAATGGCAAAAGCTCAAAATAGTCTTTACGTAAATAATTAAAACGATAATCCTTATTTATGTTTAGTGTAGTATCGAGAAAGACCTCTGTTCCATCCGAATAAGAGATTTTATAATCTTCAATGGTGATCTCCTCCATTTCCTTAATAGGCATTTGGGCGACTTCCCTAATCTTCTGTAATCGCATCAAGTATTGTGTTCTCCTAAGAGAAAAGGAATCCAAAAGTTGTATAATCAATGAGGTGGTTAGTATTCTGGAATCATGATCGAGATCAATATCCTTCATGTATTTATATTTCGGGATGATGGTTTTCGATATGGAGTCTGGTATTTTGCGTAAGGTATCCAAAACAATATTTTTTAAGATACCGGGTTTGGGTAATTGAAATGCCAAAAAAACTAAAGAGTCTGTGCGACTAATCTTTTTTTCTTCTTTTAGGGTAAGGCTATCCATTGCAATGGATAAACTTTCACTGACCTCCTCAATCGGTACAGAAAACCCTTTTACTTCAAGGGTGTTTTTAGAGATAGAGTCCTTTTTCACAAAGTCTTTATTTTCTTGCGCATGGGACAGGTAGACAGCCATAAGCAAAAAAACAATTAGGAGTCTCTTCATTAAAAATGAATTTGATGCGAAGTTAAAATAATTGTACTTAAATTGAGTTGAATAAGCTAAACGATTATAGGGCTTTGTTGATTAGACAAATTACATCAAATGTTGAAGCTGGTACAGAT
>CENP01113045.1_pt1 | contig 15323 bp, 12 predicted proteins | sample 361281 | NCBI WGS metagenome assembly CENP01 (sample SAMEA2591122, study PRJEB7988) | marine metagenome | biome: marine biome (ENVO:00000447); feature: deep chlorophyll maximum layer (ENVO:xxxxxxxx); material: saline water (ENVO:00002010), including plankton (ENVO:xxxxxxxx) | depth 70 m
TTTAAAACCTCGGTCATTTCTGCATCAAAATCTTTTCTATCTTTCCCTTTATGCGAAATGAAATAAAATGGCACGCTATGATCTTTTGCCCGGTCCAGTATATAAGCATTCTTACGATTCGATATCACAGTAGAAACGGTAGCGCTCAACTTCTTTGAGTGGATAGCATCTAATATTGCTTGAAGGTCAGTCCCCTTCGTTGACCCAAGAACTCCTATGTTGATCATCTTAGTCTTTGCATATGTTTCACACGTTTTTGAATCACAGCATCAGTGCCAATATCTGCTCTATGGAAAAGTGGCCCCCTAACCGAAGAGATCTCTCTTTCTGCAATGGCCTCTGCCTCAGTGATCGAATCTGCGATCCCTACAAATGCAACTGACCTGCTTCCTGCCTGAATTAATTCATTATCCACTAGATTAACAGATGCATAGAATAACCTATCAGGTTCTTTCACCGCTGATACGTCGATCTTCTTTCCTTTGACCGGGGCATCCGGATAGCCTTCTGGCACACCATATTTACATACCGTAGCCTTATTCTGAAACCGCACATCTATTTTTTCAAGTGATCCATCTGTAATGGCATTGAATACTTCAATAAGGTCGGTCTCTAGAATAGAGAGAGCATTCATAGCCTCTGGATCACCAAAACGAGCGTTATATTCAATAAGTTTTACGCCATTTTCTGTCGCCATAAAGCCACCATAGAGAATACCTTTGTAACCTTCGCCAAATTTATTTTGCAATGCAGAAGCAGTTTGCTTGTTGATAGAACAGGCTTCTTCAATATCTTTTGGAGTTAAAAAAGGAAGAGAATGGCTTGCATCAGAGTAAGTACCCATCCCACCGGTATTAGGTCCTGTATCATTTTCATAGGCTCTTTTATGATCCTGTATCGCGGGCATATGCTTTAATGACCTGCCATCGCAAAAACTCATGAGCGAAAATTCCTCTCCAAAAAACTGTTCTTCGATGACAAATTCTCCATTTTTATCTAATATCTCTTGGCAATAAAAAACTGCCTCCTGATGTGAATGTAAATGGTCGCCTGCCACTTTAACACCTTTGCCTCCGGCTAGGCCATCATACTTGACCACATAAGCATCACCTAGTTCATTTAAAAAATCAGAGACGCCATTCATTGAGTTAAATGTTTGGTATTTGGGCCCTCCAGGGATTTTGTATTCTGCTAGTAATTCACGAGTGAATGCTTTAGAGGTCTCGATCTGAGCAAGGTCTTTTTTGGGTCCTACAACTTTTATTTTAGCATCCCACAATGCGTCTGATACACCAACATATAAAGGATTCTCAGGGCCCACAATTACAAGAGATATGTATTTCTGTTTCGCATATTCTACAATTAGATCTGGGTCGTTTATATTTTTAACAACTATTTCAGAGCATAACTCAGCTATACCCGGGTTCATGTTTGATGCGATACAGAAGATCTCTTTTGGCAAACTGGATTCGTTAATTTTACGACATATGGCATGTTCTCTTGCTCCAGAACCAACTATTAATATTTTTTGAATTTTCACTAGCTGCTAGACATTACCTATTGTCGCATAGCATCCATTCTATCTTTTTCAAGACCCTCTAAAAATTCTTCGGTCACATTCCCAGCGCAATAATTCCCCGTAAAAACAGAGTCTTCAAACTTTTTGATCTTAGGATTACCAATATGTGCAGCGAGAGTTAGATCTTCTAGTTCTTGATAGATAAGTTCATCTGCGCCGATCTTCCTCTTTATTTGTCGGACAGTACGTTTATGTGCTATGAGTTCTTTTGTTGCCGGCATATCAATTCCATATACATTTTGGAACCTAACAGGAGGAGATGCTGATGCAAAAAAAACTTTTTTTGCACCACAGTTCTTTACCATTTGGATTATTTGTTTTGAAGTATGCCCCCTGACGATCGAGTCATCAACCAGCAGGACATTCTTATCCCTGAATTCAATATCTATGGGGTTTAACTTTTGCTTTACAGACTGTTTTCTAAGCTTTTGTCCTGGCATTATGAACGTCCTTCCAATGTATCTGTTTTTCATAAACCCTTCCCGGTATTTCACCCCTAGCTTATAGGCTACCTGCATCGCTGAGGTTCTGCTTGTATCTGGAATGGGTATGACAACATCAACGCCTAAGTCTTTAAAATTGGTTTTAATATTTTCACCAAGTAGATCGCCCATTCTCAGTCTTGTTTTGTGCACTGATATAGCATCTATTGTTGAATCGGGCCTTGAAAAATAAACAAACTCAAAAAGACAAGGTGTATGCTCTGACTTTCTAATGATCTTCTTTTTAGATATCGTACCATCTTCGCTAATTATAACCGCTTGACCCGGTTCAACATTAGATAAGCTATTATAACCGAGGGCTGCCAGCGCACTGCTTTCAGACCCAACCATAATTGAACTTTTTTTAATTCCTAATGATAGTGGCCTTATTCCATTTGGATCACGGAATGCAACGATCCCAACACCCGCTATCAACATGGTAACAGCGTAGCCTCCGGAACACTTAGAATAAACCTCTTTCAGTGCCTTAAACACATGCGCATTGGTCAATTTCCTGAAATTTGTTTTATATAGCTCGTAAGCAAACAGATTGAGCAATACTTCAGAATCGGATGTCGTATTAAACTGACAAAAATGAGTTTTTATGAGTTGTGATTTTATTTGTTCACTATTGATAAGGGTACCGTTATGCGCCAGTGCGATATTCACGGGATTTGCTGTATAAAAAGGTTGTGCCTCACTGGAGTCATCAGACCCTGCCGTTGGATATCTAACATGCCCTATTCCAATATTGCCATTAAGCTGGGATAAAGAATTATCAGTTTTAAATACCTCTGTTACAAGACCCGTATCCTTATGCAAATACATTTTTGTTTTATCCCATGTAGAGATTCCAACAGCATCTTGACCTCTGTGCTGTACTTGAATTAATCCATCATATAAAGAACCACACACATTTTCATTATCATGATATATGCCTACAATTCCACACATTATAAATGCTCCAATACTTCAGAGGCAACCCCTGTATAAGATTCGGGAGATAAAGCCATAAGCGCCTTTTTGTCTTCATCTGAGACCTTGAGTTTCTGTATGAATGCACCCATGGATCCTTTGTCGATCTTTTCTCCACGAGTTAACTCCTTGAGTTGCTCATATGCTTCTGGTTTACCTTCTTTACGAAGGATGGTCTGTACTGCTTCAGCAAGCACTTCCCAGTGATCATTAAGTTCAGCGGCCATCCTGTTTTTATTTATGGTTATGCGGCCAAGGCCATTTAAAACATTTTTCAATGCTAAATATGAGTATCCAATAGCCATGCCTTGGTTTCTTAGAACTGTGGAGTCACTTAGGTCTCTTTGCATTCTTGATACTGGAAGTTTTTCTGATAGATGTGAAAGAAGCGAATTGGCAATCCCACTGTTTCCCTCAGCATTCTCAAACTGAATAGGGTTGATCTTGTGAGGCATAGTAGAGGACCCGACCTCTTTCCCCACTTTTTTTTGTGTTAAGATTCCCCTGCTTATATACAGCCAAATATCTTGACACATATCCTTGAGAATCGAATTAACTCGCAAAATCTGGTGATAGCTTTCAGCGAGACTATCATGAGGCTCGATCTGAGTTGTAACCAAATTAGGTTTTAACCCTAAAGATCTAATAAAACGTGATGTGAAGCGAGGCCAGTTCATTTTAGGATAAGCTGCAAATTGTGCAGACCAGGTTCCTGTTGCGCCACTTAGCTTTCCTAAGAGATGATGTGTTTTGATTTGTTCAACTTGACGCTGTAGCCTCGCACAGAATACCCCTATTTCTTTACCAAAAGTTGTTGGGGTTGCTGGTTGTCCGTGGGTCAGTGATAGCATGGGGGCACTTTTAAATTTTCGTGCGAGTTTTCTTAGATCACTGTTAAGAGAAGATAAAGTAGGTAGATAAACCTGTTTTAAACCATGTTGCCACATAAGGGAGTAAGAAAGATTGTTCACATCCTCTGATGTGAGAGCAAAATGTATCCAAGGGTGGAGAGATCTTTTACACTTTTTTTGGATAAAATATTCAACAGCTTTTACATCATGGTTGGTTTCATTTTCAATCTGCTTTACAGTTTCTGCAGAGTTGAGATCAAATTTCTGATAGATTGACCTTAGTCGTTTTTGCTGGTTCTCACTTAGCGGAGAAAGGCCTGTAACCTTTTTCTCAAGGCTTAATGCAATAAGGTATTCGATCTCTACATATGTCCGATAGCGCATAAGAGCAGCCTCGGAAAAATATGCGTTAAGTTCTTTTACGCTTTTATGGTAGCGACCATCAAGAGGAGAGATCGCTCCAAGTTCGCTATGCACCAAATATCCGCTTTACTGCTAATGCGCAATTTCCAGGATCGATAACGGTAAGCACTGGGGTGTTGCTAGGCATTTGTAAAGTAGAATGAATATTTACAAGCATATCTGCTTTATCAGAAAAAGGGGGACAGCCCAGTGTTGGGAATTCAGTATTTGCAGCGACAAAACCAGACAGGGCATTTGAGCGTCCAGCGATCGTGACATATACAATGCCTGATCGATCTTTATTTGCTTCTAATATATCTAGCACTTTTAATGGGGTTTTATGAGCTGAGGCAGCATGCTGCTCCCAAGCAATTCCATATTCATCTAAGCGGTCTGTGATCTTCTTCGCGTGAGGCTCATCTGACGTTGAGCCCATTATGATTATTGTTTTCATTATTTGTCCTTTAAGTTTTCAGCGATTCTATCTCCAATAGTTTTACCTGAGTCGGGAAACGGGAAAAGACCGCCTGTGATTGTCTCGTATAGGTATATATACCTGCTGGATAATTCTGTTACAAGTTCATTTGGTGCCTCAGGCAACACCTCATCATTATAAGGGTCACAGTTATCCATAAACCATAAACGCAGAAATTCTTTGTCTATATTTTGAGGTTCTTTTCCTGCATTCATTCTTTCATCGTAAGTATCAGCGATCCAATACCTGCTTGAGTCTGGAGTATGTATCTCATCGATAAGAACGATATTGCCATCACTGTCCCTACCCATTTCATACTTTGTATCAACAAGGATCATCCCGTTAGAAGCTGCCTTCTCTTGACCAAAAGAAAATAGCTCAAGAGCTTTGCCGCTACAGTAGTCCCAATCTTCTTGATTCATCCAGCCTTCTTTAACGATATCTTCTGGAGAGATAGGACGATCATGGTCTACTTCTTTTGTTGTGGGGGTCAACATGTTCGCGTCTAGTTTTTGATTTTTTACCAACCCCTCTTCAAGTGCATTGCCACAGTAATCACGGCTCCCATTATTATAGACGGTCCAAAGAGAAGTACTCGTACTTCCGGTAATGTAGCCTCTTACTACAAACTCAATAGGGAAAACTTTGCATTTTTTTGCCAAAGTAACATTTGGGTCTGGTATGTCAATAACTTGATTATCAATAATATGCTTGGTGTGTTCAAACCACCAGGCACTAGTAAGGTTTAGTACCTGCCCCTTAAATGGGATCGATGCCAAGACCCTGTCAAAAGCACTTTGACGGTCTGTTGTGATCAGTGCAATCTTATCACCCAGGTCATATTGGTCTCTTACCTTTCCAGTGCGTTTGTCCCCGGCTTGCAAATTTGTTTCAGTTAGTGTGTTATTAATTTCAGATTTGATTCGAGCTTTGTAGTGCTCAGTTGATTTTATAGCATTCATGAGATAATGGGTTAAATAGTATGTTAGTGTTCAAAATATTGTTTACGACAGTATTAATATTACCGCTGTTAATTGAGAGATTCCAGACTACGCCTCGTCTTAATTTTTTTAATCCTTCGATCTCAAACCTTTCGGTTAAAGATTCGTATTTAATTCGCCCATGCATATCTTCTTTTTGCCTTACAAGAAATGATACGGTCTTATTATTTGATATGATCTCTCCAATATATTCTTTGTTTGAATTATATAGCTCTCCTGAATCATCGATCATTCTCAAGATATGATCATGGTCACCATCGGTTTTTATTTCCCAATGAGTTTGTCTTGTTATAGAAACATCATGGCCAAGTCGCTTAAGGGCATTGTTTACAGAAGCGGCCTCATTATCTGTAATGATCATATCTATGACCCATTCTGTCGTATCGTTTTCTTGTGGTAGATTTTTGATATGATGTTCAGAGACCTGAAAATTTAATGAACCCTCAGTAGTTGGGTTGCCATCTTCGATAAAATCCTTCATTGAAGAAAAAATAACATCTCCATTTTTTGTTCTTTCTGGATGGGGCATTATTGCCATTACGTTGCCAGGTGCATTACAAACGGCTGCTAAGTTATATATAGAGCCATTGGGGTTGGTTGGGAACTCATCAATGGTCTGCCCATCATCGTTGCAATATCTATAGACAGTTTGTCCGTTCCTGACCATTTCTCCCAAAAGTTCTTCTGGTATTATAAATCGACCTTCACCGTGGGCCAGGGGGATGTTTATATGCTCACCTGGTTTTAAGTGCCGAGTAAAAGCACACCGCTTTGAAGGACTAGACAACTTCAAGTTAGCCCAGGTATTATAGTACCCAACTCCCACAACATGTCCTTTTTGTACTCTTTTATTATCTGTAAGAGCCAAGCCAACACCGTTGTCTTTAAGGCCAGGCACCAGCCCGCTTTCTACTAATATTTGAGCTCCGTTACATATTCCTAATACAGGTTTCCCTTTGCCTGCTTCGATCCGTATTTGTTTCATGATCGGTTCTAGCGCTGCAATGACCCCCGAACGAGACCTGTCTTCATATGAGAATCCACCAACAATAATATAACCATCCAGTTCAGTTAATTCCTTGTAGGGCTGGTTCCATAAAAATTCTATTGGCTCAAGTCCAACACGATGGCAGGCCATAACAGTTTCCCTTTCTGTATTTGATCCAGGGAATTGAATGACACCGATCTTTGGAGCTGTGTTCATCTTTTCCTATCGCCCCTGTAGTCTTTGTAAAAAACTTTTTTCATTTGATAAAAATATTCTTTGAACCATTCTTAACATGTCCTAACTCATATATCGGAGATAGGTCTTTCAAAACATCTTTGACCTTACCCACATCACCTGGCCTAACAATAAATACCATTCCAATTCCCATGTTGAAAGCTCTTAACATTTCTTTGTCATCGATATTTCCAATGGTTTTCATGACATTGAATACTGGAATTGTGGGCCAAGAACCTTTTTTGATTTCCACATCGCATTGGGCGGGTAATACCCTTGGGATATTTTCTAAGAGTCCACCGCCGGTAATATGGGCGATCCCTTTTATATCAATGCCCCTATCTAGAACATTAAAAACATGGTTTGTATAGTTAATATGGGGCTCTAGAAGTGTGAGGCCTAAAGACTTTTCTAGGCCTGATATATGATCATTTATATTATAACCGCCAATATCAAAAAAGACCTTCCTGGCTAGAGAATAACCATTGGTATGTAAACCACTTGATGGGAGTCCTAATACAATATCGCCAGGACAAATTTTTTCTCCAGTGATAGCTTTCTCTTTTTCAACAACTCCAGTTATAATGCCCACAAGGTCATGCTCTCCTGGTAAATATGTATCAGGCATTTCTGCTGTTTCCCCACCCACTAAAGAGACCCCCGTGTCTTTACACGCAGTGACCATGCCAGAAACGATCTCTTCAACGATAGCAGGTTTTAGTTTGTCATTAGCAATGTAGTCTAAAAAAGTGAGAGGCTTGGCACCCATAACCAGGATATCATTTGCGCAGGCGCTCAGCAGGTCAATCCCTATCGTATCAAATTTATCAAGCTTTCTTGCTATAATGGTCTTTGTACCTACGCCATCAATACTTTGGACCATTACGGGATTATTATATTCTTTTAAAATGGGCTTAAGGTCAAAAAGCGAACCAAAACTACCCAACCCAGTTAAAACATTGTTCGTGAATGTAGACCGAACTTTGTCTTTTATGCGGTCTACTGCTTCATTCCCAGCATCAATATCTACCCCAGCAGATCTATAATCCAGCTTAGACATACGATCTTTTATAAATTGTAAATACTAAGATCAAAGCTTATTCCTCAGTCCGTCTAGCCATGCATTTTTAATATCTTTCACTGGTATATCAACTTCATTATTTAATCTGATTAGATCAAGCTCGGTCTGTCCAATATTGAAGACATCAAGGCTATAGCTATCAAAGACATCATTCACTTTAGAAATATTTTCTTCAGCGACCTCAAATATGAAACCTCCTGTCTCAGAAAATAAAACTCTTTCCATGGATAATTCACTCTCGATTATAACAGAACAACCGATCTCATTCCCAAAAGTCATTTCTGTGATCGAAGAGGCCACACCTCCATCAGAAATATCATGGCAGGATAGGAAAAGGCCTTTGTCCGCACAGTCAGTGATTGCAAATATCTGATCTTTAACTTCTTGCAGATCAGGCTTGGGGACGGATGCCCCTAATTCATTATTTAAGCTATAATAGATAGAGCCGCCTAACTCATCTTTTCGTTGACCTACCATGCATATCGTTGAACCTAATCTTTGAAAATGCATAGGGAGAGCTTTTTCTACATTTTTTAATCTCCCTAAACAGCTCACAATGGGGCTGGGTGGGATTGCTCCCTTTTTTGATTCATTATAGAAGCTGACATTTCCAGCGATAATAGGAGTAGCCTCTTGAGGATGGTCTTTAAGGTTAATGCTGTTGCATGCCTCAGCAATACCTCGTGTACTTTCTACAAACTCCCACATTTGATGTGGCTTTTCTGGGTTTCCAAAACACAAGCAGTCAGTAATAGCATGTGGTGTAGCTCCAACTGCTGCAACATTTCTCATTGCCTCAACAACTGAGTTAACCCCTCCCCAATAAGGGTCTATCATACCATAGCGAGGGTTGTGGTCAGTAGAGAGAGCGATACCGACACCTCGTATCTCTTTAGGGTACTTTTCTGAGTTGAAGGGCGCCATTATGCCAGAGTCTGCCAAGCCAGCTTCAATATATACCCTGCCTTGAACCTGCTTATCGTACTTTTCGTAAACAGGTTCTCTATTAGCCATATTCTCATGAGACATTATCTTTAAAAGAGTCTCATTATAATTTATAGGTGGGGCAAGAGAAGGCTCAGAAAAGTTGTTGATTGGATCCTCAAAAACCCGGTCATATAAAAATCCCTTAGTAACCTCCGTTGCAGATGCGTTCACTATCTCTTCTGAACCATTATGAACAATGTATTGCCCATCTGATCTTATCTTGCCAATGACCGAAGCTTGAGCACCGGCACTCACACCCGGGAGGTCAAAAACCTTATTATAATGATCAACAATAAGAGGTGTCAAACTGGGTGGGCAGACCCACATAAATCGTTCTTGAGTTTCACTACACAGATATACTGACGAATGTAGATTGTCCATTCCTTTATGAATTTTGTCCATCCAAACTTCTGAACCATATCCAGAGGTTTCTGCAAGCTCAACACTTGCGCATGCAACACCACCCGCGCCAAGATCTTTAAACCCAACTTGTGACGTTAGTCCTTTCAACCTTATTTTCTCAAAAAGAGCATAGGTTGATTTGAGGAGATGTCTTTCAAGGAAAGCATTTGGTTCTTGTACCGCACCTTTGTTCTGTTCTTTCTTTTCCTCTTCCAATTCAAGAGACGCAAAGCTTGCACCGCCGAACCCACTATTATCTGTTGGTTTCCCAATAAGGATAAGGTCATAGTTGTTGGCATTTTTAGGGGCATAAGAATGAATTATATCGTCTTCCTTTACAACCCCGAGGGTCACTAGGGTCACCAGGCAGTTCTCATTATAACCCTCATGATAATAGAGGTCTCCTCCAATATTCGGTATCCCCAGAGGGTTGCCATAACCTGCAATACCTGCAACTACACCATCATGTATATACTTTGTTTTATTATTCTCAATAGCCCCAAATCGAAAAGAATCTGTACAGGCGATCACTTCTGCACCCATGCACATGACATCTCGAACATTTCCCCCAACGCCCGTAGCGGCCCCTTCATATGGGACTATTTGAGATGGGTGATTATGAGATTCATGGCTCATGACTACACACCACCGATCTCCGTTTTTATCACTAGCGATTGACACAACTCCTGCATCTTCTTTTGCCCCTAGGACAACATCAGGGCCTTCAGTTGTAAATTGTTTTAAATGTGTTCGACTACTTTTATAGCTGCAGTGCTCTGATCCTTGAATGGAGAATAAGACCAGTTCAGCAAGTGAGGGAGCTCTTCCGAGCATCTCATTTTGGATCTTTAAAGCCTCCTCGGAGGTAAGCGGGATATTTAGTTCTTTAAGTTTTGTTTGAATCTCACTATTTGAGAGTCCAGTGAAGTCGACTGTCTCTTTAGTAAGCACAATTAACGAATAATGGTCTCGTGGCGTTGAGGACCAACGGATACAATCTTCACTGCGCAATCAACAGCATCTTCTATAAATGAAATATAGTCTTTTAATGTTTCTGGGAGTGCGTTAAACCCTTTTGTCCAGACCTTATCTGGTAACGTTTTCCAGCCGGGGAGTGATTCATATTTGGGTTTAGCATTGCGGTATTGTGTTAAACTGGCGGGCATTTCATTTATTTGTTCACCATCAATATCATATGCAGTACAGACCTTAAGGACTTCAAAACCATTCAAAACATCCAGCTTTGTTAAGGCAATCTCTGTAAGTCCGTTCACTCTGACTGCTTGGCGTACCTGGACCAGGTCCAACCATCCTACCCTTCTTGGGCGACCTGTTGTTGTTCCATATTCTCCACCCCTTTGTCTTAGGTCTTCGCCCTCATCCCCATGGATCTCCGATGGCAATGGGCTTTCTCCAACGCGACTTAGGTAAGCTTTTACAACACCAATTATTCTTCCAATATCACGAAAGCTAACACCGGTACCCGTAGAAATATGACCTGCTGCAGTATTCGATGATGTTGTAAAAGGGTAAACACCATGATCTACATCTAGGCTAATTCCCTGAGCACCTTCAAACAGTATTGATTTTCCTGCCTTTAAGGCATCATATAATTCAACAGAGGTATCATGAATGTAGGGTTTTAGCTGTTCTCCATAACTCAAGTAGGAATCATAGATCTCTTCTTTTTCTATATCTAGAGACCTTTCGAGTGTTTTTTCTATCAGCCCTTTTGCAAACGAGTAGCCCTTCTCAAGCTTCTCTTTTAAAACCTTTGGTTCTAAAAGATCGATGGTCCGGATACCATTGCGAAACATTTTATCTGCATAGACAGGAGCGATGCCTCGTCTTGTACTACCAGCAGCCAGTTCTCCTTGATGTCCAGACAGTGCTCCATCCAAAGATATATGGTATGGCATTATAACGTGTGCGCGGTCGCTTACCATAAGTTTTGGTTGGATACCCTTTCCTTTTATATAGCGTATTTCATCTAGAAGAGCTTTTGGATCTACAACCACTCCATTCCCAATGATAGACATAGGTTCACCATATATTATGCCGGAAGGTATTAGGTGTAGCTTAAAAGTGTTGCCATTAACGATAACTGTATGACCGGCGTTATTCCCACCGTGAAAGCGAACGACATAATCTGACTCTCCGGCAAAAAAGTCAGTGATCTTGCCTTTTCCTTCATCGCCCCACTGGGCTCCGACAATAGCTGTTATCTTTGATGAGTTTTTAGTCACTAAGTGAAATGAAAATACAGTTCAATATGTGCATTAGGTACGATAAATCAGATGAAAATCGTTGGGAAGGTTACACTCAAAAATATTGAAACAAAAAGAGAGAAAATGGAAAAATAAGAAATAATATGAAAGTTTTATTTTAACTGAGTAATAGTGGTGAATTGACCTCAAGGAATATTATCCTCTTTGCTTTTATCATATTTCTTTTTTGCCCATTTCAAGAGTCTCTTTACTGGGGGTAAATAATCAGCCAGAATGATCAGCCCTGGGATTCCAAAGACCCAGCCCTGAAAGATCGGGATCAAGCCTCCTATAAGCCCAATGAAAACCAAAATAAGACCAATGGTAAATCGTACAGTGTGTTTTACCATTTAGTATTGAATAATAAGATCATTGTTAAGCGCCGCCTCATATATAGTAGGTTCATTTCTCATAAGGTGTTTTTCTAAAAACCCATATACTAGCTCATTAATGACAGGGAGGGATTCACTGGGTCTTAGATCTCCAACATCCATAAAGTATTTTATTAAGGGTGAATATATTGGAATGTCAGTATAGTCAAGATGCTCTGTGTCTTGTATCACCAATTGATATTTTGGTTCAGATGAATGTGCAATAAGACTGTCAAGAATAGAATAATTTCCCGGATAAACTGAATTTTTCCATGAAGGCCTACCCATAAATAGAAAGGGGACATGAATACCGGTGTCAAGGACTGACTCTGGCAACGGACTGGCCCAGCTATCAAGGACAAGGCATGATTTTATTCTATTATCAATGTGTGTCGATAGGGTAGCAGTTGCACCACCATAAGAATGTCCTCCTACTGCAATTTTATCCAGATCGATATTCCCAAATAGTTGAGAGCCAATAGAGCCTTGCTCAATGCGTTCAAGCTGGTCAATGATAAACTGTATATCTCTGCTCCTGGTGTTTATTTGTTTTCTGCGAATCTTTACACTATCGGGATGCCCCGTTATATCTGATCGATAATCAGCTAATTGACCATTTGGAAATATGGTGAGATTGCAATCATAGCTGTGGTCTGGGGCTACGATAACATAACCGCGACTGGCCAGATATTCAAACAGCACTTGGTGCAAGTGCCTGGAGCCTGTTATCCCATGAGAAAAAATCAACACAGGGGACGGACTATCTTTTTTAATAAAATCAATGTTTAGATAACTGTGGGTTTTTATTAAATCTAGGTGGCTAGGGAAAAACGATGGAAGCTTTCCCGCGCTTGCTAATGTTTTAGATCTAAGCTGAATAAAATCCATATAGGCTTCTGGCTTTGTATGTAGTTTATCCTCGCCTGGGTACCATATTTGTACCATTATTCCTCTTTTATCATTTGGTTCTTCATGTGTAAACCATTCAGAGCGAGAGGAGTCAACCCAATAGAAGGTTTCAGTTCCTACTGGATATTTACCGCCCGGTTTGGATAGTTTAAAGATGGGTATTGCCCAAGGAAGAATAAGGGCAATAATAAACCAGACCGAAAGCAATGCCTTGAAATGGAAACGCAAACTTCCTGATTGAGCTCTATGGATTATATATGTGACCGGTAGTAGATATAGCGCAGGTAAAAATTGCCACCGGATACTTTCAACAAAGTATGAGACAGCAGTGCTTATAATTGCACAAAGCAATAGATAGAGAAACAGCCTTCTATCTTTGTGTTCAAAGAGTGTTAACAACATACCCGATATAATTATCAGGGTTAGTATTTCAAAAGGGCGCACAGGTTTTCAGTTTGTAAATTGTATATAGAAAATACAATAGGAATTAAGTCAATGGCATTTCAAAAATTAGAGTTTGATAGACTGCCAGAGCCAGATATGCTCAAAAGGTCCAGGTCTTTCTTAATGAATATTTCTAAAAGAAGAACAATCAGGGAGTTTGATAGCAAGGATGTTCCGCTCGAGCTTATTTCTAATGCGATCAAGTCTGCTTCATCAGCGCCATCTGGTGCCAATAAACAGCCTTGGCATTTTGTAGTGGTTAATGAGTCTGCCGTAAAAAAAGAGATCCGAATTGCAGCAGAAAAAGAGGAAAAAGCATTTTATAATCATAGAGCTCCAGATTATTGGCTAGAAGACCTTAACCAATTTGGAACTGACTGGCACAAGCCTTTCATAGAAGATGCTCCCTATTTAATTGTTGTTTTCAAAAAATACTATGACCTAGATGGTTCTTCGCAAAAGAAAAATTACTATGTGAATGAATCAGTTGGTATTGCAGCTGGCTTTTTACTAACCGCTCTTCATTCTTCTGGGCTTGCAACATTGACCCATACTCCATCCCCAATGGGGTTTTTAGAGAAAATATTAGAGCGCCCTAAAAATGAAAAGGCTACATTGCTTATTCCAGTTGGGTACCCGGCTAAGAATGCAGAGGTTCCTATAATCAAAAAAAAAGCCTTTAAAGCCATTTGTACAATAGTATGAGAAAAAGATGTCTGTAAGAATCTTAGTGACAGGGGGGACCTTTGATAAAGAATATGATGAAATTAAAGGGGAGCTTTTTTTCCAGGATACCCATATGCGGGAGATATTGGATTTAGGACGTTCTAAACTGGAGGTAAAGATAAGAACATTAATGCTTATTGATAGCTTAGAGATGACAGATGCAGATAGAGCGCTCATTTTAGAAAATTGCGAAGAGGTAAATGAAGAACAGATAGTGATAACACATGGGACCGATACCATGACAAAAACTGCTAAAGTTTTAGCAAATGCCGAACTTTCTAAAACAATCGTTCTTACAGGGGCCATGATCCCATATAAATTTGGTAGTAGCGATGGTTTATTTAACTTGGGAGGCGCGCTTGCATTTGCCCAGATTCTAAAGCCCGGGGTCTACATAGCTATGAATGGGCGTGTTTTTGACTGGGATAAAGTAACAAAGAATAAAGAAACAGGCGTATTTGAACAATTAAGCTGATAGTTCTTTTTTATAGATGCTGGTGTTATATTTAAAAAATGAAGCCAGCTAGAGCCCACTCATGGAATGTCTCACCCGAAGAAGCAGCGGCTATCCAGGTTAACCTAAGGCCAAAAGTGAAGATTCTCCCTTATGATGGGCCAATTAATTTATTAGGTGCTACTTCCGTAGCTTTCGATACAAATAATGATACCATGCATGCTGTTGTTTGTGTTGTGAAATACCCTGAAATGTCACTTATGGAACAATTTGGGATCAGCCAGGAGATTCGTTTTCCCTATGTTTCTGGATTACTGGCCTTTAGAGAGGGTGGGGCTCTTATACAGCTCTTTCATAAAATTGAAAAGGAGCCTGATCTGCTAATGTTCCATGCACATGGGCAGGCGCACCCTAGAGGGTTTGGACTTGCCAGTCACCTAGGGGTGCTTTTGGACACTCCTTCAATCGGGATATCCACTAAACTTCTTATCGGCCATCATACAGAATTAGACATGGAGAAAGGATCCCACACCCCGATTCTTTATAAAGATCGGTCAATAGGAACTGCACTTAGAGCAAAGGAAGGTGTGAATCCTATTTATGTTTCGGTAGGCCACAAAACAGATCTGACATCATCATTGAGAGTAGTTAAAGATTGCATTACGCATTACAGGCAACCTGAGCCACTAAGGCTC
>CENP01082039.1_pt1 | contig 15300 bp, 7 predicted proteins | sample 361281 | NCBI WGS metagenome assembly CENP01 (sample SAMEA2591122, study PRJEB7988) | marine metagenome | biome: marine biome (ENVO:00000447); feature: deep chlorophyll maximum layer (ENVO:xxxxxxxx); material: saline water (ENVO:00002010), including plankton (ENVO:xxxxxxxx) | depth 70 m
CAAGTAATGTCGGCGTCCTCGGCGGCGTATTCGGTTTGTTGGTCTATAGGCACATTGCGCATAGAACCTTGATTTTTCCCTTTTTTGCCGATCAAATCTGTAATGGGTTTGGGGTGATAACCAAGATAGGTCTCTGCTAATACATCCATATTGTGACGCATATCTGGATTGATAATGTAGTGCGCGAGCATGGTATCAAATAATTTTCCTTTGACCGAAATGCCGTGCTGTTGCATCACTTTCAGGTCATATTTGAGGTTTTGCCCTACTTTCTCAATGGCTTCATCTTCAAAAAAAGGTATTAGGCTATCAAGAATTGCCTTACGTGCATCGGCATCATCTGGTATGGGTACATAGTATCCGGTATGGGCTTGCCAGCTAAATGCGATGCCAATGAGCGATGCACTCACAGCGTCTAGTCCCGTGGTTTCCGTATCGAAGCATACACTTTTTTGGCGTTGCATGGTCTGCAACAACAGCTCGCGCTCCAGTTCGGTTTGCACACATTGATAATGGTGAGAGACAGTGTCAAGCGATTTGAACGCCGACATGCTTTCAATTTGTCCACTGCCAGGTTGATTAAATAAATCAAAGGCGGCAGTAGCCGCTTTGGTCTCGGTTTTTGTGGATTCAGGAGTGGCTTCAGTGGGCTTAAATACCTTAACAAACGTTTCACTTAAACGTCTAAATTCTAACTCTTGAAACAGCTCGCTAACTGCAATTATATTAGGGTCAGATAGCTTATATTCATTGGAATCAAAATGAACGGGTACATCCAGCATAATTCGCGCTAGTTTTTTTGACAACAGCCCAAGAGCTTTATTTGTTTCGATCTTTTCTTTTAGTTTGCCTTTGAGATCAGCTGTATTAGCCAGCAGTTGCTCCATACTGCCGTAGTGGGCAATAAATTTTTTTGCGGTTTTCTCTCCAACACCTGGCAGTCCGGGGATATTATCAACCGAATCTCCCATCATCCCTAAATAATCAATTACTTGTTCGGGATGCGTTATCTCAAACTTTTTTTGCACTTCTGGAATACCCCAAATTTCAATCCCATTGCCCATGCGTGCAGGTCGATACATAAAAATATTTTCAGAGACCAACTGTGCAAAGTCCTTATCAGGAGTAACCATAAATACTTCAAAATATTCTTTCTCAGCTTGCTTTGCCAGGGTTCCGATAATGTCATCGGCCTCATAGCCTTCAAGTTCAATTATGGGTATGTGGAGGGCTTTGAGCAGTTTTTTAATATAAGGTACTGCAATTTTAATTGCTTCTGGAGTTTCGGCGCGATTGGCTTTATATTCGGAGAAAATTTCATTTCTAAATTTTGAGCCTCCCTTGTCAAAAGCTACGGCCAGATGATCGGGGCGTTCTTTTTTAATTACATCAAAAAGGGAATTGGTAAAACCCAATATTGCACTGGTGTCCATGCCTTTAGAATTAATTCTGGGGTTTTTGATAAAAGCGTAATAACCACGAAAAATCAAAGCATATGCATCTAAAAGGAAAAGGCGTTTTTTGGACATAGTTCTTATTAAACTGTGTTAAAAATAGGACTAATAACCCAAAAAGAGAAAATGAATTTTCAATAACAAAACGTCCGCGTTTACGCCCATATTCTTTGAGTTGTGGAAAAAATGTATTTTTGGACTATCAAATAATACATCATGTCCAAGTTTGGAGAATTAATTGATGCCAATATACCCCTTCTGTTGAGTTTTTACACCGACTGGAATGATCCCTCTGTTCAAATGCATGCCGTGCTAAGGGATGTAGCAGCTGCGATGGGCGATAATGGAAAAGTAGTAAAAATAGACGTTGACAAAAACCCTAAGTTAGCCGAAGCCCTTCGTGTTAAAGGATTGCCTACCCTTATGATATACAAATCGGGAGAAATGGTTTGGCGACAAAGTGGCGAGCAAGATGCCAACACTCTTATTGGCCTTATGAAAGATTTTATCTAGTCTTTTTGATATGGCCCAACAGCTTTTTTAAATTTCTTATTGGCTTCAGAGACGAGCGCTAAATCTGGATCAGCTATTTGATAGCTTTCTATCAATTCTTGATATCCCCTAATTTCATAAGCGATACTTTCCTTGTAATATTCAATTTCCTCTTGGGGTATTTGTCCGAACAACGATAACCTGTTTTGATATACTTTCGCAATGGCATCAAATAGCAATCGTCCTGAAGTTTCCATTTCTGAATCAAATAACACACTAACATAAGGAGTCATGGGGGTGTAATATTCATAGGCCGAATACAGTTTTGCAAAAGTCCTAGAACTTTCAATAAAATCTTGAATTAATTCCTTGGCAACATCGCTGTGATTAGCGGCCACCGTAGCATCCACAATTGCGCGATAGCGCTCCACTTCTGTTAATATAATTTCTGCATAAGCCTGCTGATTTTCATCTCCAATGGTTTTGTAATAATTGAGTTTTTCTTGATACTTGACAGCAATTTCTTTAGCCAGGGTACCTGCCTTTTCGTTGGCATTTGCTTGGTAATAAGCGGCAACAATAGGGGTTAAGAGGCTGTAATACCCAAAATATTTGAAAGGCATTTTTTCCATGCTCAAATCCAAAATATCGATTGCTTTTTTGGGCTTATTTTCTTTAATCAACTGCTCTGCCAGGCGTGTCAAATTACTTCTAAAAGAAATACTATTCTTACGTGTTTCTGGGTCATGATATATTTGATTGCTATCAGCATTTCCCCAATCCCATTTTTTGACAATGTTGTACATTTTATCGGCATCAATGCGCCCCATTTGATACGGATTGATAGGATTTTCAGGCGTTTTGATAGGCACCAGCTTATAGACCAGCCCGTCTAACTGCAAATACGATTTCATCCATATATATTCTTCATCTTCATAACTGCCCCCAGTAAAGTATATTGGTCGTTTCCAGTCATTGTTATGCAAGATGTCGAGCATCATTAATCGATTTTTATATAAGCCAGATTTAGGCAGGTCGATGTCGATATAATCCACAATTAGCTCTGCATCTTCTGGCTTAACTATGCCACTTTTTAAGACATTTTCTTTATTGACAGGCACCCTAATTTTATTGGTTGGATAATAAACCAAATCAAGTGTTCCTTGTGGTATTTTATCTGTGTCTACGTCATATTGTTGGAGCAAATGCTTGTAGCGAGTACGGGAATTATCACTGGATACCCAAGTCATAAAGTCTACTAAATTCCAGCGCAAACTATCGTTTACCGCCTCAAATTTGATGTAATCTCTTGTTCCATATACGTACTGGCTATGCGTCAGTTGGGAGGGAATGGGATTGCTCTGATAAGTTTTACGTTTTAACTGATCAATATACCAATCAGTAGCCAGTAGTTGCGTATTGACGCTACGTACATCTGTACGATAGCCTTCAATTTCTTGAGCATACCAAATCGCAAAAGTATCATTGTCGCCAATGGTAAAAATCATGGCATCTTTGTCTATGTCAATAGAATCTAAATAAGCTTTTGCTGTTGATTGCGCCGTATATCGATTTGAGCGGTCGTGGTCGTCCCAATTTTGATAGCCCATAAGTACTGGCACTGCCAGCAAGCAAAGTGCAATACTTAAAGGTGCTGCCACACGGCCTGAAACTAACTTTTTAAGGCTTTCGAAAATGGATACTACACCAATACCAATACACATGGCAAATACATAAAAAGAACCAACAAGTGCGTAATCGCGCTCACGCGGTTCAAAAATTCGTTCGTTGAGATATATTTTCAGCGCTAAGCCTGTAAATAGGAAAAATACGAGCAATACCCAAAATTGTTTTTTGTCTTGTTGGTATAAAAATAAGGCTCCAAGTAAGCCCAGTAATAAGGGCAGCATGAAGTAGGTATTACGGCCTTTGTTGTTTTTTGCATCTTTGTAAAGGTTACTTTGTGGCCCTAGTCTGATGCTGTCAAGCCATGATATGCCGCTGATCCAATTCCCATTAAATGGGTCGAGTTCTCCTTTTTCGTCATTTTGTTTTCCAGCAAAATTCCACATAAAGTAGCGGAAATACATATAATTTATTTGGAAGTCAAATAGATAGGTTAGGTTGTCTAATAAAGATGGTTTTTGGATGTCAATATATGACCCAAAGCGCTGTAAAAACTGATGATATCCTTTCGCATCAACCTCGTTATCGTTAACCCTTGAAATGAAGTCATTTATTAAACCAATAAGTTTTTCTTGGTTTCGGTATTCGGGTTTAATATCAAAATTTGGTGCGCCATAATAAGTGATGTAGTTTACTGCATTGCCAGAGCTCCAAAGACGGGGAAGTAGTCCTGAATGTTTGCTGTTGGCATTAATACGTGCATCTTCCCAAGCATTAACGATAACATAACGCCCCCGTTTAAGATCTTTTTCATATTTGGGTTTGTCATCTCTATAGGGTTCATTTTCATCTTGCCCTGCATACATATCGGTATACATAGGGCCGTAGAATAAATGGGTTTCGGGATATTGCTCTAAATTGTAATAGGCCAACAACGATCGTGCATCAGTGGGTGCGTTTTCGTTTATAACTGTATTTGCATTGGCGCGAATGGGTAGCATGACCCATGAAGAAAAGCCAATGAGTATGAAGGCAATGCACCAAAGTCCTGTGTTGAGTTGAACCCATTTCTTTTGCTGCGTAAACCTCAACCCCCAAGCGAAAAAAGCAATGATAGATAAACCAGCAATGACGGTTCCAGAGTTAAACGGCAATCCAAATGTATTAATAAAGAAAACCTCAGCATTTCCAAAATAGGCCAATGTTAGCGGTAGCAGGAGTTTAAAAACAAACAATAATATGGCTACAGAAACCACATTTGCAATAACAAAAGATTTCCAAGAAAAAGTGTAATTCCTAAAATAATATAACATTCCAATTGCAGGTACGGTAAGAAGTCCCATAAAGTGCACCCCAAAAGAAAGCCCGATGAGAAACGCAATCAATACAAGCCAGCGATCACCACGTGGATTGTGCATTTCTACTTCCCACCTAAGACCAAGCCAAAACATGACAGAGGTAATAAACATAGCCATGGCATAAACCTCCGCTTCTACCGCATTAAACCAAAACGAGTCTGAAAAGGCATAACTCAATGCGCCCACTGCAGCCGCGCCTAAAACCAATATTTCATTCGGTCCTTTTGGACTTTCGTCTTTAATCACAAAGCGTTTTATCATGCGTGTAAGTGACCAAAACATAAAAAGTATGGTAAATGCACTTGCCATTACCGACATCATATTAACCGAGAAAGCCACGTTTTCAGGTTGACTGGCAAATGAGGAGAAAAAGGCGCCCATCATCTGAAAAAGGGGTGCGCCAGGAGGATGTCCTACTTGAAGTTTGGCCGAAGTTGCGATGTACTCGCTGCAATCCCAATAACTTGCTGTGGGTTCAACAGTTAGGTAGTAGGTAATAAAAGCAATAAAAAACACCAACCAACCTGTTGAGGTATTTTTTCTGGTAAAATTCATAGATTTCGTAAAGTTCACTAAAGTACAATATCTGTTAAAACTTAACGTAAGAATTTTTTAAACTATTGGCGCAACAAAAACTTTGTACTATTTTTGACAACCATTTTAGTTTGTAATTAAATAAATTTATGCTAATGTTTTTATAAGACTCCTATTATATTGGCCTATGGTGTAACTGGCAACACGTCTGATTTTGGTTCAGAAGAGTCTAGGTTCGAGCCCTAGTAGGCCAACAAAAACCCACTAAAATTATAGTGGGTTTTTTAGTTTTTCTTAATTGCAGCGGCTAAAGCTGCAATAAAATGTTTAAAATTGAAAAGATTATTAAAAACAATATTTCATAAAATCACTGATTTGAAAACTTGTTTTTTGTTTATTTCAAGATTTTTCATGACACAAGAGAGAAGTCTTTAAAGGGCAACGTTTCAAATTAAATTTGGGACGACTGATTCAAAAACATAAAATCCAATTTTATTGCTATATTTGCACCGTTTAACGGGATGAGGTAGGGGACTAAGTCCTCTTTTTTTATTTTATGGATTTTAACAAACGCGTACACGAATTACTGAATCAAGCCTTGACTGAGCAGCACAACTTGTTTTTGGTGGACCTAAGTATCGACTCAGATTCCCACATACGTGTTGTACTTGATGGCGATGCTGGGGTAACACTTGAGCAGTGCATGCAAGTTAGCCGTCATATCGAACATAATTTTGATAGAGAAGAGCATGATTTTTCACTTGAAGTAGGATCTGCAGGCGCTTCCGCGCCGCTTATACAACCACGTCAATACAAAAAACATAAGGGTCGTATTTTAAAAATCATTACAAATAGCGATGAAGAGCTAAAAGGAACACTAACTGCCTCAGACAATCAAATGATTGCTCTACAGTGGAAATCACGTGAACCTAAGCCCATTGGTAAAGGTAAACATACTGTAATAAAAGACGTCAAATTGTGCTATGACGAAATTAAAAAAGCAATTGTTCAAATTCAATTTAACAAGTAATATGGAAAATCTCGCCCTTATAGAATCGTTCTCTGAGTTTAAAGACGAAAAATTTATCGACAGAGTAACATTAATGTCAATACTAGAAGAGGTGTTTCGAAACACCTTGAAGAAAAAATACGGAACAGATGACAACTTTGATATTATCATCAATCCAGACAAAGGAGATTTGGAAATATGGCGTAATCGTATTGTTGTGGAAAATGGCGAAGTAGAAGATCCCAATGAGGAAATCGAACTTTCAGAGGCACAAAAAATTGAGCCTGATTTTGAAGTGGGTGAAGATGTTTCTGAAGAAGTAAAACTAGCTGATCTGGGAAGGCGCTCAGTCTTGGCACTACGCCAAAATTTGGTTGCACGTATCCACGAACACGACAACACCATTATTTACAAACAATTTATTGATCTTGTTGGTGAAATCTACACTGCAGAAGTTCATCACATTCGCAACCGTGTAGTTATTTTACTTGACGATGAAGGAAACGAAATCATTTTACCTAAGGACCGACAAATTCCATCAGATTATTACAGAAAGGGAGATAATGTTCGTGGTATTATTGAAAGCGTGGAGCTTAAAGGAACCAAACCCAATATAATTATGTCGCGCACTGCACCGGGATTCTTGGAGAAATTATTCGAACAAGAAATACCCGAGGTTTTTGATGGGTTGATTACCATTAAAAAGGCTGTTCGTGTCCCTGGAGAAAAAGCAAAAGTAGCTGTTGACTCTTATGATGACCGCATCGATCCGGTTGGGGCTTGTGTTGGAATGAAAGGTTCTCGTATTCATGGCATTGTACGTGAATTGGGAAACGAAAATATAGATGTGATCAACTACACCAACAACACCCAACTTCTTATTACAAGAGCTTTAAGTCCAGCTAAAGTTACTTCGGTTAAAATTGATGAAGAGACAAAACGTGTCGAGGTCATGATGGATCCAAGCGAAGTATCTAAAGCCATTGGCCGTGGAGGATTTAATATACGCCTTGCTGGACAGCTTACGGGCTATGAAATTGATGTGTATCGTGAGGGAATGGAAGAAGACGTTGAGTTAACTGAGTTTTCTGATGAAATTGAAGCTTGGATTATAGCTGAATTCAAAAAAGCAGGATTAGACACTGCTAAAAGTGTATTAGAGGAGGATATCGAAGATTTGATAAAACGTACCGATTTGGAAGAAGAAACCATCTCAGATGTTCGTAAAATATTAAGCGCAGAATTCTCGAACGAATAACTAAACCCGACAATTTTTTATTTTTGATTGCGCAAAAGATTATATGGCAGATTTAAAAACAGTACGAATTAATAAAGTGCTTCGCGAGCTAAACATTTCGTTGGACCGCGCAGTGGAACACCTATCCGAAAAAGGATTTTTGGTGGAAGCGCGCCCCACAGCCAAAATCTCACTAGAGGAGTATGAACTCCTTTTAGATGCATTCCAAACGGATCGCTCCAAAAAAGAAGCTTCACATGAAGTTTTTGAAGAGAAACGTAAAGAAAAAGAAGCCATTCGTGAACAGGCGCAAAAAGAAGAAGCTTTAGACCCTGAACTTTCTAAGCCAACAAACGTAGTCAAAGCGCAAGTAAATTTGAGCGGCTTAAAGCCTATAGGTAAAATTGACTTAGATCCTAAACCAAAAATTGCTGCATTACCAAAAGCATCAAAAACAGAACTTAGGGTAGTAGAATCTAAAAAAGCAGCTGCACCAGAAGATGCTGCAGTATCTGAAGTTGTCACTGAAACAGAAACCCCTGTCAAAGTGACAACCCCTGATAAGGATGAAAAAGCTGAAGAAATAGCTACTGAAAATTTGGGTAAAATTGAAACCCAATACAAAAAACTAAGTGGATTAAAATCTGCTGGGGATAATATTGATTTATCAAAATTCGAAAAATCAGCTCCGAAAAATCCATCTGACAACGACACAAATAAACGACGTAGAAAACGTATTACAAAAGACACAGGTCCAACAAGCCGTAAGCCGAACAACAATCGTGGCAATAAAGAACAACGCCCAGCGTTAACAAAAGAAGAGCCTACAGAAGAAGAAATCCAAAAACAAATCCGAGAAACCCTTGAAAAACTGCAAGGGAAGACATCCAAGTCTAAGGGAGCAAAGTATCGTCGTGAAAAGAGAGACTCTCACCGTCAAAAATCGGAGGAAGTAGAAGCATTGCAAGAAGCTGAAAGCAAAACCCTTAAGGTTACCGAATTTGTAACTGTTGGAGAAGTGGCAACTATGATGGATATTAGTTCCACACAAATAATTTCAGCTTGTATGTCGCTAGGTATCATGGTTACCATGAATCAGCGCTTGGACGCCGAAACTCTTTCAGTTGTTGCTGAAGAATTTGGGTTTGATGTTGAATTTGTAACTGCTGATATTGAAGAATCAATTGAGATAGTCGAAGACAAACCCGAAGACCTAAAACCCCGCGCACCTATAGTGACAGTAATGGGGCACGTTGATCACGGAAAAACATCGCTTTTAGATTACGTACGAAGTGCTAACGTAATTCAGGGAGAATCTGGCGGAATCACGCAGCACATTGGTGCTTACAGCGTAAAAGTAAAAAATAGACAAACCATTACTTTTTTAGATACGCCTGGCCACGAGGCCTTTACCGCAATGCGCGCACGTGGTACACAGGTAACCGATTTGGTTATTATTGTGGTCGCTTCAGATGACGATATAAAGCCACAAACGAAAGAGGCCATAAGCCACGCACAAGCAGCTTCTGTGCCTATTGTATTCGCTATTAATAAAATGGACTTACCAACAGCTAATCCTGAGAAAATTAAGGAAAGTTTAGCTGGAATGAATTTATTAGTCGAGGACTGGGGCGGAAAAATTCAATCTCAAGATATCTCTGCCAAGACAGGTCAAGGAGTTGAGGAGCTTTTAGAAAAAGTATTATTGGAGGCAGAGCTTTTAGAGTTAAAAGCAAACCCAGACAAGGCTGCTCAAGGGACTGTAGTTGAAGCATTTTTGGACAAGGGAAGAGGTTATGTATCAACCATTTTGGTACAATCTGGAACACTTACTGTCGGAGATTATATTTTAGCTGGACGCCACAGCGGTAAAGTAAAAGCAATGCACAACGAGCATGGCGAGGAACTAGAATCAGCTGGGCCATCTACACCCGTTTCCATTTTAGGACTTGATGGTGCCCCACAAGCTGGTGATCGCTTTAATATTTATGGTGACGAGAGAGAAGCCAAACAAATTGCCGTTAAACGCACCCAATTAGTACGTGAACAATCTGTAAGAACACAGCGTCATATCACATTGGATGAAATTGGAAGAAGGATTGCATTGGGTGACTTTAAAGAATTAAACATTATACTGAAAGGTGATGTTGATGGTTCTGTTGAAGCTTTAACAGATTCGTTTCAAAAACTTTCTAACGAACAAATTCAAGTTAATATTATCCATAAAGGGGTTGGTGCCATAACTGAATCAGATGTATTATTGGCCTCAGCTTCCGATGCGATTATTATCGGTTTTAATGTTCGCCCCATGGGTACTGCACGTCAATTGGCCGAAAAAGAGGAAATCGATATTCGAAATTACTCTATAATTTATGATGCAATCAATGATCTTAAAAATGCTATGGAAGGAATGCTTTCGCCTGAATTTAAGGAAGAAATTAGGGGTAATGCTGAAATCAGAGAAACCTTTAAAATTTCGAAGGTTGGAACAATTGCTGGTTGTATGGTCACAGACGGTAAAATTATACGCAACTCAGGTATTCGTATTATTCGCGAAGGGGTTGTTATTCATACAGGTGAATTGGAATCTCTAAAGCGCTTCAAAGACGATGTTAAAGAGGTTACTAAAGGTTATGATTGTGGTCTTCAAATTAAAGGATACAATGATATTAAAGAAGGGGATATTGCTGAATGTTATGAACAAGTAGCTATCAAAAAAACTCTTAAATAAGTTAAGGCTTTAATACAAAAGCTGATCGAAATCTTCGTTTTACTTTTTCCAATTCTGCCAAGGCTTCTCGCTCTGTGGTAAAATTACAAGTTCTTATTTTGTAGTTCGGTGTTTCAAAAATCAGCTGGACAGTCATGTCTGGGAACAAGGTTTTAAATCGCTCTAATTCCGCTGTGGTTGTTTCAAAATTTCCGTAGAAAACCTGTATTGTATATTGCCTTTTAGCCGAATTCAAACGATCTAGGGCTATCTTTTTTTCGAGCAAGCTATCAAGTTTTTTGGGAGTACTTAACTGTGCATGCGCTTGCTGTCCCATCGTGTATGAGCAGCTTATCAAAACACAAAAAATAAAACAGATTTTATTTGGGCACATGTTATATTTCTTAAATAGCAAAAATACACCATTATTTAAATTAATTTTTGTTAAAAACATGCTAAACATTATTTTTATATACCACTGAAAATCAGAGATATAGTACATTATTTAGACAGAATATAAATTAAAACTTTGATAGCTATCTAGTTTTTAAAATGGTGGCTGTGTCGTAATTTTGCTGGCATATTAACAAATGTTTGAATTAATCAACAATTAACCTCTTATGCTCAAGGACAGCTTACTAGCTCACCTTCCATTAGTGCTCCTATCTCTCTGCTTCAGCTTAGCTGTAAATGCCCAAGAGCCTGATATCCAAAAAGGGAAATCCTTATTTAACGCCAATTGTGCTGCCTGTCACAAACTAAAGAAACGCGCTGTGGGACCTGCCCTAGCTGGTGTATCTGCCAAGTATGATAAAGAATGGCTGTACAGTTGGATCAAGAATTCGACTGCTATGGTAAAGTCTGGTGATGCACAAGCTGTTGCCATCTATGAGGAGTACAATGGTTCTGTTATGACTTCATTTCCACAACTTTCTAATGTGGACATTGACAATATTTTAGCTTACACCGACTACACACCACCACCACCAACCGCAATAGCCATGACTAATGTGCCCTCTAATGATTCGGGGGGTAGTAGTTTTACCAACGATTTGATTTTATTGGTACTGATGTTGGTTTTGGCTGCTTTGGTAACCATGTTGTTTTTGGTTAATAAAACACTAAATAAAATTGCAGCGGCTAATGGTGTAGAAATTATAAGGAAAGAAAAAAGAAATCGCACTCCACTATGGAAAGCCTATGTGCAAAACTCATTTTTGGTATTTGCCTCAGTTATATTATTATTACTTTCTAGCGCGTATGTTGGATATAGTTATTTGATGCAAGTAGGTATCGACCAAGGCTATATGCCCATACAGCCGATTCATTATTCTCACAAAATTCACTCTGGCGATAATCAAATTGAGTGTAAATATTGCCACTCTTCTGCACGCGTATCAAAGCATTCTGGTATACCTTCACTAAACGTATGCATGAATTGTCATATGAATATTGCAGAATACAATGGTGACGAAGATTTAGAAAAAGGATATACTAAAGATTTTTACACTAATGAAATCAAAAAGCTTTATAAGGCTGTTGGTTGGGACGAGTCAACACAAAGTTATACTGGTGAAACACAACCTGTCAAGTGGGTTCGTATTCATAACTTGCCTGACTTTGTGTATTTCAACCACGCACAACACGTTTCTGTTGCTGGTATCGATTGCCAAAAATGCCACGGTCCAGTTGAAGAAATGGAAATCATGTATCAGCACTCTTCGCTCACGATGGGGTGGTGTATCAATTGCCACCGTGAAACAAATGTGAATGTAAAAGACAATGGTTATTACACCAAGATTCACGAAGAATTGTCAAAAAAATACGGAGTAGATAAACTAACCGCTGCCCAAATGGGTGGATTGGAATGTGGAAAGTGTCATTACTAAGAATTAATATGCCTGATCAAAAAAAATACTGGAAAAGCGAAGTAGAGTTGAACGATCAGTCAACTTTGGCAGAGGAATTGGCTCAAAAAGAGTTCATTCAAAAACTCCCGAAGGATCTTTTGGGCAATAGTGAATTACCAGAAGGCGACACTTCTCGCCGCGATTTTCTAAAATATATGGGCTTTAGTACTGCTGCAGCTACATTAGCTGCATGTGAGGGCCCCATCAATACTTCTATTCCTTATGTAGTACAGCCAGAGCAAATTATCCCAGGTGTTGCAAATTATTACGCTACAACTATGATTGATGGTTTTGACACAGCTAGTATTCTTGTAAAAACACGTGAGGGGCGGCCAATAAAAATTGAAAATAACATAGATGCTCCAGTCAATAACTTTGGTAATGCACGGGTGCAAGCATCAGTATTATCGCTTTATGACAACATGCGTTTGCAAGGGCCGTTGCAAGCAGGCTTTGATGTGAGTTGGGATACACTTGAGGCTAATTTTGCACAGCAGCTTATGAAGTTAGCTGAAAAGGGTGAACAAGTTGCGTTAATTACTCCTTCATTAGCCAGCCCTACAACAAATCAAATCGTTAAAGATTTTCAAGCCAAGTTTACTAATGTAAACCACCATATTTATGATGCGATTTCTGAAACTGCTGCACTAAACGCTTTTGAAAAAGCATATGGCAAACGTGCGCTGCCTAGCTACGACTTTAGCAAGGCGAGTTGTATTGTTTCCGTTGATGCTGACTTCCTTGGAGACTGGCAAGGCGGTGGATATGATACTGGATACGCCAAAACTCGTTTGCCCAAGGGCAAAAAAGGCCTCGCAAAAATGTCCAAGCACTATCAGTTTGAGTCTAATATGACCTTGTCTGGTGCCAATGCTGATTTGCGCATACCCACTAATGCAACCGAACAACAATTTGTATTGGCAGCACTTTACGGCGCATTGACTAATAAGTCTTATCCGACTTCGCTATCAAAAGCACTAAAAGCAAAAGTATCTGAGATTGCAGCTGCATTAAAATTTGCAGGCAAAGGGGCTGTCGTGGTTACCGGCTTACAAAACGAAGATGCTCAACGCGCTGCATTGGCAATCAACGAATTATTAGGATCTGATGTAATGGACGTAAGACAGAATACGTCACTTCGTCAAGGAGATGCAAGTCAAATAAATCAGTTGGTAAACGATCTTAACAGCGGAAAAGTAAAAGGTGTGATTATAGCAGGTGTTAATCCTGCATATACGCTACCCAATGCCGATGCTTTTATTGCCGGGCTTAAGAAAGCAGATTTATCCATGAGCTTTAGCATGAAAAATGATGAGACATCAAAGCACTGTCAATGGGTAGCTGCGTCACCTCATTATTTGGAATCGTGGGGCGATGTGGAAATGAAAATGGGTCACTATGCATTGATGCAGCCCACCATTCGTCCACTATTTGACACTAAACAATTTCAAGATGTATTTCTCAAATTAACTGGCAGTTCACAAAGTTATGACGAGGCTATCAAGGCGTACTGGAATGCTAATATACTTGAAAGCGTATCTTTTAATGAAGCCCTTCACGACGGATTTTATATAACTTCTGGCATCAATCGCCTAAGCTACCGTGACAATGTGGCTGCATTAATGCAACGCCTTGTTCGAGCCAAATCCAAAGCAGGACTTGAATTGCACCTGTATACTAAAACAGGAATTGGAGATGGTCAACAGGCCAACAATCCCTGGCTACAAGAATTTCCAGACCCTATTTCTCGTGTTACTTGGGATAACTATTTAACAGTTTCAAAAGCCGATGCAGAAGTATTAGGATTAAAAAACGTTAGCCAGGCAAATGGTGCGCTTGACGGTAGTATTGCTGAAATCAAACTCAACAATATTGTTTTAAAAGCACCTGTGCTTATCCAACCTGGACAAGCAGTGGGTACTGTAGGATTAGCGCTGGGTTATGGAAAAACAGCAGCAATGAAATCTGAGATGCAGGTTGGGACCAACGCATATCCACTATATCAGAACTTCAATCCGGTACAAGTCGTAAACGTGACGTCTACTGGTGACATGCATGAATTTGCCTGTACTCAGTTGCAAAATACACTTATGGGAAGGGGTGAGATTGTTCGTGAAACTAGCCTTGAAATTTTCAATACCAAAGACGTAAAATATTGGAATCCGATGACACAAGTGTCTCGTGACCATGAGGAAATTGACGTAACCTCTCCTGAAGCAGATATGTGGCAAGCCTTTGACCGTTCTATCGGCCACCACTTTAATTTATCTATTGACTTAAATACTTGTACAGGTTGTGGTGCTTGTGTGATCGCCTGTCATGCTGAAAACAACGTTCCTGTTGTTGGAAAGCAAGAAATCCGAAAGTCACGTGATATGCACTGGTTGCGTATTGACCGCTACTATTCTTCACAAGATACATTTGAAGGAGATTTAGAGACGGTAGAAAACATTAGTGGGTTGGGAGATTCCCTGTCTACCTTTAACAAAATGGAAGATCCCTCAGCCAATCCGCAAGTAACTTTCCAGCCGGTCATGTGTCAACACTGTAATCACGCACCTTGTGAAACCGTTTGTCCAGTAGCTGCAAGTTCTCATGGCCGACAAGGCCAAAACCACATGACATATAATAGATGTGTGGGGACTCGTTATTGTGCAAATAATTGCCCTTATAAAGTACGTAGATTCAACTGGTTCTTATATAATAAGAATGACGAATTTGATTACCACATGAACGACGACCTAGGACGTATGGTATTGAATCCAGACGTAGTGGTTCGTTCAAGGGGGGTAATGGAAAAATGTTCAATGTGTATTCAAATGACACAAAAAATCATCTTAGACGCGAAACTTGAAGGTCGCGAAATAAAAGATGGCGAATTCCAAACAGCGTGTTCAAGTGCTTGTGGAACTGGTGCCTTGGCTTTTGGTGACATTAATGACAAAGACAGTGAGGTAGCACACCTCAAAG
>CENP01051504.1_pt1 | contig 15286 bp, 14 predicted proteins | sample 361281 | NCBI WGS metagenome assembly CENP01 (sample SAMEA2591122, study PRJEB7988) | marine metagenome | biome: marine biome (ENVO:00000447); feature: deep chlorophyll maximum layer (ENVO:xxxxxxxx); material: saline water (ENVO:00002010), including plankton (ENVO:xxxxxxxx) | depth 70 m
TAGGTTACTTACCAGAATCTTTGAAAAATACGGCTTAAAAATCCACTTCGTCAACATGGAAAAGCTGGATAATATCTCCCAGTATCTTAATCACAAAACCCGATTGATATGGATCGAAACACCGACTAATCCCCTAATGAAGGTAGTAGATATTAGTGCTATTGCCGCTCTAGGGAAAGCCCATGATACAATAGTAGCAGTAGATAATACTTTTGCCTCACCATACCTTCAACAACCTCTAAACCGCGGTGTAGATATCGTTTTACATTCTGCAACCAAATATCTAGCAGGACACAGTGACACTGTCTTAGGTTTGTTGGTATTGAACGATGATGAGCTGAAGCATAAACTCGCTTTTATCCAAAACTCGGGTGGAGGAGTACCTGGTCCGATGGATTGTTTCCTTACTCTAAGGGGTATCAAAACTCTGCATTTGAGGATGCAAAGACATTGTGAAAACGGAGCTGCCGTAGCCATTTACTTACAACAACACCCTAAAATTGAAAAAGTCTATTGGCCTGGTTTTATCGACCATCCCAATCACGAAGTGGCCAAAGCCCAGATGAATGCTTTCGGAGGAATGCTCTCTTTTGTTCCTAAAGGATGGGATATAGAGACATCTACAAATATATTAGAAAAATTAAAGGTCTTTACTTTGGCAGAGTCCTTGGGAGGGGTAGAAAGTCTTGTAGGGCATCCCGCTTCGATGACCCATGCTTCTATTCCCAAAGCGGTACGAGAAAAAAATGGAATAGTCGATGCTTTGATCCGTCTCAGTGTTGGAATCGAAGATGTATTGGATCTTGTGGAGGATTTGGATCAGGCTATAGGTTAATATAATTTATCCTTGATGGAGCTCCCAAAAAACAAAAAAATTTATTTTGCCTCAGACAATCATCTGGGACTGCCCAATGCAGAAGAGAGCCGGGTTCGGGAAAAACATTTTGTTAGTTGGTTGGATGAAGCGCAAAAAGATGCTGCAGCGATATATTTGCTGGGTGACCTTTTCGATTTTTGGTTTGAATACAAAACTGTTGTACCTAAGGGATTTGTTAGAGTCTTAGGTAAAATAGCTGAGATGTCGGATTTAGGAATTCCCATTATTTTTTTTGCAGGCAACCATGATCTATGGATACGGGATTATTTCCAAAAAGAATTGGGGGTCACCGTTCACCACCAACCAATCACACTGACCGTAGGTGCCTCCCGATTTTTTATTGGTCATGGTGACGGACTAGGCCCGAACGATAAGGGTTACAAAACAATGAAAAAAGTTTTTACAAGCACTTTTGCAAAATGGATTTTTCGATGGTTACATCCCGATTGGGGAGTTCGATTGGGTCAGTACCTTTCCCAAAAAAGTAAACTCATTTCGGGAGTTGAGGATGTCAAATTTTTTGGAGAAGAAAATGAATGGTTGGTTGCCTATTCGAAAAGAAAACTTCAACTTGAGCACTACGATTACTTCGTTTTTGGACACAGACACCTCCCCCTAGAAATAAACCTTTCTGATAAATCTCAATACATCAATTTAGGGGATTGGATCACGCATAATACCTACGGTGTATACGATGGTAAAGCCATGGCTTTAAAAACTTGGAAAAAGTAGCCCCATGATCGAAGCCAAATCGCTTACCCTCGAAAAAACTGTGCTTGTAGGAATCATTGACAGTCAACAAGATGCTTTTCATTCCAAAGAATATCTCGATGAACTTGCTTTTTTGACAAGAACCGCTGGTGGAATAGTGCTTAAGAGATTTGTCCAAAAAATGCAAATCTCCAACCCAAAAACTTTTATTGGCTCTGGAAAAATGGCCGAGGTCGTAAGCTATGTAAACGAAAAAGAGGTCACCACCGTAGTTTTTGACGATGAATTAACCCCTGCGCAACAGAGAAATATTGAAAAAATATTGCGATGTAAAATACTAGACCGTACAGGATTAATACTAGATATTTTTGCCCAGCGCGCTCAAACCAGTTATGCCCGAACACAAGTTGAATTGGCTCAATACGAATACTTACTTCCCCGACTAAAGGGGCTATGGACTCACTTGGAACGTCAGCGTGGTGGAATAGGAATGCGTGGACCCGGTGAAACCGAAATCGAAACCGACCGGAGAATAGTTAGAGATAAGATTTCTATTTTAAAGAAAAAACTGATCACCATAGATAAACAAATGTCCACCCAAAGGAGCAACCGTGGTGCTTTGGTAAGGGTTGCCTTAGTTGGTTATACTAATGTGGGTAAATCAACCCTAATGAATCTAATTTCCAAAAGTGAAGTCTTTGCCGAAAATAAACTTTTTGCTACCCTAGACACCACAGTAAGGAAGGTCGTTATAGGAAATCTACCTTTTTTGTTAAGTGATACAGTGGGATTTATCCGTAAACTCCCCACTCAATTGGTAGAGTCATTCAAGAGTACCTTAGATGAAGTTCAGGAAGCCGATTTACTCCTCCATGTGGTGGATATATCTCACCCAAATTTCGAAGAGCATATCAAATCTGTTAATGAAATCTTAAGTGAAATAAAAAGTATAAATAAACCCACCCTTATGGTATTCAATAAAATTGACACTTACCAAGCAGAGCCATGGGATCAGACTGATTTATTAGCAAAACGCAACTCCAAACATTACTGCTTGAATGAATGGCAAAATACTTGGATGCACCGGGTCAATGAACGTGCCCTTTTTATTTCAGCATTGAAAAAGGAAAATCTCAAAGAATTTCTTGAAAAAGTCTATGCAGAAACCCGAAAAATTCACGTTACCCGATTTCCCTACAATCATTTTTTGTATCCCGAAGGATTGGAATGATTAAAAAATCTTTTATGAGTGAGTAGTATTTTATTTTTCTCACTTGATTTTGACTTATTTTAAAGTCAATAGTATCCTAATCACCGAATTAATAAAAATTTATAAAGAGGAATTGGGGTGTAAAATGTAATTTTTTTCAAACTATTTGGATTTTAATTAATGGATTTAACCGAATCAAATCCAAATAAATTTGTATTAAGCTTCTATTGTTTTCAATTCTAATATGTTGACTATGAACTACTAATTTTCGTATTTAATTACTGAAAGTCAAATATTTGGTCTTTCTTTTCTTTAGAGCCTAAGTTGATTAGTAGTTTTTTGTCTTGAAAACTATTTTCATTCTTTGGGATAAAAGCCTTTTAACCAGTGGTAGAATATTAATCATTTTTCTGTCAAGCTATTAGGGTATCTTATTACTCTGGCTATCCACCAATATTGAAACCCAATCCATTTCTTACATTTGTATATGAAGTGCTATAATGGATTTTTAGATTCTTTTCTTTTTGGTGGTTCCAATCAAGCAATGCTCATGGGCGAAGTGATACATCATCCAACCAATGCGGAGCTCATCCAACTATGCCTCATCTTTTTCTATTAAGGGAATTATGGCTTTTTTAATGGATTTGTATATAACATCAAGATTTTCAAAGTATTTCCTAAAGGAGAACAAGTCATGATTCCAATCTTATTTTGGGTCAAATTATCAAAAGTTTGATCTTGCCTATAAAAAATAAGATTATGCTCCAAAATCAAATCAGTATAAGAAGGGTAAAATTGGAAACCCCAAAAGCTTTAATTTCCCCTAGGTGATCAATAACATTATTGATATCATCAGCCCTCATAATTCTCCCAGGTCTATGAAGCAGAAGTAAATCTAAAAAATCTGTTTTCAAATTTTTCAGCGAGTTTTCTTATTTATTGACAATATAAATTTTTGGAATAGTTGTAATTTTTGAAAAAGATCGGACGAAAATCACTGGTGAATTATATCATAAATATAAAAATAAAGTACAAATCTTGTTTGAGGATTTTAGTCTTTAAAAGTCCTTCCCAAACTCTGCTTAGTCAGAGTATCCTTTATTAATATTAGCGTGGTCAAAAGTTAGGATTCCAAGGTCAAAACAGCTGGTAATTTACTCCACCATATAGGTAGTATCAAATTGTTTACTTCAATCTCCACAGTTCATTATTACAGATATTATTCTCTTCCTTTTTGTCATCTATTGAATTTCTCTTAAATTCGAGATACTAAATTAGAAATTTAAATGAGTCGAAAAAACCTTGTTATACCGATAATTATTTAACCAATTATTAACAACACAAAACAAAAATAATTTTGAATTTTGAACCCCACTAAATGTTTTAATTGATACATACCATGGAAGAAACAATGAATAAGATCGTTGACATTAAAGCAATCAATGAAAAGATTGAAAAAGAAAGCGCTTTTGTTGATTTATTAACCCTAGAAATCAATAAGGTAATTATTGGACAAAAGGAGATGGTTGAGCGATTGCTCATTGGTTTATTGGGTCGAGGGCATATTTTACTAGAAGGTGTACCCGGCTTGGCAAAAACCTTAGCGATCAACACCTTAAGTCAAGCGGTCAAAGGGCAATTCAGTCGGGTACAGTTTACCCCAGATTTGCTTCCAGCAGATGTAGTCGGAACTATGATTTACAACATCAAAGAAAATGACTTCACGATTAAGAAAGGACCAGTTTTTGCCAATTTTGTTCTGGCAGACGAAATTAACAGGGCCCCAGCCAAAGTTCAGTCTGCACTTCTGGAAGCAATGCAGGAGAACCAAGTGACCATTGGAGATACTTCCTTCAAACTCCCTTCACCATTTTTGGTTATGGCGACACAGAACCCCGTAGAACAAGAGGGAACCTATCCCTTGCCTGAAGCGCAAGTCGACCGATTTATGCTTAAAACAATAATCGATTATCCCAAGTTGGACGAAGAGCAAATCATTGTACGTTCCAACTTGAACAATACGCAAGAGAAAGTTAAAGCGGTAGTTACGACCAAACAAATTGAGACTGCCCAAGCTAGTGTTAGGGAAATCTATATGGATGAGAAAATCGAAAAGTATATTCTTGATCTCATTTTTGCTACCCGTTACCCTGAGCGGTACAATTTAGATTCTATCAAACCATTAATCAGTTTTGGCGGCTCTCCAAGAGGAAGTATCAATTTGGCAACTGCTGCCAAATGTCATGCCTTTCTCAAACACCGAGGTTATGTAATACCTGAGGATGTTCGTGCTGTCATCTACGATATTCTACGACACCGTATCGGATTGACTTATGAAGCTGAAGCTGAAAATGTAACCAGCGAAGATTTGATCAGCCAAATCATAAATGAGGTTGAAGTCCCATAGAATTTCCCTCACTTTTTAGTTCAAATTTTAGCACCCATGGATACGAAGGAGCTTTTAAAAAAAGTTCGTAAGATTGAAATAAAGACCCGTCGCTTGAGCGATAATATTTTTGGAGGGGAATATCACAGTACCTTCAAGGGAAGGGGTATGACATTTAGCGAAGTTCGTCAGTATCAGTATGGAGACGATGTAAGGAGTATCGACTGGAATGTGACAGCCCGTTACAACGAACCTTTTGTAAAAGTTTTTGAGGAGGAGAGAGAGCTCACCCTCATGTTGATGGTCGATATTAGTGGATCAGAGTTGTTCGGTACCCAAGGACAGTTTAAGCGAGAAGAATTAACTGAAATTGCAGCCACCCTTTCCTTTTCGGCCATGCAAAACAACGATAAAGTAGGACTGGTTCTTTTTACAGATCAGGTGGAATTATTCATCCCTCCAAAAAAAGGAAGGTCCCATGTTTTGAGAATTATTCGCGAACTTTTGGAGTATCAACCTAAGAGTCAGAAAACAAGTATTAGTAATGCTCTAGAATTTTTATCAGGGGTAATGAAAAAGAAAGCCATTGTTTTTATGATGTCTGATTTTATGGATAGTGGTTATGAAAAGACGCTGAGAATTGTGGCCAAAAAACACGATTTAACAGGCATTAGGATTTATGACCGACACGAGGAAACGGTGCCCAATATTGGTTTGGTTCCTATGTTGGACAATGAAACGGGGCAAACAGCTTGGGTCAATACCCAATCCGCAGCCGTAAGAAAAGCTTATGCAGAACAATATCGAACTATGGTAGGTGAATTCGAAAATCTATTTCATAAAAACGGTGCAGGGACATTGCGTAGTCGTCTAGATGAGAGTTATGTCAAAAAGTTGCTGAACTATTTTAAATCAAGAGGCTAAATGACCAAGAAGATTTTACTTTTATGGGTCTGTCTCTTCAATACCCCACTGCTCTTAGCCCAGATGGATTACCAAGTGCAAGTGGCAGTGGACACCACCAAAATGCGTATTGGTGAGCAGATAGAATATACCCTTCAACTCAAGGCAGATTCTATCGCCCAAGTTATTTTTCCTGAGCAACCGTTTTTTGCCCCATTTGAGGTTATCGAGGAAAGTCCTGTTGATACAATAAGAGCAAAAAGTAATTATCTGTTTACCAAAAAATACGCCCTCATTCAATTTGACTCTGGCGCCTTTTGGTTGCCTCCCCAAAAAGTAATGGTCAATGGTTTTTCTAAAATATCCGATTCTCTGTTAATTCTAGTGTCTAACGTCCCTGTGGACACTCTCAAACAAAAACTGTTTAACATCAAACCTATTGCAGAGGTCGAACAGAATTATGATGCCCTTACCCGAAACATTACCTTTGGTATACTGGTAGTATTGGTATTCGTTGGTTTGATCTATGCCTTTTTCTTTGCCAAGAAAAGGAGGGAGGAACGCAACAGAAAACTTCCCCCATTTGAACGGGCCATTGAAGAATTAAAAGCCTTAGAAACAGTTACCCCTTCCCAACAAGAGGAATACAAACAATATTATTCTCGATTGACGGATGTGGTGAGGCGTTACCTCGAAGAGGAGGCCAAAATCACAGCCTTGGAAAGCACCACAGATGAGCTATTGTTAAAATTAGAAGCCTTAAAGCAATCGGGTCAATTGGAATTGGAAAGGGAGACTATCAAGAATCTAAAATCTGTATTACAAACTGCTGATCTGGTTAAATTCGCCCGATCTACCCCCGAGCTTGGCACTACTTCCAATGACAGGATGCTCGTGGAAGGGGTAGTCATAGAAACCAAAGAGGCATTGCCCGAACCCACTCCAGAAGAGATTAGAGAAAAAGAAGTATACCAGCTATTACTTGCTAAAAAAAGAAGAAAAAAACAATTGCAATGGAGTTTGGCCTCTGTTGGAATTTTGATCATTTTAAGTCTGACAGTCTCTATAGGCGTTTACGGTTATTACCCTGTGAGAGATACTTTGATGGGCAATCCCACCATTCAACTTAAAAATAAAGAATGGATCACCAGTCAATACGGAACCCCTCCTGTAAAAATTGCTACACCAGAGGTACTCAAACGAACGCAATCAGAAAAGGGGGGCGCATTGCGTTTCTCATCGGGAGATTACAATGCCCCTTTTTATATTGATTTGTTATTTACCCAAAGGACTCGGCAAAAAGAGGAGGAAGAACCACCATCAAAAGACGATCAGGAAGCCCAACAAAAAGAAAAAATCCAGGAATTGATCAATGAAATTATTAACGATTTCCAATCTAGAGGGGCCGTTAATATTTTGATCAAAGAGGAAAAAATTACAACCCTATCAGGTTTACCAGCACTGAAAATCTTTGGCACGCTCGATTATCCTAAAATAGGAAAAAATAAAAGAGTACGTTGTAATTACACTACTCATTTATTTGATTTTGAACAAGGGGGAATCAATATAACTCTGCTTTATGAAAAAGAGGATCGTTATGGCGCGGAAATTGAAAAAAGAGTGATGGACAGTTTTGAATTGATAAAAGAATTATAAATAATGTTTGAAGGCATATACTTTGCTAATCCTTATTACCTTTGGTTGCTACTGGCACTTCCTGTTGTGGTGGGATGGTACGTCTTTACGCGAAAACAAACCCAACCAGTTTTAAAAATTTCGTCTCTTAATGGCTTTCAGCAAAAGTCCAGTTTCCTAGCTACATTGCAGCCCCTACTTTTCTTTCTTAGAATTTTATCATTGGCATTGATTGTTATGGCTTTGGCCCGACCCCAGACAATGGATGTTTCTACCCGCACCAAAACAAATAAAGGAATTGACATTGTAATGGCCATAGATGTCTCATCCAGTATGTTGGCCCAAGATTTAAAACCCAATCGCCTGACTGCCTTAAAGCAGGTGGCAGCCTCCTTTATTGACGACCGTATTAGTGACCGGATAGGTCTTGTCATCTATGCTGGAGAAAGTTATACCAAAACCCCTATAACCAGTGATCGCGCCATTGTCAAAAATACTTTGAGAGAAATACAATTTGAAGGCTTGATCGAAGATGGAACAGCCATAGGCATGGGGTTAGCTACATCTGTAAACCGATTAAAAGACAGCCGCGCCAAAAGTAAAGTCATCATTTTACTGACAGATGGGGTGAACAATTCTGGTTTTGTCGATCCTAAAATTGCCAGTGAGCTGGCCATAGAATATGAAATCAAAACCTATACCATTGGATTGGGAAGTAATGGAACCGCAAGGGCACCCGTAGGATTGTTACCCAACGGGCAATTCCAGTATGGTATGACCAAGGTGGAAATTGATGAAGATTTACTCAAAAACATCGCCAAAAATACAGGAGGGTTGTATTTCAGAGCAACGGACAACAAAAAGTTAGAGGAAATATATGATGAAATTAACAAGCTAGAAAAAACCGAGATAGAAGAATTTAAATATTACAATTACAACGAAAAATTTAGGCCTTTGGTATTGTTGGCATTGGGTTTGCTATTTTTAGAATGGTTAATGAGAAACACATTATTTCGAAGTTTTATTTGATATGTATCAATTAGATGTACCTTTTTATTTTTATGGCTTGGGTATTATCCCCATTCTTTGGATAGCCTATTTTTTGGTGATGGGATGGAAACGTCGCGCTCAAAAGCGCTTTGCTCAGGCAGGATTAATCGAAAAATTGAGTCCTTACAGGTCAAAATTCAAGCCTGCACTAAAATTATTTATGCTCAGTTTGGGTACTGCCCTTTTGATATTAGGCTTGGTCAATCCAAAAATAGGAACACAATTAGAAACGGTAAAGAGGGAAGGTGTTGATATTGTATTTGCCATTGATGTATCCAAAAGTATGTTGGCGGAGGATATTGCCCCCAATCGGTTGGAAAAATCGAAACGTCTTGTATCTGCAATTATCAATCAATTGGCCAGTGATCGCATCGGAATCATTGCCTATGCCGCTCAAGCCATTCCTCAACTGCCTATAACCACCGACTATGGTGCTGCCAAAATGTTTTTGCAATCTCTGAATACGAATATGCTTTCCTCTCAAGGGACAGCACTCGATGCAGCCTTGGATTTGTCCGGAACTTATTTTGACGATGAAGACCAAACCAATAGAGTCGTTTTTTTGATTTCTGACGGTGAAGACCATTCTGAGGAAGGGGCATCTGCGGCGCAAAGAGCTGCGGATATGGGGATCAGAATTTTTACTTTCGGGGTAGGCTCCGATGAAGGAAGCCCCATTCCCATTAAAAGAAACGGAGTGGTGGATTCCTATAAAAAAGACATGCAGGGGGAAACCGTTATCACCAAAAGAAATTCTCTCATACTAGAAGAAATAGCAGAAGCTGCCGACGGGGAATATATCGATGGAAACGATACCCAAGCGGTAGTCGATTTTGTGGCTGAAACCCTAAAAAATATGGATAAAAAAGAATTTGAGGCCAAAAAATTCGTAAGCTACAAAGATCAGTTCCAGGCTTTTATTTTAGCAGGATTCCTTTTAATTTTGTTAGAGATTTTTCTTTTTGAAACCAAAACTAAATGGGTACAACGTCTAAACCTATTCAACGAAAAATGAAACAAAAGCAAATCTTTTTTTGGATGATTTTTCTTTTTGCTGGGATGTCTCTTATGGCTCAAGAGGGCGAGGTAGTCAATCATATATTTGAGGGAAATGAACAGGCATCGTCGGAGGTTTTTGACGAAGCAGAAATGTCTTATCGAAGGGCCCTATCAAAAGCTCCTGAAAAACCAGAAGCTTTATACAATCTTGGAAATACTCATTTCCAAGGACAGGATTTTGAAGAAGCTAAACAACGCTATTTTCAAACCCAAAAATTTGCTGAGAACAAATCCAGCAAACACTATGCTTTCCATAATATGGGGAATGTTTTTATGAAGCAAAAGGATTATGCCAAAGCAGTGGAGGCCTACAAAAATGCCCTTAGAAACAATCCCGAAGATGAGGAAACCCGATACAATTATGCATTGGCCAAAGAATTGTTAGAAAATGAACAGGAGCAACAACAAAACCAAGATCAAAACGATCAGCAGGATCAACAAGACCAAGAGGATCAACAAGATCAAGACAACAAAGACAACAATAAAAAGGGTGACAAAGACAAGGACTCTGGTCAGGATGAAGAAGATGAGGAGGGAGATGAAGGAGAGGATGAAGAGAACAAAAAAGATGAGGGAGATCAGGAAAAAGAAAACCAACCCAAAGAGGGAGATCAAGAAAAACAACAGCCTGCTCAACCTCGACAAACGGAACTTTCTCCAGAACAGGTAAAAAGTTTGTTGGAGGCCATGAGCAACCAAGAGAAAAAAGTACAAGACAAAGTAAATGCGGAAAAGGTGCAGGGAACTCCTGTAAGAGGTCAAAAAGATTGGTAGTATATTGATGAAGAAAACTTTTCTTACCGTTTTAGTTTTATTAATGGGAATCCCTCAGGCGCTGGCTCAGGGAGTGACTTTTGATGCTAAAGTCAGTAAGAGAACCTTGGGTTTAAATGAACGGTTGCGTGTAGATTTCGTAATGAACGAAAATGGAGACGATTTTAATCCTCCCAGTTTTAAGGGCTTTCGGGTTGTTGGTGGACCAAATCAATCCATTAGTAATTCTTGGGTGAATGGAAAAAGAAGTTTCTCCAAAACGTATACCTATTTTTTGACGCCTGCCCAAAAAGGCTCCCTTAGCATCTCTCAGGCCACCATAAATATTGAGGGAGAAACGTATAAAACTACTCCCATAAAAATTACTGTTACCGAGGCAGTGGAGGTTCCCAGAGATCCCAATAGTCCTGAGTATCTGATTGACGATAACCTTCATTTAGTGACTGAAATATCTAACAGCCGACCCTATCTCAATGAAGCTATCACTGTGGTTTATAAATTGTTTTTCAGAAGTCCTTTGCGTATATCTGATGGACGAGCGATTGAAAATCCCCAATTTGCCGATTTTTGGAGTCATAACATTAACATTCCCCAACTAAAAGTAGAAAATGGCAACTATAAAGGGGAGCCCTATAGTTTGGTGGTTTGGAAAAAAAGCGTCTTGTATCCTCAAAAAACAGGCAAACTCACCCTTGAACCATTGAGCCTTAGCTTGGTTATTGACCTACCTTCCAACCGCAGGGATTTCTTTGGTAATAGAATTCTTCAACAATCCTCTAGAACGGTTACCGCTGGAAGAAGAACTATTAATGTAAAACCACTACCTGAAAAAGGAAAACCTGCCAATTTTTTTGGTGCAGTAGGGCAGTTTAATTTTGATGCCCTACTCAGTAAAAATGCTCTAAAGGCCACCGAGTCATTTGAAATTAAACTCAAGGTATCGGGCAACGGCAATCTTAAACTATTTAATTTACCTGAATTGGTTCTGCCCAATACCCTAGAGATTTTTGAACCCGAACACACTGAAAATGTTAAAACTTCTTTGTCTGGAATGCAGGGTAATATTCAAGACAACTACACCATTGTTCCTCGTTTCCAAGGTAAATACCCCATTGCTCCCGTTTCCTTTTCCTATTTTGATCCTAAGGCAGAAAAGTATTTTACCCTCCGATCGAGAGAACAAATAGTGGATGTTTATGGAGGTCCGGTAGCAACCAATGCCAATAATAATAGCACCCCTTCCGCAACCAAACAGATCATTACCAATACAGATGAATCTTTCCGATTCATTAAATTGAAACCCAAGCTTGAACCCATCGTAAAAAAGCAATTTTGGAACAGTAAAATCTTTTACGGCTTGTTAGTATCACCTATGTTTATATTAATTGCCTTTATGTTATTAATGCAGCGTAGTAAAAGAGTATCCGATGATTTAGAGGGATCAAGACTCAAACTTGCCAATCGTTTGTCCAAAAAATATTTGGGTGAAGCGAAAAAGAATTTAAAAAACAAAACCTTGTTTTACAATGCCCTAGAGAGGACTTTATATAATTACTTAAAAGCGAGACTGAAGATCAAAACGGATGATTTTAGTAAGGATAAAATCTCAGAGTTTTTAGGGAATCGAAAATTACAAGCAGCAGAAATAGAATCCTTTATTGCTCTTTTAGAAAACTGTGAAGTGGCGCGATATTCTCCTGCCACCGATGCCAAGATGCAACAAGACTTTGACCAAGCACTTTCTGTAATTTCTAATATTGATAAAAAATTATGAGCTGGATTTTGAAATTATTGGTCTTATTATTTTTTAACGTTTTCATTGTTTTGGGTCAGGATCAAGGAGCCGCTTTTGAAAATGCCAATTCGGCCTACAATGCTGGCCAGTTTGAAAAAGCAGTTATGCTCTATAAAGAGATTTTAGAATCGGGTCAGCACAGTGCCGAGCTTTACTACAACCTGGCCAATTCCTATTACAGATTGAATCAAGTGGGGGAGAGCATTTTTTATTTTGAAAAGGCCAAACAACTCAAACCCTTGGATGAAGATATTAATATCAACAGTGCATTTGCACAAAATATGGCGATTGATGCCGTTGAGGTATTACCAAAATCACAAATCACACAACTTAAGGAAAAAACTATTGCTCTATTCTCTCAAGACGGTTGGGGCTATTTAATTGTTTTGGTAACTTGGCTATTGGCACTGTTTTGGGGCCTCTATTTGTGGAACAAAGTACCTGTTTTCAAAAGAACTTTCTTTGTATCAACCATTGTATTGGCATTGATTCTGATCGGTTCACTTTCTACGGCCATTATTAAATCATCCATCACTGCAGATACCGCCTATGGTATATTGTTCAATAAAAAAATAGAAGTCTGGGCGGAGCCCAATTCTCGGGCAGAGGTTTTGTTTTTATTACATGAGGGCACCAAAGTTCAAATGCTCGATCAACTTCAAGAATGGCAAAAAATTAGAATTGCCAATGGTTCTGAGGGATGGGTAAAAGAAGGAAAATTGAGGAGCCTTAAAGGTTTTAAATAAGATCATCAGGCAGCTCTTTTGAAAGTTCGCTTCCCCAACTAAACAAGCATTCCCCCAACTCTGTAATTGGTCCGTATAGTAGAGAAGTATCAATCATTTCCTCATCAATTATTGACACCCAAGAACTGAGCTTCGCGATGAAAAATAAAGCCACACTCATCAATATTGACCATTTCAGGACACCAAAAAATCCCCCTAAAAACTTATTGAACAAACCCAAGGAAGCTTTTTTTATGAATTTTGTAAGGGCTTTGGCCATTATAGATATTAAATATACTATTATAATAAATACAACCAAGTAGGAAAAGGTTTGAATAGCCACAGGACTCCAATCAAAAAACCCCATCAATATATCGGCAACAAATTCTGAAAATTTTATCGCTCCTACTAGCCCGAGAAATAATGCCCCTAAGCTAGACACCTCAATAATAAAACCCTTAGAGAAGCCTTTGATAAACCCAAAGCACAAGGCGATAGAAAGTATTATATCGATCACATTCACTCCTACTAAAGTACTTTATTTTTGGCAATCTCCTCTTAAGATTAATCCTAAAGCCAGTATCTTTGAATGTGCAAAAAAGTCAAATTAGAGATCAAAAGTTAAAAGACCGTTGGGATCATTTGATTACTATTCTCAGTGATCGATTTTCTAATGGTGAGCCAATAGATGTCGAGGGAGTTTTGTATTTGGTTGGCTTGCAAGAGCTGGGGCAGGTTCACCGAAAAATGAAAAAAGACGAAAATCTCAATTTGATTCACATAGGTATTTGTACTGTTTTGGAACCGTATGGCTACTATCGTTTTGATTTTTTTGATGAGGAGGGTTGGCCTCATTTTGAACTCTTAGAGAGCCTACCAGTGCTCAAACCTGGAGAGCAAAGTATATTGATGAAGGAGGCCTTGGTAGAGTATTTTTTAAAACGTGAGCTAATTCAATAAATGTTTATTTTTGTTGCATGATTGATAAAATAAATGAAAACTTAATCTTGGTTAATGGATTTGAGGCCCAATCAAAAGATGGGGTTGAGGCTTTCAGAATAAAATATTTAGGTAAAAAAGGAATTTTAAATCACTTTTTTACTGCCTTTAAGGAAGTACCTCCTCAGGAGAAAAGGGAATATGGACAGGCGCTTAATAACCTTAAAAATGCAGTAACTGAAAAGGTGAAAACCTTACAGCTACAAACCAATGATTCCCCATCACATTCCAATCACGGTGATTTATCTAGGCCAGGTTTCCCAATTGAGTTAGGATCAAGACATCCCCTCTCGCTTGTCAAAAACAGAATTGTAGATATTTTTTCCCAAATAGGCTTTAATATTTCCGAAGGTCCAGAAATTGAGAACGACTGGCATAATTTCACTGCTTTAAACTTACCGGAATACCATCCAGCTCGTGATATGCAGGACACTTTTTTCATCCAAACCGATCCAGACATTTTATTGCGTACTCACACCTCATCTGTCCAGGTGAGGTATATGGAAAAAAACCAACCTCCCATAAGAACCATTTCACCAGGAAGGGTATTCAGGAATGAAGCTATTTCGGCTAGATCTCATTGTATATTCCATCAAGTCGAAGGTCTTTATATTAACGAAAGCGTATCCTTTGCTGATTTAAAACAAACCCTGCTATATTTCACCAAAAGCTTATTTGGAAACTCAAAAATTCGCCTACGACCTTCCTATTTCCCCTTCACAGAGCCAAGTGCAGAGGTAGACATTTACTGGGGACTCGAATCAGAAACAGATTATCGAATTACCAAAGGAACGGGTTGGCTAGAGATTATGGGGTGTGGTATTGTAGACCCCAATGTTTTGAAAAATTGTAATATTGATCCAGAGAAATATTCAGGTTATGCCTTTGGAATGGGGATTGAAAGGATTGCCATGTTGCTTTATCAGATTGGAGATATCCGTTTGTTTTTTGAAAACGATGTCCGTTTCCTTTCTCAATTCCAATCTGGGAATTAATCCAATTTTTTTATCAGCTTCTTAAATATCCTTTCCGGATTTTTCCCTTCATAGAGTATGCTGAATACGGCATCTATAATTGGAACCCTGGTGTGATATTTTTGATTGATCAAACGAGCAGACTGAGTAGCATAATAGCCTTCAGCAATCATTCTCATTTCTATTTG
>CENP01238401.1_pt1 | contig 15285 bp, 10 predicted proteins | sample 361281 | NCBI WGS metagenome assembly CENP01 (sample SAMEA2591122, study PRJEB7988) | marine metagenome | biome: marine biome (ENVO:00000447); feature: deep chlorophyll maximum layer (ENVO:xxxxxxxx); material: saline water (ENVO:00002010), including plankton (ENVO:xxxxxxxx) | depth 70 m
ACTGCAGCAGTATTAATTAAAGATGTATAAGCCTGTCCTCCTTGAACAAAAGCTCCACCCACTAAAGTAGCTACTTCAGCATTCGCCGCTGCAATCTGACCAGGTGCTGCTGCAGCAACAGCTGCTGAAACCGGTGCGACTGCTGGTGATCCTGGAAATAATGCTCCTGCTGGGGCACCAGTTGCCCATATTGCTTCGGGTATACCATTTGCTGTATATTGGGCTTCTACAGCAGCTTGTGTTAAAGCTGTTACCGCTTGAGTAATTGCTCCACTAATAACAGGATCAGCTGCAAAATCAGCAGCGACTTGAGATCCTAGATCATTAGGTATGTTCTCAGCACCTGTAAGCCTAAATGTAGGCCCAATTGCCGTAAATTGAGTTGATCCAGTCCTAGCAAAAGTATATACATCCAATCCTATTGCGAATTTATCTCCAAGTAAACCTTTGTATCCAACTTCCCAAGATGTAGTAGTTCCAAGTAATGCTGAAGGTGTACCAACTGCTTGTGGCATTGGGGTTCCATTAAACGCATTATATCCCTGGATTGTTCCTGAAGTTCCAGCAGGTTGATATGTGCTAAAAAAGTTTTGAACTAAAGGCAAAAGAGGGGCATAATTAGGATCAGCTCCAACTCCTTGATAAAGAGCAGGTAGAACCTGGCTTGCAACTGCTCCATAGGGAACAGCAAGTGGCCAATCAGTTGTGTTTGCAGGAAGATAAACTTGTCCACCTCCACCAACTACTTCAATTGGTGCATTTGGATCAAAATTTTGAGCCGATGTTTGTCCTGATAACCAAACGTCTAAGATTCCCGGTGCTTGTATTTGTACTGGAAAGTCAACATATGTCTCTAGCGCACTCGGTCCAAAGACGGCTTCGTTGTAAGTTAATCTAAAACTATTTTTCGCATTTGGCTTGAATACAAGTGCTATCCTTGGTGCTATTTTACCTTTATCAACAAAATTTAGTTTATCATATCTTAGGGCATAAGTAAGGTCTAGCTTATCGCTAAAACGTGAAGTTCCTTGTCCATAAAAACCATAGTTTATGTAATCATTACTTCCATCGTTGATACCAAAAAGTGTATTTTCTGAATCTGCTCCTATGTCTCTGTAGTCAGCGCCAAAAGTGAAATTAGAATCAAGGAAATTCTCTGCGTCAAAACTATATTGCAATTGAATATCAAGAGCAGATCTTTTAGTGATAATTCTTTGTGCAGTCAAATAAAGATAAAACGGTGCGTTTTCACTGCCACCATCATTTGCTGTGTAGGAAAGTTGTCCAAAAAATCCTCCAGACCTAATACGTGCCTGACCCCAGTAATCGTTTCCGGCCGCATATCCAGGTCCTTGTGATTGGTTTATCAAACCGTTTCCAGAATTTATACCCCCTGAAATTACAGCATCAGTATTATCATTTGGTCTAAACTCCAAATGAGCGTTAGCCATAAAAGTTTCATATTCATTCAAGTAAGCATTACCATCCCCATCTGGGTCAATATCTGATCTCGAGAGTACTTGGTTTGAAGCTGCTGCAGGATCAATTCGATTATTTCTTACTGTAGGTTGAAAAATCCCATTGGCAGTAGCCGCATTTATAGCCCCTAAAAACTGAGCGTCCTCTACAGGATCTAAACTAAATTCGTCACCTTTTTTGTATTGAGCATTAATTTTAAATCCAAAGGTTTTTTTATCATTTGCATAGGCATGTCTGATTGTACCTTGTAGGGTACTTAAGTTTCCCCCAATAAGCTCGACTGATGTCCCTGGTTTATCAATAGCTTTTTTAGAGAAAAAATGAACTACACCTGATTCAACTCCAGGGCCGTATAGGGCAGATGCAGCACCTCGAACGATTTCAATTCTCTCTATATCCAAATTTGATAATCCTGATTGAAAAGCGAAAAAAGATCCTGATGCTGGCGATTGTAGAAATCGATAGTCCAGGATTGGAAAAACACTTGTCCCAAAAACACCTGAGCCGGCTCTCATTTCAAAATTTATTGAATTTGCAGATTGTTGTTGAAATTGTAAACCAGGTATGTTAATTAAATTTCTCACAGGATCGTTGACATTAGCTGTATTTTCGATATCCTGAGTTGAAATTATTGACACAGAAGCAGGTGCATCCAAAATCTTTTCTGATCTCCTTGATGCTGAAATAACAACTTCATTAAGATTCTGTCCAAAATTTAATGAAATAACAATTTCTTGGTCTAAATTTGTAACTTCCAAGCTTTGGGAGCTGTAACCTATATAACTTACCTCTATTGTTAAAGGAAGTCCAGCGGAGGTATTTAATGTAAAGTTACCATCGAAATCAGCTACTGCTCCAGTATTTGACCCTAAAACGATAACATTTGCTCCAGGAATAGCCTCTTGATTCTCAGAATCAACTACTTTCCCCGAAATTGTATTTTGTGCAAGAGTGAGTTGGATGGTTAAAAAAAATAGGGCAAAAAATACCCTCATAAATATATTCTTTGTTTTCATATTCTTTTATTTTCATTTGTTTTGAAAAACCGAGCAAACTAAAGTTAATTCAAATTATATTAAGGCTTTGTCTTCTCTATTAATCAATGCCAAGTTAATATTTTTTTGTCTATATAAGTGAATTTTATTAAAAGACTTAGCTTACAGGTTATTTATTTTAAAATTTAATTTATATTCTTAAAAAAAAATTGCTACGTTTACTAAGTACATTATATGTAAAAAACAAGTAACCTTACAGAATTTTGAAAAACATCTTTTATTTTTCACTTAAGTATTTCTTAAGGTACTACAATCAAATTTTTTTTAGAGATATAAAGGAATATGGATATCAAAACATTCCTAAAGACGGTGGAGTGTTGTTTTCACCAAATCATCAAGGTGCCTTTTTAGATCCCCTACTTATAGGTTCTATGACACCAAAAAAGATTACATCTTTAACAAGGAGTGATGTATTTGGTGGACCGCTTCAATGGTTTTTAGATGCACTACAAATGCTTCCTGTGTATAGAATAAGGAATGGTTATAGCAATTTAAAAAAAAATGATATTACTTTCAAAAAATGCTTTGAATTGTTAGGAGAAGGAAAATTTTTAATGATGTTTTCAGAAGGTGGTCATCATGATGAATATTATTTAAAAAAACTTTCAAAAGGAAGTAGTAGACTAGCGTATCAAGCCCAAAATTATAACAATGATAAAAAGATCTATATCCTTCCAGTGGGAATTAATTATGGTCATCATAAACAAACTTGCACTACTCTTCATCTTGTATACGGAAAGCCATTGTTGGTGTCAGATTTTATAGATTCCAAACTAAATGAAGCCGAAAATATAAATTTAATCAGAGAAGAACTACAGATACGAATGCAGGCATGTCTTTGGCTCCCATTTGAAACAGAAAAATATCATCTACAAAAGGAATGCATAAATCGCATAACAACAAAAATGAGTTTTGATGATTTAAAAAAAGCCCTCCGAGAATCTTTAAGTGATTTGCCTAAAAGAAGAAATACTACTAAAATAGGATCCATTCTAACTTTAGTCTTAAGTATCCCAAACATAATTCCACTATGGATTACTAGAAAGATAATAAATCAATTTGATGACAAAGTTTTTGTTAGCTCAATGAAATATGCTTTAGGAGCATTTTTGTTTCCTATTTGGTGGTTATTTACTTCTATTTTTATAGCTTATTATTTTGGAAATTCAATGATGACGATATATTTGTCGCTATGCATTGTTTCTATTCTAATAAGACAAAGGATTTTACTATCATAAAATAAATTATCATAGATATACACTATATTTAAACTATTTTACTACTATAAAGTGCATTATTAAACTTAATATTATTATTTAAAATTATATCTTATTAATTTTGTATAGTTATTTATTATAGTTTACATTGATTTTTAAAAGATTCATACATTCGAACCATGATAGATGTTATTATTATAGGTGCGGGTCCAATTGGACTTGCATGTGCAATTGAGGCAAAAAAAAAGGGACTGAAATATATGGTTTTTGATAAGGGTGTCCTTGTAAATTCATTATATAATTATCCTTTAAATATGACTTTTTTTTCAACGTCAGATAAACTAGAAATTGGTGATGTCCCTTTTATTTCACACAATTCAAAGCCAACAAGGGCTGAAGCTTTAGAATATTATAGAAGGGTTGCAACCCATTGGAAGCTTAAACTAAATCTATACGAATCTGTAGAAAATATTAAAAAAGATAAGGATCAATTTAAAGTTAAAACTAACAATGTGACTTATAAATCAGATAATATTGTTTTTGCTACAGGTTTTTATGACCGTCCATTTTTAATTGGAGTTCCTGGTGAAGACCTTTCTAAAGTTAAACATTATTATACTGAACCTCATCCTTACTTTGGAATGGATATAGTAGTTGTTGGATCTGCAAACTCTGCTGTAGATGTAGCTTTGGAAACTTACAGAAAGGGTGCTAAAAGTGTTACTATGATAATCCGTGAAAAAGAAATTGGAACTAATGTTAAGTATTGGGCCCGCCCCGATATACTCAATAGAATTAAAGAGGGAACAATCAAAGCCCATTTTAATGCTGAAATCACCTTAATTGAAAAAGATTTTATACATTTTAAGGACAATAAAAAAACTTTTATGATTGCTAATGATTTTGTTTTAGCGATGACAGGCTATGAACCAAACTTTGAGATGTTGGAGAGTGTCGGTGTTAGATTTCAAAAAGATGATTATAAAACACCAATATATGACGATAAAACCATGGAATCTAATTCAAAAGGGGTCTATTTAGCAGGAGTGGTCTGCGGGGGCTATAAAACAAATAAATGGTTCATAGAAAACTCAAGAATACATGCTTCAATAATAATGAATTCAGTAGCCCTGAAAGAAAAATAAAACTCATCTATCTATACATATTTATCTATATTAGAAGCTATGTTATTTCCTTTAGCAAGTATATTCATAGTCTTACTTTTGATAATATTAGGCATTTCAAAGTTTAAAGTTCATCCATCTTTAGTCTTATTTTTGGCTGCCCTAATCCTTGGATTCTTGCTTCAAATTCCAATTGAACAAAATATTTTCATAATATTTAAAGGACTATTTGGGATAGTAAAAAATCTAGGACTATTAATTATTTTCGGAATCATAATAGGAGTTTTACTTGAAAAATCTGGAGGAACTCATTCGTTAGCTAGGGGTGTTCTAAAATATCTAAAAAGAATTCCTCTTCCATATGCTATTAGTTTAATAGGATACCTAGTCTCTATTCCTGTTTTTTGTGATGCAGCTTTTGTAATTCTATCTAATCTTAACAAGACACTCTCGAAACAGGGTAAAATTCCTATAACTGGCTTAACAGTTGCATTATCAACAGGATTGTTTGCCCCTCATGTTTTAGTACCTCCAACACCAGGACCTCTTGCAGCGGCATATAATCTTAAATTAGATAATCTTTTTTTACTTGTTGTTTTCGGATCTTTTTTTGCCTTTATACTAGTTTTGATTGGAGCTACTTATGCCAACTTTTTAATTAAAAAAAAAGGAGTAAATAGTAATGATATAATTTTTGCCAAACATGAAACTAGAAATACTCCAAGTTTTGGTCAAGCTATATTACCAATCATAGCCCCTATTTTTCTTCTTAGTTTTGGGCCAATTTCAAATTTTACTTCAAATAATCAAGTTATAATTCAAATTGCGAATATGGTATCACATCCTATTTTTGCTCTGGGAATTGGAATGACTTTTTCATTTCATTTAATTAAAAAAAATCGAAAAAAAACTATTATCTATAGTTTTAAAGAGTCATTTAAAAAAGCGGTCCCAATACTATTGATTACAGGTATGGGAGGAGGTTTAGGTAAAGTAATTCAAACCATCACCTTTCAAGATTATTTTACAAACCTTTCATTTAATAACTCATTTGGGCTTTTAATTCCATTTTTAATTGCTGCGTTCTTAAAAACTGCTCAAGGTTCATCTACCGTTGCAATAATTACCTCATCATCTATTTGCTTGCCGTTACTTCCCCTTATCGGATTAGAGACTGAATTAGGTAAAGTCTGGATTATAATGGCTATAGGAGTGGGTTCTATGACCGTTTCTCATCTAAACGATTCTTATTTCTGGATTGTATCACAAATGAGTATGATAGATACTAAAACTGCACTTAAAACCCATACACTAGGAACTTTTATCCAAGGCATTGCAGGTTTCGCGATATTGTTCATCTGCTACACAGTTTGGCTTAATATGTAGTTTACTAATATGAAGAATAAATTAGCTCAAGCTTTACTTTTTTGTTCGCCGAAGTGCTATCTGGGTGAGAACCAACTAAGACTGTTCCTAAAGGATTAAGTGTAGCGGATAAAGGGTAATCAATGTCTAAACCCTCCTCACTAGTTTTGGCTTTTATAGTAAAGGGATTTTCAATATTCCCTGTTATGGCTAAACCTAAGTCATAATTCAACGAATCATTTTTTATAATATTTGTTATGTGATTAGTCAAATTAAATTTATATAAATAAGGTTTTCCATCTTCACTTAGTTCTAAAATCCCACCAAAAGTTGATTTATTTGAATTAGTTCCAAAATTAGATGTTGAAAGATCGATTGTGTAGTCGCTAATTGGCAATCCATTTTTGAAATTATAGAGATAAATTCTTTGAGCAGTAATTTCTTCAGTTATTGTTTCAGGATCAACATAAAAAATGAGGTTCGCCTGATTTACAAGTAATTTCTCTTCCCTAATATTATTCAATATTTCATTTACCTCAGGGTTCTCATTTGAGAAAAGTCTAATTTTGCCATGTAATCTGCTACTTTGAACAAATAATTTATCTGTAGGCTGATTGTTTAGTGAAGCTTCTATTCTGTTTTTAATAGCTGAATTAAAAGCTGAATTTTTTAAAGAATTTATACGAGTGTTACCTAAAGTTAATGTTAAGTTTCTTTCTCTTTTTTCAATTATATCATCCGATAAATCATCTAATGTTCCTTGAGTATTATAATCATCAAAAACATACTTAACATTGATTTCAGCGTTTTGAATATCTAAAAGCATATAAAGATTATCTGAAAAATTATCTCCTCTTATAATGATTCCTCTCATTCTCTTCTGGTAAGTTGCGTCATCAAGTAAAAAATTTGTTCCTTCAAGTTCTATCAAGTTTTTTTGGAAAAAATTTTTATTTAATGGAATCCTAAGACGAGGACTTAATCTGGTTTCAATTAATGTTGTTTCGTCTATATCTTCGGAAGCTAGATCATCTTCGGCAAAATTTAACCTAACCTCACCAAAGTTAAGTTTAATTTGTCCATTGAAAAGTGTCTCCCCAATATATCCTTCATCATAATAATCACGATTCGAATAATATATTTGGGCAGATTCAAAATTATCATTTGAATCTAGATTATTTAAATAGTAAGTTAACTCATGAACTTGTAAGTTAAATTCTGAATCACGATTTCCATAGATAGAATCAATTTCATATACTCTATTTTCACTATCATAATTTTGATTATCATTATCATCATGGTCTAAAATACCGTCCTCATCACTATCTTCACTTAAGGGGTTTAATCCTAATTGAGATTCAACTATGTCAGTTAAATTATCATTATCCGAATTACTTGCCGGATCGTTAGGGTCTGCATCAAAAAGGTCAATTACTCCGTCATTATCTGAATCATCAGTATTTGAAAAAAAAGGAATTTCTAAATAAACTTCCTTAATGGTTTCATTTTCAGGAATAATATTTACATCATCCTGGTCTCCAGAATTCTCCAAAGATTGTTTTAGATTTCCAAAGAAAAGGTCCCGACCAATTGAAATTTGTGTAAAAATACTCGCTTGTACAGCTCCAAAAACAGGGTGATTAATTTGCCCTAATTGCGCGAGTGGCTGAACATTTGATTGAACTTGATTTACACTTTGTTGATAAGTAAATACAGGGATGTTTTTATTTTTAGTTTCTAAAGTTAAATCTGAAAATATAGGTTCTCCTAAAGGATGATAATCTTTATTACAAGAAATAAGTATTAAAATTAAAATTAGACAAGTTGAAAAAAAATATTTAAAATACTTCACAACATCAAGCTATATTTCCTGTGAGTAAAAATCAATCAATTGTTTATCTTCTTGAGATTCAGGATACTCTAAAAACGGTTTTTTAATATTTTTTAAGTCACTTAAAATGTCCTTAGTTAAATTTTGTGAGGCCGCTATTATTCCATCAGAATGGGTTGAAGCTAAATTAGTAAGGGCATTATAGTCAGCTTTTTTCAGCAGACTTATGTGATCTGTATCGATTTTATCAAATGCAACTTTGTCATAAATTTTTTTAGAAATAACTCCTTTAAAATCAGGTTCATAAACAGAGTATACTATCTTACTTTCTGAAAAGAGCGGCTCGTCAGCGTAGTATGATTTTAAGTAAAGAGGAAACAAAGAAGTGAACCAACCGTGAAGATGAATTATGTCTGGTGACCAATTTAACTTCTTAACTGTTTCTATAACTCCCTTTGTAAAAAAAATCATGCGCTCATCATTATCTTTGAATATTTTCCCTTCAGAATTGTGAAGTATTGCTCTTCGTTTAAAATACTCCTCATTATCAATAAAATAAACCTGCATTCTTTCTTTAGGTATTGAAGCCACTTTTATAATTAGCGGCATATCCATATCATTAATTACAAGGTTCATTCCAGAAAGTCTTATTACCTCATGTAATTGGTGTCTTCTTTCATTTATCAATCCATAACGCGGCATAAAAATTCTTGTCTGTCCCCCGTTTTCATTAACTGTTTTTGGGATCTGGAATGATTTAATTGCTTGATCTGTTTGAGGCAAATAAGGAACAACCTCAGAGGATATAATTAGTACTCTCTTATCTTTCATATTTGATTTTCCTAAGGGAAAAGTCTTGCAAAAATACAAAATTAATAGACATATTATTAAAAACTACCTACTTTAGCAGCGTTAACAAATTGCTAAATGTTGGTGTTTAAAGCCTTAGATAAACTCAGAAAGCATCTAAATTCAAAGACTTTAAATATTGGCCTTGTGCCTACTATGGGAGGTTTGCATAAGGGTCACTTGTCACTTGTTGAAAAAGCTTGCTCAGAAAACGACATAGTAGTTGTTAGCATATATATAAATCCTACTCAATTTAATGATCAAAATGATTTAAAAAAGTACCCATTTGATTTAGCAACAGATAAAGCTTTTTTATCGCCATTCTCGAAAAATGTAGTTATTTACAACCCAGATCACACTGAAATATACCCAACTGGAATAAAAAGTAACTCTTATGACTTTGGCTCAATTGCCCTTCACATGGAAGGAAGATTTCGTCCAGGACATTTCGATGGTGTTGCAACTGTCATAGAAAAACTACTCAAGAATATCAAACCTAATAATGCTTATTTTGGAGAAAAAGATTACCAGCAGATACAAGTAATAAAAGCCCTAAACAAAAGCCTTGAATTAGGTGTGAAGCTAATATTTTGTTCAACTGTAAGAGAAAAAGATGGCCTTGCAACAAGTACAAGAAATAAGTTTTTAAATCCAAGGCAAAGATTTGCTGCAAAAAAAATTCATTTTGCATTACGAGAATTAAAATCTAAAAAAACAAAAGATAATTTCGCAGAGATGAAACGTTTTTTTATTGATACTGTAGAACATAGTAAAGATTTAAAAGTCGAATACTTTTATATTGCATCTATAAATGATTTGATACCGGTAGAAAAATTTCAAAGACTTAAAAAATACCGCATTTTTGTTGCTGTACTTGCTGGTAACATAAGACTAATTGACAACGAAGAAATAAAAATATTTAATTAAATTACATTTAATTATATCAGTTTGTCTATTAAGGTTTCAAATAATAATCTATTGAAAAACTATTCATAAAAAAGGTGAGAAAATTTTATAGTTATCTAAAAATATTTTTCCCTCCCTTTTTAGGAATCTTTTTTATCTATTTATCTATTGACATAACATCTATTGAAGAGAGAAAACTAATTATTAGCTATATAAAAAATGCTAACCTTAAGTATATTATTATTTCAATTATTTTTGGAATCTTAAGTCATCTCTCAAGAGCTTTTCGCTGGAAATATCTGTTACAACCCCTAGGATATAATCCAAAATTTATAAACTCTATCCTAGCTGTTTTAATTTCTTACATTGCAAATCTTGGAATTCCTAGATCAGGAGAAATTTTAAGGGCTACTACTTTAAGCAGTTATGAAAAGATTCCTTTCGAAAAATTATTTGGGACTATAGTTGCTGAAAGGATTGTGGACCTATTAATACTTTTAAGTCTAATTTTTTTGACATTTAGTTTACAATTCGAATTAATCTGGGAGGTTTTAAATAAAAGGCCTATTTATTTAAAAACTATTTTTATTGGGGCTCCTATTTTATTTTTTATCTTTTTTGTTATAAAATGGTTTTTCAAAAAAAGTAATTCAAAAATATTACTTAAAATAAAAGCTGTTTTGAAGGGATTTATTGAAGGCATTATGTCAATCAAAAATATGCCCTTCAAGCTTAATTTTATTGCTCATACTATATTTATATGGACAATGTATTTTGGTATGTTCTTTATAATAAAATGGACCATCCCTGAGATGGAAAAATTAGACTTAGAATATCTATTGCCAACTTTCGTAATTGGTGGGCTTACCTTAACAGCAACAAATGGTGGTATTGGAATCTACCCTTTATCTGTTGCCATGACTCTTTCATTCTTTGGAATTTCTAATGAATCTGGATTAGCATTTGGTTGGATAGTATGGACATCTCAAACATTGATGATTCTAATTTTTGGAAGCCTTTCTTTTTTTATTCTACCTTTAGTAAATAGGAGAAAGTAATTTCAATGTGTAGCTAATTGTGAAAATTAAAAAAGGATTTTTTTGTAAAAGTTGCGGGGCAGAGCACAATCAGTGGCAGGGCCAATGCAGGATTTGTAAAGAGTGGAATACCATTACTGAAGAGATTATAAATAAGAATATTTCCAAAGATTGGAAAACAGAAAATTTAACTGAGCCCATAAAGCCGGTTAGAATGGATAAAATTGGTCTTAAAGAGACTGCTAGATTCAAGACTGGTGACAATGAATTTGATAGAGTTCTAGGGGGTGGTGTGGTCCCAGGAGGAGTTGTTCTCTTGGGCGGAGAACCAGGTATTGGTAAATCGACCTTATTGCTTCAAATAGCCCTCCAACTTAATAAAAAAGTACTCTATATTTCGGGTGAAGAGAGCCAACAGCAGATTAAATCTAGAGCAAAAAGAATGGGGCTTAATGAGGAATCTTGTTATGTTCTGTGTGAAACCGAAATTCAGTTAATTTTTTTACAAATTCAAAGTCTCACCCCTGATATAATAATTGTAGACTCCATACAGACCCTTCATGACTCTGATGTTGAAAGTATCGCGGGGAGCATTACTCAAATAAGAGCAATAGCAGCTGAATTGATTCGTTTTGCAAAAACTACCAATATTCCTGTTATTTTAATTGGACATATAACAAAAGACGGTACAATTGCTGGTCCAAAAATACTCGAACATATGGTCGACACTGTGATACAATTTGAAGGAGATCGAAATCATGTTTATAGAATTTTAAGAGTTCAAAAAAATCGTTTTGGAGCTACCTCTGAAATAGGAATTTATGAAATGATACAAAAAGGGTTACGGCAAGTAAAAAACCCCTCTGAAGTTTTAATTTCTGAGAAAGAGAAAGCTTTAAGCGGACATGCAATTGCAGCTACTATTGAGGGTATTCGGCCTTTAATGATCGAGGTGCAAGCTCTAGTAAGTACAGCAGTTTACGGGACCCCTCAAAGAAGTTGTACAGGATTTAATTCAAAGCGCTTGAATATGCTGCTGGCTGTCTTGGAAAAAAGAGCAGGGTTTAACTTAGTTAGTAAAGATGTGTTTATAAATATTACTGGTGGTATAAGTGTGGTTGATCCTGCATTGGATCTAGCTGTAATAGCAGCAATTCTATCAAGCTGTCATGATATTCCTATATCTCAAAAATTTTGTTTCGCCTCTGAAATTGGGCTTTCTGGAGAAATGCGCCCAATTTCAAAAACCAACCAACGAATTCAAGAAGCAGAAAAACTTGGATTTCAAGGAATTTTTATTTCATCTTATACTAAATTCAGTAGTCAACAAAATACAATTAAGTTACATGAATTATCAAAAGTCGAGAGCTTAGTTAATTTTCTTTTCTAATCTAGATTTTTAGAAAAAAGAGTATATCTTCGAGAGACATAATAAATGCTAAATGAAAGAAATCATTTCACAATTTATTTCAGAAGTAAACGCTAGAAATCAAAATGAGCCTGAGTTTATGCAGGCAGTTAAAGAGGTTGCTGAAAACGTTATCCCCTACATAGTTCAAAATGATATTTATTATGGACAAAATATTTTACTCAGAATTGCTGAACCTGAGCGAGTAATTTCGTTTCGTGTTGCATGGATTGATGATAAAGAAGAAATCCAAGTAAACAGAGGTTACAGAATTGAGATGAATTCTGCTATTGGCCCTTACAAAGGTGGATTACGATTCCATCCAAGTGTTAACCTAAGTGTTTTAAAATTCTTAGCATTTGAACAGACTTTTAAAAATAGTTTAACGACTCTACCAATGGGAGGGGGAAAAGGTGGTTCTGACTTTGATCCAAAAGGAAAATCTGATACAGAAATAATGCGCTTCTGTCAGAGCTTTATGACCGAATTATTTCGTCACATTGGCCCAAATAGAGATATCCCGGCGGGTGATATTGGTGTTGGAAGTCGAGAAATAGGCTATATGTTTGGTCAATATAAAAGGTTGAAAAACGAATTCACTGGAGTTTTGACAGGTAAAGGTGTAAGTTGGGGAGGGTCACTTATAAGACCTGAAGCTACAGGATATGGTGTTGTATATTTTACTCAAGAGATGTTAGAAAGTAAAAATGATAGCTTAAAGGATAAAAAAGTTGTCATTTCAGGCTCTGGAAATGTTGCTCAGTACGCTGCAGAAAAATGTTTACAGCTTGGTGCTAAAATTTACACTATGTCCGATTCATCTGGATATATTTTTGATCCCGAAGGTATCAATTTGGAGAAACTCGCATTTATTATGGATCTTAAAAATGTCAAAAGAGGTAGGCTTATTGAATATATTAATAAATTCCCTAATGCTAAATTTTTTAAAGGGAAAAAGCCTTGGGATGTTCCCTGTCAAATTGCTTTGCCTTGTGCAACACAAAATGAATTAGGGGAATTTGACGCACAAAATCTCATTAAAAATGGTTGTATTTGTATAGGAGAAGGCGCTAATATGCCATGCTCTCCTGAAGCAATAGAAATTTTCTTGAAAAATAAAATTTTATTTGCGCCAGGAAAGGCATCAAATGCAGGTGGAGTAGCAGTCTCAGGTTTGGAAATGGCTCAAAATTCTCTACGCTACAGCTGGTCCAGAGAGGAAGTTGATAAACGCCTGCAAGCAATTATGAAAGATATACATCAATCGTGTCTTTCATTTGGAAATGAAAAAGGATTCATTAATTACGTAAAAGGAGCCAATATTGCAGGATTTATAAAAGTTGCTGATGCTATGCTAGCTCAAGGAGTTGTTTGACAAATGTCTAGCAAAACAAAAAAAACTATTCATGCTGTTAATTTAGGAATTGTCAAATATGGCGATACAAGCTTAATTGCCAACTGCTATACTTTGGAGTATGGCTTACAGTCATATATGCTTAAAGGCATTTTGTCTAGAGGTAAGAAAAAAAACCATCGAGCCCTTTTTGAACCTCTAACCCTACTGGAATTTGAAGCTTCTAAAAACAAAGAGAACAAAATTGGATACTTGGATGAAGCAAAAATAACGTATGTTTTTACTTCTATCCCATATAATTTAACCAAAAAAGCTTTGGTTTTATTTCTTGCAGAGATTATTCATCAGGTTGCTCGTGAGGAACAAGGGCCTAATAAATTACTTTTTGATTACATCGAAAAAAAACTCATTTGGCTTGATACTAATCATTCATTGAGTTTGTTTCATCTTAAAATAATGCTAGACGTAACAAAATACATCGGGTTTTATCCAAATATTTCAAACTCATATAAACCCTATTTTGACCTTGAAACTGGGTGTTTTACATCTATAAAGCCAGAAAAAAATTTTATTGAAAATCCATTAAAAAAATATTTCATTCAACTTTTGGGTATAGATTTTGATATGATAGGTAAGATTAGAATTTTAAAAAAAGATAAAATTAAACTTCTAAATCAAGTTATAACCTATTTCGAATTACATTTACAACAGTTTAAGCCACCAAAATCGCTTGAAATATTAAATGAAATCTTTAAGGTGCCTTAGTTCATTTTGTTTTGCCTTACTTTCCTTTTGGATAGTTGGACAAGAAATTACTATTGTGGATGAGTTCACAAAAGAAGCTCTAGAGGGAGTTGCTATTTTTAATAAAAATAAAACAATAGGCACAATTAGTAATTCTGAAGGGGTTGCTGACCTTTCTATTTTCTCACTAGGAGAGACGGTTTACATACAATTTTATGGCTTTAAAATTGAAAGTATAAAAATAAGCTTGAAAGAATTATCACAAAATTTTCGTTTTCCAATTCAAGCAGAAGACGAGACTTTAGATGAAGTAATACTATCGGTTGCAAGAAATGCTTCAAAACGTGCAAAAATAGCTGAAAAAGTAAACGTTATTTCAGTTAAGGATATTTCCAATCGGCGTCCTACATCTGGAGCAGAATTGGTTGGCCTTAGCCCTGGTATTAGAATTCAAAAGTCACAAGGTGGAGGTGGAAGTCCAGTGATTAGAGGATTTGAAGCAAATCGTTTACTTTTGGTAGTTGATGGAGTAAGACTAAATAATGCAATCTATAGAAGCGGACATCTACAAAATTCTTTAACTGTTCATCCGAATATGATAGAGCGTGTAGAAGTTGTATATGGTTCTTCATCAGTTGGATATGGTTCAGACGCTTTAGGAGGAGTCGTTCATTATTACACTAAAAATCCCTTGATTAACAATGAAAAAAAAATAAAAACTCAAATTTCTAGTGATTTTTCTACGGCAAATAATTCATATATAAATTCGGTATCCACCGAATTAAGTTTTAAGAAGTGGGCTAGCTTAACCAGTATTAGTTATTCTGATTTTGGAAACATTCGAATGGGTAGAAATAGAACACATGGATTCGAAGATTGGGGGCTAAATTTTTTGTATTCATTAAATAATAGAAAT